>Ga0209793_1000368_pt1 | contig 56994 bp, 66 predicted proteins | sample EBPBio122009_DNA_FD_185863 | JGI IMG/M metagenome (GOLD analysis project Ga0209793, IMG submission 185863) | Wastewater treatment Type I Accumulibacter community from EBPR Bioreactor in Madison, WI, USA - Reactor 1_2/2/2009_ DNA (SPAdes) (version 2) | ecosystem: Engineered > Bioreactor > EBPR >... | reverse complement strand
GGAATTTCGATCTCCAGTTCGAGCATCCGGGAGCGTTCGCGAGAGACTTCCAACGTTGGCGCGTCATTCGAATCCAAACCGGGCGTTTTCGTCTTGACGGTCTTGGATTTGCCGAGGAGGTCCACATCGCTGACGAAGCGGGTCGCCTCCGTCAGGCCAAGGGATTTTGCAAGCAGGTCGAGATCAGCGCGTGCGATCTTCAGGTCAATCCGTCGCCTCAAAGCCTCTGCTTCCGCGTCCTTGACCGACCGCATTCGCGGAAGCCCGGGCAACCGATCGGGCAACGAGAACCGCGTCTCATCTCCCCAAAGGCCCAGAAGGCGGATCAGCCGCTCGCGCTCTACCCGCTGCTGCACCCGCGCCTGGGCGAGTTGCGCACCTGTTTCCGCATAAAAAACATAATCCCGGCTCTGATCCAGCTTGTTGACCGCTCCACTTTCGCCCAAACGTTTGATTAGTTCCGCCGTCGTACCGGCCGTTTCTCGGATGGCCTGCAACTCCGAAACAATGTGATTGGCAGCAACGGCGCGGTAATATTGGCGGCGCGTATCGGCAGCGAGTTTCAGAACCATTTCTGCGGTTCTGGCCTGGACAATCCGAAACCGGTCCTGCGCTATTTCAGCGCGCGCCGGCAGCGTGGCCAGAGCGAGGATGCTTCCGACGATCTGGCGTTCGATTTCCAGTTCAAACCGTGCGGTTGTGCGAGATATGGAGAGGCGGGGATTGGGAGGCAGGCTGGCCGCAACCATTTGCGCCTCGGCGATGCCAAGTTCGTTGAACGAGGCTTGCAGGCCGCGGTTCTTGAACAGCGCGACCTGGACCGCCGCGTCGGCCGAAAGGCTCTTCTTCCTGAGTTGGGTGACCCGGGCCTGAAGCGCCGCGCCCTTCTCCACCGTATCCACCTTGTCAACAGTCGCCCCCAACTCAGCCGAGGTTGAGCCCAGAACTGCGGACATTCCCCCATCTGGACTGAAAGAGGCGCATCCTCCCAGGAAAGCCGCCGCGCCACCGATAACCAGACCGAGACGCAGGCGCCGCATTGCTTTTGTCATGTCTTCGGCCCCACACGGCGGTTGAGTTCTTCCCAGCCCTTCGGTCCGACCGGCATATATGTGACAGTGCCGCTCGATACCGACTGATACCCCGCCTTCGGAACCTTGACACTCGGATCGGCTGCACGCGTCATCTGTGCAACGCCACTCGCATCCCGCGCACATCCGCCCACTGCGAATAAGCTGCCCACCGCAATCGCTACCACCAAGGGATTCATGAATCAGTCCTGTTTTCACCAGAATCATAGCTAGCAGCAAGACGGACCCAGCGTCTGTTACAGTTTGTTACGGCAAACGCTGGAAACGCTTGATTGCACTTTCGGACACAGATGGAGACGACCGCATTCTGCAACGTCCAGTCGGGCGCCGCCGCAGATCCATGATCACGGGACGACACGGTAAGGTCGCCCCGTTTGTTACAAATTGTTGCAGAATATGCGGCGTGCAGCGGCAGGGAATGGTTTTAAATCTCAATGGAATTAAAGCGTTGCCGAAAATTCCGACAAACATCGAAAGGCTTGGCTCCACACCCGCATTCATAGCCGTCTTGTCGCCGCATTTGACAATTGGCACGCACCGAACTGAACAGAAGGCTCCATGTCCGGCAGTCGATCCGGGGCCCGTCATAACGGAAGAGGAGGATGGCTTGGAGACCAATACTGCGTCCTCGCCCAACGATCACGGCAACATTCTCGTCGTCGATGACGACGCAGACATCCGGCTGCTCGTCAGCAAGTTTCTCCAACGTCACGGCTATCATGTCCACACAGCCAGCGACGCCCGTTCGCTGCGGGAGACACTGAAGCGTTTTTCAATCGACGCGATCATTCTTGACGTCATGCTGCCGGGTATTTCCGGCATCCAAGCATGTCGAACGATCCGTCAGACATCATCCGTTCCGATCATCCTTCTGACAGCACGGTCGGAGGAGGATTTTCGCGTTTCCGGCCTTGAGGGCGGGGCCGACGACTACGTTACCAAGCCGTTTTCGCCACGCGAGCTGCTGGCGCGGCTGCGGTCGGTGTTACGACGGTCGCGCGGGGGCGATTTGAACACCACCCCACCCGACCGGAACCGCATTCTGTTCGATGGCTGGGTGTTCGATACGCAGCGGCGCGAACTCAACACGCCCGAAGGTGTACTGATTGACCTCTCGACAGGTGAGTACAATCTCCTTGTCACCTTTCTCGAACATGCAAATCGGGTGTTGTCGCGTGAAATGCTGATGGAATTCGCCAAGATGCGCGCCAGCGACCCGTTTGACCGCACGATTGATGTCCAGATCAGCCGTCTGCGGCGAAAACTCGAAATATCCGAGAACGCCGAGCAGATCATCAAGACCGTTCGCAACGCGGGCTATGTTTTCCTGCCCAAGGTCACATTCGAATGATGGCGCAACCCGTCCGGTGGCTGCCCGACACCATCGTGATCCGCGCCGTCATGATCCTCGCCGGTGCACTGCTGGCCATGAGCCTCGTCGGCTATTGGGTCTATCAGATCGGCGCCGAGGGGATGGCCACCACCGCGCGCGACCGGGGCCTTGCCGAACGCATCGTCTCGATCAAACGCGCCATCAGCAACATTCCCGATGAAGCAGAGCGCGACAAGGCGGCGCATGCCCTGGCGACAGCCTCGCTCGAAGTTCATTGGAGCAATGTCAGCCTGGTGCTCGGCAACGCGCCAGTCACCAGTCGCTCGCGCGCCATGGAGGAGCGCCTGAGAGAGCTTGTGCCGGAGTTTGGCGCAGAGTCCTTTCGCGTAGGGTACGCGGACGACGGAGCGCTCAATGCCGGTAAGAGCGAAGCCTACAAGCATATGCTTCTTGTTTCTGTGAAGCTCGAAGATGGGACTTGGCTGAATTTCGCCTCGGCAACCTTCGGCACCGCGCACCACCTGGCCGGGAATATCCTCGCGATTGGCGCTGTCATCGGCTCCATGATCATTCTGATCGCGATCCTGCTGCTGAGGTGGGTTACGCGCCCCTTGCACGATCTCGCCGTCGCGGCTGAACGCTTCAGCGTCGATGAAGCGAGCGAGCCGGTTTCGGAGATCGGCCCCGCCGAGGTGCGCCGCGCGGCAAGAGCCTTTAACACGATGGGAAATCGCGTCCGGCATCTGGTTTCAGAGCGCACAATGGCGCTCGCCGCCGTGAGCCACGATCTGAGAACGCCAATCACACGGTTGCGGCTCCGCTCGGAGATGCTCGACGACGAAGCGACGCGCAATCACATCGACCGTGACCTTGCCGAGATGGAGTTGATGATCAATTCCACGCTCGACTATCTCAAAATGGGGGTCACGCAGGAGGCATCGAGAACCTTCGACCTTGCCACCATGATCCGGACAATCGTGGACGCCGAAGCAGATCACGGTCGGCCCATCCGCCTGAAGGGCATCAACCACGCTTCGGTTGCCGGAAAACCTGTCGCCATCAAGCGCGCTATGGGAAACATCATCGACAATGCGCTGAAATACGGGAACACCGTGCGGGTTCTCGTCAAATCGGAGAGCGCGAACATCGTGATCGAGGTGGTCGATGATGGCCCCGGAATTCCTGATACGGAACTCGACAAGGTCTTTGAACCATTCTATCGCGTCGAGAATTCAAGAAGCCGGAAGACCGGCGGCACGGGCCTGGGGCTGACAATCGCCAAGTCGATCATCATCGAACATGGCGGGATGATCGCACTCGACAATCGCCGGCGCGGCGGGCTGCGCGTCTCGGTGCGCCTCCCGGTCAAGCGTCCGGAAATCGCGCTGTTTCCGTCAAACGCCCGTGAGGACGCCCCCTCTGTTCACCGCACCAAAGACACCTGATTCTGGAACGCGATCCATCGGTTGCTCATTGCCAGATTTCTGGTGATCCCTGCGGTCATCGCGCCGATCTTTGGGCGCGCGACGGGTGCCGGTTGCTGCGCCTTTCGTTGCCGCCGGAAAGCGACAACCACAGCTTTTTCCTCGACCGTCAGCGCGGTTGATCGCGGCTCTTTCGGTCCGCCATTGCCGAGGAGGTTGCGCTTGCACCACACCCTAAGACAGCAATTGGCGAAACCCGGCAACGCAAGTGCGATTTACAGGACGCCATAACCAATTTGATATGCCGTTCGTCTGAATGGCGATTTCTCAGAATGGCTATCCTGTGAAACCGTTGAGCCAACACGCGCAAGTGCGGTCCCGCCGCCTGCGGTTTGGCAAACGGACAGCGGAGGAAAAGATGATTGGCAACATTTCGAGCATGCGACTGCGGGCTCAGTTGAAGCGGACTTTCCCAGGTCTGCGGTTCGCGTTTGCAGGCTTTTTCGCAGCGACAGCCCTGGTGCCCGTGCGCGCTCAGGAAACCAAGATTATCGTCCCGATGGCAGCCGGCGGCCCAGCCGACTTCGTGGCGCGGACATTCTCCGAAAAATTGCGTGAGAAAACAGGTTCGGTTGTTATCGTAGAAAACCGCACCGGTGCCAACGGCGTGATCGGCGCGCAATATGTCTCTGGCTCCGCACCCGACGGCCAGACTCTTCTTTTCGCGACATCGGGTCTGCTCACCATCACGCCGACGCTGGACCCGAACAACCCCTACAATCCGGCCAAGGAGTTGAGGCCAATCACGACGCTGGTGGTCAACGGCACAGCGCTGATCGTGCGGAAGGACCATCCGGCAAACTCGATCGCCGATCTGGTCAAGATGGCCAAGGACGGCAAGACCATCACGCTTGGCTCAGCCGGCAACGGCAACATTCTGCACCTTTACGTCGAGCTTCTGAAGGATGTGACCAAGATCAACATCCAGCACGTACCCTATCGCGGCGTCGCGCCCGCAATGACCGATGCGCTGGGCGGCACCATTGACGGGCTGTTCGCGGATCTGCCTGCTGCGCTGCCGCAGATCCATAGCGGCAAGATGAAGGCGTTGGGCCTCGTTGGCGAAACCCGCAACAAGGCCGCCCCCGACATTCCCACGATCGCGGAACAAGGCTACCCGGGCGTGATGGGGGCCAGTTGGTTCGGCTTGTTCGGCCCAGCCACGATGAGCCCGGACGTCGCTGCCGCCGTGGCAAAACAAGCCGGCGCGATTCTGCGTGACCCCGAGCTTTCCAAGCGGTTCGAGGTCGTTGGCGCTGTGCCCACGCCGGTAACGCCAACCGAATTCGCGGCCCGCATCGAGAAGGACCGCGCCAATTGGGCAAAGGTGATCGCCAAGAACAACATCAAGCTGGACAACTAGGGCGCCGGTTGAAGCCCGCGTTCATCCATATCGATAACGATATGGATGAAGAGCAAATGGCGATTAGATTTTTATATATGATGACTGCAAGGTGCCGTCATTCAACACCCCCTTCGGGAGAGACCAGGATGAAATACAAGCGGCATGACGCGAAAGCCTATTCGCGCGAAACCATGCGGGGCATCTGGGCAGCCGGGCTCACTCCGTTTAACGATGATTTCTCCATTGATGAGAAGGGATTTTCCAAGAACCTCGCTCATTGGTTCGATGACCTGAAGATCGACGGCGTGTTCGTAAGTGGCAAGCAGGGCGAGTTCTTCTCGATGAGCCTTGATGAACGCAAGCGGACCTTCGAACTCGCCGCCGAGGCGGCTACGAAGAGCGGCAAGCAAACCATTATGTCATGTTCGGACCAGAACATGGATACGGTGATCGAGCTTGCCAAACATGCCCAGAACGTCGGTGCGGATTACATCGTTGTCCATGCACCGTTGCTGCACTTCCTGCACGACGTCGACGAGACCCTCTATCAGTATTACAAGTATATCTCAGAGCAAGTGGATATCGGCATCGCGCTGTGGAGCCATCCAGACAGCGGTTATCTGATGAGTCCCGAGCTTTGCTCGCGCATTGCCGATCTCGAAACCGTTGTCGCGATCAAATATTCTGTGCCGCGCGAGATGTATACCAAGCTCACTCATCTGGCTGGCGACAAGATAATCGTTTCCACGGCGTCAGAGGACGAGTGGCTGGATAACATCATCGACCTGAACTGGCGCCTCTACCTCTGTTCATCACCGCCCTACCTCTTGCAGACCAGGAACGACCGGCGCATGCGCGAATATACAGACCTGGCCTTCGCCGGCGATTACGCCAAGGCCCGGAGGGTGCGCGACAGCCTCGAACCCGTGCGCAAGGCATTGAAGTCAACCCGGCCGGGCGGCAAGCCACAGGCAGCCCAGAAGTATTGGCAGGACCTTCTGGGTCAGCGCGGCGGCACCGTGCGCCGTCCGATGCTGCCGCTAACAGATCAGGAACGAGTCGCGATCGAGACCGCCTTCAAGAGCTGCGGCCTGAAGCTCTGATCCATGGCACAGGGAACACGCACCTTGCGTCTCGTGATGGTGGGGTGGGGCAGCCTAGCCCGCCGCACCATCACGCTGCTGCAGGAGCGGAATGCTCAGGTTGACCTTGTTGCGATTGGATTGCGGGAAGGGGCCAATCGTGCTGCCGTCCCCGGCACCAGGGTGCTGATCGGTGCCGAGGCGCTGGAACGAGGATTGGCCGATCTGGTTGTGGAGGCAGCGGGCGCTACTGCTGTCGAGCCCTGGGGACAGGCGGCTTTTGCCGCAGGCGCGGATTTTGCCCCCATCTCGGTCAGCGCCCTTGCAGACGAGGCCACGCGGGACCGGCTGACAGCCGCTGCCGACCTCGCAAACCGCCGCCTGCTTATTCCCAACGGTGCCATCGGCGGCATCGATATTCTCAGAGCTGCAGCCCTGCTGCCGCTCACGCGCGTCGAGCATATCGTCACCAAGCCGCCGGCTGCCTGGAAGGGCACCCCGGCCGAGCGCATGGTCGATCTCGATTCGGTGCGCACGCCTCATGAATTTATGGTGGCGAGCGCCCGTGTTGCAGCCGCGACCTTTCCACAGAACGGCAATGCCACGGTGACAACTGCGCTGGCCGGAATTGGGCTGGACAGGACGCTCGTGCGGCTGGTCGTCGACCCGACCGTCACTGCAAACCGCCATACGCTCAGGATCGAGGGAGCCGCCGGCACCTATGAAATCTGCTTGTCCAACCGGGCTATGGCGACCAATCCGAAAAGTTCGGAAATGACGGCACTCAGTCTCGTCACCCTGATCGAGCGCGAGGCAGGTTCGTTCAGGGCATAACCTTGCTCGCTGCGTCCCGGAATGCGTTAACGAACAGCAGTGCGAGTGGCGTCAGCGGACGGTCGCTGCTGTAGGTGATGCCTATCGACATGCCCCCCTTTTCCAACGCAGGCCCCACGATGTGCAGTGTGCCGCGCATCACGCCCAGCCGGGCCAGGTGCCGGGGCAGAATTGCAATCAGTTCGCTGTTCTCCAGCAACCCTTGAATGGCCTGGTACGATACAGTTTCAATGACCTTGCTTGCGGGACGGATGTTGTTGGCGATCATGTAGAGATGGAGCGGCTCAGCAGCGGAAGAACCGTAAGGCGGCATGATCCATGGAAAATCCGATAATTGCTTGGTGGTGATGACAACACCGGGTGCAGCCAGCGGATGGCTTGCGGCCACGACCGGCACGAATGGATCGTCGAGCACCAGTTCCTGGACGAGTATGTCGTCGTCCTGGGGTCCTGGCAGGCGGCCGACCAGAAGATCGATGTCGCCGCGCCGCAGGGCGCGCAGCATCGGATCAATGTTCCCTTCCACAACCCGCACCACCCCTTGCGTTTCTAGAATTTTGGGATCGGCCAGCGCTCGCGGTAAAAGATGGGGCAGTGCGGCCATTGTGGCGCCGATGGTGACCGACCCCGACCAGCCGCCTAGGAATGATGTGATCTGGTCGCCGATCCGTGCTAACCCCGTCAGCATCGTCTCGGCATGCGGCAGCACCAGTCGACCGGAATCGGTCAGAATTACGCCACGCGCGCGACGCTCAAACAATTCCGTGGCCAAAATGTCCTCAAGTTCGCGCAAGGTCTTGGTCACCGCCGGCTGGGCCAAATTGAGCAACCGTGCCGCGCGCGAGACGTTCTCCTGTCGGGCCACCTCCACGAAGATGCGCAGATGATTGAGTTTGACCCGACCGGTAATGGCCCGGCGCAACTTTTCCTCGCTGAACGGTGTCGGGCTTCGCCCGCGCGGTACTGGTGGTAACGATTCAACCTTATCCATAACAAAACACCTATATTTCGAGCAACAATTGCGATTACTCGATATAGCTCCTTTGTGCAAGGCTATCGCCAATCCATCCATGGTGCCCCTGGGGCGCCACAGACAGAGCGAGGCCGCCCCGTGCGCATCAAGAGCTTTCACGTTGAACGTGTTTCCCTGGCGGACAAGGATCCGAATTGGCGGATTTCGGGCTTTGCCATTCCCACCAACGACGCCTGCATCTTCACGCTCACAGCTGAAGACGGTACGATCGGTGAAGGCTATGCCGCCGCCTTTGCCCACCTTGGCGCCACCCAGTCGGGCACCTATGAAGTGCTCGAAAAGATCGGCAAACTGCTGGCGGGCAAGGACGCCTTCGCGATCGAGGCCAACATGGGCCTTGCCCGTCGTTCGATCCGCCAGAACAACCCGGCAAAGGGTGCGGTGGATTGCGCGCTGCATGATTTGGCCGCGCGGCTCATGAAGATTCCGCTCTACCAACTGCACGGCGGCAAGACGCGTGCCAAGGTGCCGCTGCTACGCATCCTGTCGATCAAGTCGCCCGACCAGATGCGCGACAAAGCCCGAGAACTGATCGATCAGGGCTATCGCTATCTGAAGTTGAAAGTCGAGGGCAGGCCGCGCGAGGATGCCGAGCGTGTGCGCGCGGTGCGCAACGCGGTGGGCGATGACATTTTCATCAGTGTCGATCCCAACATGGGGTTTCGCACCAAGGGTGCCATTGAGTTTGCCCGCCGTGTCGAGGATTGCAGCATTTCGATGATGGAACAGCCACTTATCGACACTGATATTGCGGGACTTGAGGCCGTGACGCGGGCGGTGGAACTACCCATCGAAGCCGATGAGACTGCGGCCAGCGTGGAGCAAGTCATGGATTTGGTGGCCAACCGGCGCGTGGATGCCATCAACCTCAAGATCCCCCGCTCCGGCGGCATCCTCAACATCATCACGATGGCGCGTATGTGCGACATCGCCGGCCTTGGCTGTCGGCTTGGGGCGAATGTGGGCAGCCGGCTGCTCGCCGCCCATGCGCTGCATGTGGCCTCCGCCTTGCCCAACATGGATTTTGCCTGCGAACTAGCGGAATTCGAGCGTCTGCAAAACGATCCCTACGAGGGGATCGAGGTGCAGGACGGCGAACTCGTGGTTCCCGACGAAATCGGAACGGGCGTACGCCGGCGGAAATAGCAGCACATCTACCGGCGCTTCTAAGGCCTGTATCGGTATATGTCCGACCGCTGAAGTTACAGGAAATCGGCCTCGCGCAACATCACAGGCGTAGACCAACGCCGTGTGCACCAAGATCCCGGGAACAGAACCGCCTTCACCGCTTTTGTGGAAATCTCTCCAGATAATCCGCTGGCAAATTTCCACTTGCGCCGCGCAACGCCCGACCCTGGCGCTGCGCAATGCAAAAAGTTCCGCGCCATCACCCGCCCAGCAGGCTCAACAACCCCGAAAACGAACTCAAAACTGGGTAAAACCTGGGGGCAGCGTCACATGCTCGGGCGATTTGCGGGGAGACGTTCACTCATGCATCGAATGCAACGGCAAAGCCGGGCACCGCGCTCAACTATATTGTGCATTCGAGGCACCACTATGATGTGGACACACAGCAACAACGCGGCTTACTCCTAGTGCTTGCAGAAGATGCGGTGGCTCGTGAGAGTTGAACAGAACGGCATGGGTGTTCCTATGAATTTGAAGAAGATTATTCTCTGGCTGGCAGGCCTTGGGCTCCTCGGCGTCGCCGGCACTTTCGCGATCGGTTCCAATCCCATCATGATCGGCGCGGCCTTCATGAACCTGTTTTTCAGTGCCGGGAACCCGGCGGCGAAAATCGAGGTTGAAGTGCGCCAGCCGGCAACGGCGAGTAATGTGACCACGCCCGTTCCGACCGGCAGTGCCCTGACGGAATGGGCGAGCTATAATCGCACCATCACGTCGGATCGTTATTCCCCGCTTGCGCAGATCAACGCCGACAATGCTGCCAACCTTAAGGTCATCTGCACCTATGACACCAAGCGTCTGGAAGGATCGCAGACGGGCCTGCTGATGATCGAAGGTTTGCTGATCGGCACGACAGCGGAAGATATTTTCGCGCTTGATCCCCTGACCTGCGAGGAAAAATGGCGGATCGAGGAAAAAAGCGGCATTGGCCTGATGCCGGTCAACCGTGGCCCTGCCTATCTCGATGGCAAGCTGTTTCGCGTATTTCCCGATGGTTTCATGCGGGCCTATGAGCTGAAGACCGGCAAGAAGCTGTGGGAGACGTACCTCGGCCAGAAGGACAAGAAGATGTGGTTCAATGCCGCGCCGGTGGCGTGGAACGGCATGATCTTCTGGGGCAACTCGGGCGGCGATCTCCACAACATCCGCGGGCGCGTGTTCGGCATCGATGCCAACACAGGCAAAGCCCTCTGGCAGATTTTCACCGTGCCCAAACAGGCCGATGATGAATTGCTGGCGCCCGAGGGCAAGATGCCCACCGAGGAAATGCAGGCAACCTGGGGCAATCCACCGGATGTGCCGATCAGCGGCGGCGGCACCTGGACGTCCTATACGCTCGATCCGGAAACCGGCTATCTCTATATCCCGGTCGGCAACCCGGCGCCGGATTTCGTCAAGTCCTTGCGCCCCGGCTCCAACCTGATGACGAACACGATGTTGATTGTCGATGCGAAGACCGGCAATTACGTCAAGCGCTACGACATCATGAAGGATGACTGGCACGATTGGGACATGTCCAACCCGCCGACGCTCTACACGTCACGGGCCGGGCGCAAGCTCCTGTCTTTCCACCCCAAGGACGGCCACCTCTACACCTATGACCGGGCGACCGACAAACAGCTTTACCGCAACCCGGTGACGAAGCAGCTGAACACCGACGTGCCGTTCGAACCCTACAAGCCGGTGTATTTCTGCCCCGGCTCGGTGGGTGGCGGCGAATGGAACAGCGCCGCCTATGATCCGAAGTTCAACCTCGTGTTCACCGGGGAAAACGAGTGGTGCACCACGGCGGAAATCAAGCCCGACGACAAGGCGGCCCGCAATGTGCCGGACGGGTTCGTCTGGTTCGGCGTGACGTACATCAGCCCCTATAAAATGGCGGGTATGCAGGACCCGGTCGAAAAATGGGGCGGCTGGGTCTATGCCAGCGATGCCGACACCGGTGAGTGGCGCTGGCGCGTGCGCACTAACTATCCGATCCTGGGGGCGGTGACGCCGACCGCAGGCGGCATCGTCGCATTCGGGGACATGGGCGGCAACTTCCGGATCATGCGCGCAAGCAACGGCGAGGTGCTGTTCGGCCAGCATTTCGAAGGCGCGTTCGCGGGCGGGCTGATCACCTATTCGATCAACGGCACGCAGCGCATCGCCGCCATGTCCGGCGTCAATCACCCGCAATGGCCGGTCAAGCCGACGACGGGCAAGATCCTGGTGTTCGGGGTGAAATGATGCACCTCCATTAATAGCGGCTTTGGAGGACAGGCGCTGGAGCCACACTCTTCGTCTGTCCTTGGATCACTGACGCAACTGAAGCCACAGGAAGTTTGCCTCCATGCAGCCTGCTCTGCCAGTATCAGCCGTTGCGCTTGCCGCTGTTCTGGCACTTGCCCAGCCCGCTCGCTCCGAAACGGCATTCATCTCCAACGAGAAGGGCAATTCCGTCACCGCTGTTGACCTAGAGAAGATGGTGGTGCTGCGCACGGTGAAGGTCGGCCAGCGCCCGCGCGGCATCACGATGAGCCGGGACGAGAAGTTCGTTTACGTCTGCCTTGGCGAGGATGACACGATTGCGATTCTCGATGCCAAGACGCTGAAGACCGTCGGGCAATTGCCGTCCGGCGAAGACCCGGAACTGATGCGCGTCAGCCCGGATGGCAAATACGGTTTCGTTGCCAACGAAGATGACGCCAAGCTGACCGTGATCGATCTCGAAACGCGGAAGGTTGTGAGCGAATTTCCTGTAGGCGTCGAGCCCGAGGGGGTCGCTGTCAGCCCGGACGGGAAGATCGTCGCGGTTACTTCCGAGACGACCAATATGGCGCATCTGATCGACTGGCAGGCGAAAAAGAAGGTTGCCGACATTCTCGTCGCGGCACGCCCGCGCTATGCCGAGTATAGCCCCGACGGCAAGGAGCTTTGGGTCTCGTCCGAGGTCGGCGGCGTTGTCAGCATCATCGACACCGCGACCAATGCGATTGCCAAGACGCTGAAGTTCGAGGTGCCGGGCCTGACCGCCGACCAGATCCAGCCGGTCGGCATCCGCTTCACAGCCGATGGCAAGCGCGCATTCGTGGCGCTTGGTCCAGCCAACCGGGTTGCGGTCGTCGATGTCGCGACCAGAACGGTCGAGAAGTATCTTCTTGTTGGCCAACGCGTCTGGCAGCTTGAGACAACACACGATGGCAAATTTCTGGTCACGGCCAATGGCGCCACCAACGACATCACGGTCATCGAGATTGCCTCGTTGAAGCCGGTCAAGTCGATCCCGGTCGGCGCCTACCCCTGGGGCATCGCCATCGCGCGCTGAATGCGAGGATCATCCCCCTGCGCGACGCGCAATCAGCCCGCGCGCCGGATCGTAGGCGAGGATCGCGGCGGCGAGGAACAGAAGCGTACAGCCCGCCACCACGCCAAGCGCCAGCAGATCGAGTTTGCCGTAAAAGGCAAAGCGGATCAGCTCGGTTGCATGGGTGAACGGGTTCAGCGCACAAATCTGATAGAGCAGGGGGCTCGCTTCGCGCATCTTCCACAAGGGGTAAAGCGCCGAGGAGGCAAAAAACATCGGGAAGATGACAAAATTCATCACGCCGGCAAAGTTCTCCAGCCGCTTGACCAGCGAGGAAATCAGCATCCCGAGTGCGCCCAGCATCATCCCGGTGAGCAGCATGGCGGGCAGAATGGCGAGATAGCCATACCAGGGCGCCTCGACCTCCCAGAACCAGGCGACGACCAAAAAGGCGTAGACCTGAAGGATCGACACGAAAGTGCCGGCCATGAGCTTGGCCGAGAGCAGGAAACCGCGTGGGAACGGGCTGACAAGCAGCGTTCGCATACCGCCGGTCTCCCGGTCATAGACCATGGTGAGCGAGGATTGCATTCCGTTGAAAAGCTGGATCATCGCCATGAGTCCGGGCGCGATATAGACCTCGTAGGGGATGTAGGTTTCGTAAGGCGGAATGATCGAGACGCCGAGCACCTGCCGGAACCCGGCGGCGAAGACGAACAGCCAGAGCAGCGGGCGCACCAGCGCGGAGATGAAGCGCTCGCGCTGATGAACAAACCGCAAGGCTTCCCGCCACACGATGCCCTTGAGGCATATCCAGTAGGCACCGGTACTCATGGCGTCGCCTCCGCCATCTCGCGCGTCGCCCGCACGAATGCCTCCTGAAGCGTCGTGGCGCCGAACCGTGCCGCAATAGCATTCGGCGCGCCATCCGCGACAACCCGGCCACGATGCAGCGCGATGATGTGGTCATCGGCAGAGATTTCATCGAAGAGATGGGTCGCCCACAGCACACTGACGCCCTCTTCCGCCACCAGCACGCGGACATGCGCCAGAATGTCGGCACGCGCCTTCACATCAAGGCCGACGGTCGGTTCGTCCAGCAGCAACAGGCGCGGGCGATGCAGCAGCGAGCGGGCTATTTCCACCCGCCGCACTTGCCCACCGGAGAGCGTGGCAACGCGCGCATCGATCTGCGCCTCCAGTCCGACGCGGATCAGCAGGCTGCAGGCGCGCGTCTCGGCCTCTTTGCCGCCAATGCCATGTAAGGCCGCGTGATAGATCAGGTTCTGGCGCAGGGTGAGATCAACATCGAGCGCGCGCGATTGGAACACCACACCGAGTTGCGCCAAAGCCCGGCCCGGCGCCTTCGCGACATCAGCGCCATGGATCGTGATCGATCCGCCCTGTGCGGCATAAAGATGGGTGATCAGCGAAAACAGGGTCGATTTTCCGGCGCCGTTCAGACCGAGCAGCACCGCAAAGCGCGCTGGCGGCACCGCAAAGCTGACCTGATCGAGCGCGCGCACCTTGCCATAGGCATAGCTGACGGCATCGACGTTCAATGCGGGTTGCAGAACCGGCTCCGTCACCACGTGGCACTCCACATCTTGCCGTTCCAGTGCTTCATATCAGCCCAGCGCCTCAATCTGTGCCATGATTTCGCGGATGGCGCTGTCGGTGCGGCTGCGGCGCGGCATCGCAATTTCCTGCTGTGCGATGATGCAGGCAGGGCGCGCCGAAAAGACATAGACGACATCGGCGAGGCGCACCGCAGCTTCGATATCGTGGCTGATGATCAGACCGGCAAGACGGCGGGCGTCGACGAGGTCGGCAACGGCATCGCAGCACCGCCGCCGCATTGCGCTATCCAGCGAAGCGAAAGGCTCATCCAGCATCAGAAGGTCGGGCTTCACCGCAAAAGCGCGCGCCAGCGAGAAACGCCGCGCCAACCCAAGCGACAGTGCGGCAGGAAAGTGGTTGAGATGATCACCAATGTCGAACCGCGCGCAAAGATCGTCGAGTTCGGCATCGGTTGCTGCCGGCGCGGCGATACGCAGGTTTTGCCCTGCGCTGCGCCATGGCAACAGACGTGGCTCCTGAAAAGCGATGCCGGTGCGCGCGGCAGGATCAAGCGCTATGCGCCCATCAAAATCCTGATCCAGCCCGGCGGCAAGCCGCATCAGCGTCGATTTTCCGCAGCCTGAGGGGCCGACGATGGCTGCGATTTCTCCGGGACGGATGCCAAAGGCGATCTTGCCCAGCACCGGGGCCGATCCGCCGTTCGGCGCGGGGTAGGATTTCCCGGTGATGGCGATTTCAAGCAGCACGGTGCCGCCAGGCCGAAACACGGCGTTCGTAAGGTTGCACCAGTATAAACTCGATCAGCAGCATGACCGCAACAAAGGGCAGCGCATAGGCAAACAGCAGCGCAATGTCGAACAACTGGAACGCCACATTCATCTGGAAGCCGATGCCGTTGGGTCGGCCCAGAAGCTCGACCACCAGCACGATCTTCCAGACCAGCGAGAGGCCGGAGCGGGCAGAGGCCGCAAAATAGGGCGCAAGCTGCGGCGCAAGCACATGCCGCAAGCGGGCGGTGAGTGGCATGCGGTAAACGCGCGCAAGTTCATCGTAGTGGGGTTCGAGCGCACGTGCCCCCTCGCGCATGGCGACGATGGCATTCGGCAACTTGTTCACCGCCACCGCACCAACCGCCGCAACCTCGTTGAGGCCGATCCAGATGTAGAACAGCACGATCACCACCAGCGCGGGCAGGTTGAGCAGCAGGATCAGCCAGGGGTCCGCAAGGCGGTCGATCACCTGGTTGCGCCCCATGGCAATGCCGATGGCGGTGCCGAGCGACATCGCGATCACGAAAGCTGCCGCAACTCGCGCCAAAGTCATGGCGAGGTTGAAGGGCAGCGCGCCGGAGCGCATTTCCTGCGCGATGCGGGCGAGTGTCGCTGCGGGTGACGGCAAGAGGTGGCTTTGCGTCGCCATGGCCGCAAACTGCCAGACCACGAACACCAGCAGCAACGAGGCCAGCCGCCATTTCATGGTTCAGACCCTAGCGCTTACCGGGACGATAGAAGACGCCCGTATCCAGCGTCTTCGCATTGCCGACGAGATCCGTCCCGCCGGTGGTCGCAAGCGCCGAAAACAGGATGCGCGCATCGGCCTCTTCCTCATCGGCGGAGCGATGCGTCTGCCCGGCGCTGTAACGGGTGCGATAGATTTCACGCACGGTCGGATCGCTGACCTTTAATCGTTCCATGACGGCAGCCCAGGCCGTCGAATCCTGCGCCAGCGCTGCCCGTGACTTGCGCGAAAGATCAAAGAAGCGCGCGAGGAGTTCAGTCCTTGAGGCAGCAAACTCCTCCTTGAACACGAAGCCCACAATGCCGACGGCACCCTTGGCGCCGAGCTGCTTTTCGACCGCTTCGATTTCGATGAGCGCGCGGAAGCCCTTGGCCTGCAAGGGCACGCAGAAGTTCCAGAACTGCACGGCGGCGTCGAGTTCGCCGGCGATGACCTTCTGATTGATGAGTGGTGGCGCGGCATAGGCGGGCTGGGCTTTGGCAGCCAGATCCAGCCCCTCACGCTGTGCAAGCGCGCGCAGCAGCAGCCAGCTCTTGTCCAGCGGCCCGCCGGCCACGCCGACCGATTTACCCGCAAGATCGGCAAGAGACCGGATCGGAGACTCCGCCGGCACCATGACGGCACCCAATGCACTGGAATACGGCATGAACGTCAGCTTGACGCCAAGCGAACGTTCACGGCCCACCCACAGCCAATCCGACAGGATGATGTCCACCGCGCCACCGACGAGCGCAACCTTGCCGGCCTCTGTCGTGGCCATCGGCACGACCACAATGTCCAGCCCGGCAGCTTTATCGAGGCCCTTTTCCTTGATGTAGGAAAGCTCCCAGTTGAGCGATCCGGTCATCTGCGCGCCGACGCGGATGGTTTCGGCAGAGGCAGCGGTGGAGACGAGCAGGCACACCCCCAGCAGTTGACGGAAAAGATGACGGAAGCTCATTTTCAGAATTTGCATTGGGTTTCCGGTCGATCATAGCCAAGCGTATCAAGCGTAGTCACTGGATGCAGATAGCCGCTTTGCGGCGACACCGACACCGTATTCTTGCCGTCGAACAACAGAACAGGCTGGCGCAATTGCCCGTCCCAGTCGCGCAGGGTCAGCTTCTGACCCTTGAAGGCAGCGATCGAAAAATCGGGAGATTTGAGAAAAGCCGCCAAAGCCGCTGGATCGTTCGACTTCGTGCGTGTCGCCGCCTCGCCGATCATGCGTACCGCGACCCATGCCTGATAGTCGAGCGCGGTCATCAGACGACGGGCTTTGCGCACGAACCGATTTTGAAGCTGCAAACCGCCCCACTGATCGAAGGACGGATCCCAGCCGGTCGGGATTAACCCCGCAGATCCGCCAACAGGGCGTGGGCTCCAGGTGCGATACGGCAGATAACCGGCGAAAACATCGCTTTCATCGGCTGCAACCAGAACGTCATGGTCATTCGCGCCTTGGGTTGCACCCGCCATCATCTGTTGCGCCTGTACAAGGCCGCTGTCGGTGCGCCGCGCGCCGCCCGTGTCCTTGAATTCGCGCTTTTCGACGATCTTTGCGCCGAAGCGTTTTGCCGCCCGCTCGAAGGCGGCACCCAGCGCCTGATCACCCGGATTCGTACCGACCATCAGGAACCAGCGCTTCCAGTTCTTCAACGCAAGATACTGGCCCAGCGCATCGGCCAGCATCGCACGGGACGGCGCGACATGGATGAGATTGACGCTGCACTGGACACCACGCAGATCATCATCCGGCGCTGCAATATTGAGCACAGCCAGTCCGCGCGACTTTGCAGCATCCGCCGCGGCCAGAACGCCCGCCGCATCGCCATCGACCAGAACGGCAGAGACACCATCATCGGCCAGCGCGCTGAGCGCAGGGCCGATCTCGCTCACATCGCTGATGCTCCGGGATACCAGCGTAAAGGTCTGGCCCGTGAAACGACCGGTTGTGGCGTTATCCTCGTTGCCCAGCGCGGCGCCGGCAAGTCCGTCATCCCTGGCCGGAATATCGAGCAGAGAAATCCGGTCCTTTGAGGCCGGTCGATGAAGGTATCCGATCTTGATCTCAAGCGCCTGGGCGAAAGTCTCTGTCGAGGCAAAGACAAAAGTCGCGGCTGCGGCAAGCACGATGCAAAACCGCTCTGCCGCAGATTTGCCCCGAGCCCGAGAGATTCCAGAACATCCAGCTTCCCGATGCATTGTCTGATACCTGTAAGAACAGTCCCGAAAAGGCAGCGCAACCGGGGAATGCTCTGAATCCAGAGAGGTGGAAGGCACTTCAGAGCAGACTATGTTGTCGCTGGCCGCCAGGAGGCAACATAACCGCATCGGACTGCGATACGAAACCGATTTGGTGGGCAGAGAAGCGGTTTCGCCTCGTGGTTATACCGCCGCCGGGATTGGCCATGCCCATGATTTCGAGAATGGTGGGCACATCCGGCATGGTGACAATCAGGGAGGCGCCCGCGGAGTCAGCACGGCGGTCGGACACCTGTTCAGCAGGCATAAAGACCTGTCGCGCCCGTGGTTAGGGACTGCTTGACGCATAATCTGCAAAATTAGAAATAATAACATTCTTCTTTAAGAACAACAGGACAAGATGACATAACAAGGATTTTGTTCCATATAACGAATACTAATCGAAGCGGATAATCGAATACAATTGTCCCTCTGAAAGCCAGTGTGCTGTCGTTCCCAAGGCGCAGGCGCCGCTCCGGCAGCGTCCGATCGTGCCGTGGCGGGCCCGGCCTTTCCGCTGGTCAGACGGTAACTCATCTAGGGGAACGGATATTTTGCTGGCGAAAGAAAACGCATCGAAATCCCCCGAAAGCTGGCGGGATCTCACGCAATGGACGCAGACGTTCGGCGAGTTTGACAACGCGCAGCAAGTCCTTGCCGCACAGTTTCTGCGTTCAGTTCGGGATGGAAGCATGACAACCGCCGCTGTGCCCTCAGCCAACATCACTCTCACAGGGCATTCGCTGGGCGGTGGCCTGGCGTCCAACGACAACGCAGCATCCCGCAAGGTGCGCGCGGTATGAAGGCGCTGCGCATACTCCTTGGGTTTTGCGGATTGGTCGCTCTCGGCTTCTGGGGCATGTTCGGGCCGTCTTACACCTATCGTTACCGGCTGATCGTGGAAATCGACACGCCGGAGGGCATCAAGTCAGGCTCCAGCGTCATCGAGACGCGGGTTCGGGATAATGGGCGGGCCTGGTGGAACCTGCCGGATATGCGCAACCTCGAAAACACCACGCGTGGCGAAGCGGTGTTCGTGGATCTCGGGCAGGGCAAGCAGGTGATCGCACTGCTTGCCACCGGCCCGACCGGACAGGGCGGACTTGACGGTATCGTGCCGGCCAGTTTCGGTTTCCTCCCGGTGGAAGAATATGGCCGCTACCAGTCGATGACGGGCGGGCGCATGGTGCCGCCATCCAGCCAGCCGACCATGGTCACGTTCACGGACCTTACCGACCCGGCGAGCGCCAGGGTGGTCTATGCCACGGGGCGAAAATACGACTGCGTGCCGCCGATGGCGGTGAACCCGAACTGTCAGCCGCGCGACCTCGGCCCCTTCGTTATCGACCGCTTCGCCGAAACCTTCGGCCCCGGATACGCGCTCAAGGGCATCGCCATCCAGATGACCACCGACCCCATCACGACGGGGATCGAGGGGAAGGTCATCGGCCTTATGGATCGTGGTGCCTGGGACAAGAAGGTCGCTCAATGGGCCGACCGCACACGGCCTCATCCTGCCGCCGCTAGTTCTACTCCCGCTGTCGGTTCTGGCAATTTTATCCGAAATTTCTAAGCTAAGGATCTCAACATGTCGATTTCTAAGGACCTGTTTCTCGCCATCCTCGCAATGGATTCATACAAACCCGCCGCTCGGACAGCTTCAGTTCGGATCGAACGTGATCAATGCAGGCCCGACGCGGCGCGGGACCCAGAAGTTTCCCGCCGCAGCTTCCTTCAGGATCAGTTTATCGAATGTCAGATCTGAGACGGCGCACCGAAATCCGGGCGCCTGAGGCGGGGACAGTGCATCAGCTTGCCGTTCACACAGTCGGCGGCGTCATTACACCGGCGGAACCGAATCAACGGCAAGGAGGCGAAATTCCGTAGCCTCAGGGTATCGCCACTTGGTCAAACGATTGCGGTCTGCCAGATGCTTGACGCAAACTCGGCAGGTCCACGCTGAAACTATTGTTGGAAACCAGAGTCCCGAAGGGGGGATAATGTTGAACGGAGCCGATATCATCGCAAGGCGCCTCGCGGCGCAGGGGTGCCGGATTGCATTCGGCATGCCCGGCGGGGAAGTCCTTGCGCTGGTCGAGGCGCTGGAAAAGGCTGGCATCCGCTTTCAACTGGTGAAGCATGAGAATGCCGGCGGGTTCATGGCTGAAGGCTATTGGCACGCCCAGAGCGCAGCGGAACCCGGTCTACCCATCGCTCCGGCCATCCTCGTCGCAACACTCGGGCCCGGCGCGGCCAATGCGGCCAATGCCGTGGCAAACGCGCATCAGGATCGCGTGCCCATGATCGTGCTGACCGGGCGCGTCGATCAACATGAGGCTGAGAGCTACACGCATCAGGTTTTTGACCACCAGGCCTTTTTTCGCTCGATCACCAAGGCAAGTTTTATGGCCTCCAGGGGGGCTGTGGCACGCGTGATCGATCGGGCAGTCAATGTGGCGATTGAAGGCCAACCCGGCCCGGTTCATGTCGATGTGCCGATTGGTGTTGCCGAGGGCGAAGAACCTCCGGCGACTTTTTTGAGGCCTGCAAAGGCCAGCACAATCGCGAACGGAGAGGCATTGGATGCGGCGCGCGCGGTATTCGCGAAATCAGCAAAGCCACTCATTCTGGCCGGCGTTGACGCGGTGAACCAACAGGCGGGGGCTGCTGTCCGCGCCTTTGCTGAACGGTTCTCTGCCCCCGTCCTGACGACGTACAAGGCGAAAGGATTGCTGCCGGAAAGTCACCGCCTTGCGCTTGGCGGCGCTGGGCTTTCGCCAAAGGCTGACAGGCTTCTGCTGCCCTTTCTCGCGGAGGCCGACTGCATTGTGCTCGTGGGGTATGACCCGATCGAAATGCGCGTCAACTGGCGCGAGCCATTCCCCGCGAATGTGCCTGTGATTGAGCTTTCGGCAGTTAGTCCCATGCATCAGATGCATCGGTCTGATCATCTCCTGCTGGGAGACGTCGCAGGCAATCTTGCGGCTCTTTCTAAAAACATGACGCCAAAGCCGGGCGTGTCTGCGGCAAAAATCGCGGAAATCAAGGCATCACTCCGTGATGGTTTCGCACCGGAGCCGGTCTGGGGGCCGGGGGTTGTGTTCGAAACGCTCGGTCGACTCGCGCCCGCCGGCACGATCGCAACGGCTGATTCCGGTGCGCATCGCATTCTCATGAGCCAGATGTGGTGCTGCGAGACGCCGCGCGGGCTCCTCCAGTCCTCGGGGCTGTGCACCATGGCGTGCAGCTTGCCGCTCGCCATGGGCTACCAGATTGCGCAACCGGACCGGCAGGTCATCGCCGTCATGGGCGACGCCGGACTGGAGATGGGTATCGGCGAGCTTGCGACCGTGCGGGATCTCGGATTGCCCGTTCTCATCGTGGTTCTTCAGGACGAGCGACTGGCGTTGATTGACCTCAAGCAGCGCGCATCTGGACGCCCCCAATCCGCCGTTTCCTTCGGAGCCACCGATTTCGCAGCCGTAGCAAAAGCCTATGGAGGTGCAGGCGTACAGGTGTCTTCGCGCGACGAGCTGGAAGCGGCGGTGCAGGCAGCATTCGCACGGCGGGACCGTTTCAGCTTGATTGCCGCGAAAATCGCGCCCGATGCCTATGAGGGCCGCCTTTGACCGAAGAGCCTGCAATGCGACATTGAACCACGCGCGGGAGCCACACCGGCAAGCCGCAATCACAATGTTTGTTTCGAACCTGAAGCCAAAGCGTCACGCGTTGTGACGGGAGCATTCAGGCCAGATCATGGCGTGCGAGCATGCTGGCCTGATTGCACGCGGCTAAGGGCGAAAACAGTGGAGTGCATTGTCCCGTCTGAACAGGTGATTTTCAGCTTCGGCCAACAGCCAGGCATCGCCTGACTGGATCGCGTCAACATCACAACACAGTGATCCATGTAACGAAGCCCGCTCTTCCAACGAACCTCATGCAAACGCTTGTGCCCAGCAGAAGCAGGATTCTGCCGCAAGCATTTCGAAAGGATCATTGCGATGGCTTCGTCATTTCCTGCCGTTTCTCGGCGTAAGGCGCTATCAATCGGCATCGCGGCCGCAGCTGCCAGTGCCATATTGCCTGCGCTGGCATTTGACGCCGGCTCGACCGCCGCGATCAACGTCGATACCGCCGGGCTGGCCATCAGGGGCTACGATCCGGTCGCATACTTCACCGTGGGCAAGCCGACCAGGGGCGATGCAAAATTCACCGCAAAACATGATGGCGCAACGTACCATTTCGCCTCAGCCGCGAACCGTGATGCCTTTCAGAAGGAGCCCGCAAAATACGCGCCACAATTCGGCGGATTCTGCGCGATGGGTGCAGTGATGGAGAAGAAATTCGACGGTGACCCCAACCTCTGGAAAATCGTCGATGGCAAGCTTTACCTGAATGTCAGCGAACCGGCCCAGAAGCGCTGGCTGACCGACACTGCCGGCTACATCAAGCAAGCCAATCAGAACTGGCCGAAGATCAAGGACAAGGCGCCGAACACCCTCTGATGGTCACCCGGCATGGGCATGCCGGAGCGTCCGGCATGTCCGCACTTTTCCCATCTCGATAAAGGATACCCTGATGGCTTTGGTTCCACGTCAGCCTGTCCCCCCACTGGTTGTCGAAACGGTCGATAACCGCACCTTCGACCTCCGTTCTGCCAATGCCGAGAAATTCGTCCTGATCGTTGTGTATCGAGGACTTCACTGCCCGCTCTGCCGGGCATACCTTGCCGAACTCGCAAGTTTGCTTCCCGAGTTTGAAAAGCGTGGCGTCGAATGCCTCGCAATTTCAACCGATGACCGCGAGCGCACTGCGGCCATGGCCGGGAAAGTCGGCAGTTCAACCTTACGTTTCGGTGCCGCTCTGCCTCTGGCCAGCGCGAGAGACTGGGGGCTATATATATCGCAGGGGCGCGGAAAAACATCCATCGGCATTGAAGAGCCTGCGCTGTTCGCCGAGCCCGGCGTTTTCATCGTGAGACCAGACAGCACCCTCTACTACGCCAATGTGCAGACGATGCCTTTCGCCCGGCCACAGTTCAAGGAACTGCTGATGGCGATCGATTACGCGATCACCAAGGACTATCCGTCCCGTGGTGAGTATACTGGTCCGGTCTAGCTGTGGAAGATGACGGGAGGGCATCATGCAAAGAGATCAAATCATTGGCTCTTTGCTGTCCCGACTCGGAGAACGTCTTGCAGCGTTCCTCTCCCAGCATCGCCATGTCCACAGTGCAAGCCGGCCGACGCCGCAAGTGCTTCTGCTGAAGTCGCTTCGTCCTGGGGATGTCCTTCTCGTCGAAGGACATTCCCGGATAAGCGCCGGAATAAAATACCTGACGCAATCAACCTGGTCACACGCCGCGCTTTACGTCGGCACGTTTGGGCATGGCCAGCTGCAAGATCCGGAACATTGCTTTGTTGAGGCCGACCTTATCGAAGGCGTCAGAAGCGTTGGCATTGATGAATTCGCGGGATTCAACACAAGAATTTGCCGACCTGTCGGTCTAACCGAAGATGAAACGAAGGCGCTGATCGACCATGTCCTAGCCCGGCTCGGCCATCGCTATGACCTGCGCAACGTTGTCGACCTCTGCCGCTATTTTCTGCCGACCCCGCCTGTGCCACAGCGGTTTCGCCGCCGCATGATCGCGCTAGGTAGTGGCGACCCGACAAAGGCAATCTGTTCGACACTCATCGCTGAGGCGTTTCAGCGCATCGGCTACCCCATCCTTCCAACAATCGAGTATCGCTCGGCCTCGACGGAAACTTGCCCGGATTGTCACGATGAACTGCTGCACATCCGGCACTATTCCCTGTTCGCGCCACGTGATTTTGACGTTTCGCCCTATTTTCGCATCGTCAAGCCGATGATCGAGCACGGCTTCGATTTCCATGCCCTGCATTGGCAGAAGCCGTAAGCGACCGCGTCAGATGGCCTGGCCAATCCGGACGACAACGCGCGACTGCAACATCACCCCCAGCGTGGCCGTGAGATCAAAATCCAATGCGGCATTGGCCGCTGCAAGAACCGCACCGCCAAGAATTTCGCCCTGCTGCAAACGTTCAAACAGAACGAACGCGCCGGGCGACAGACGCCGCGTTTCGACCTCAAGGTGTGGACGTGCAATCAGGACATCTTCCGCATCCTCAACATCCACCGAGGCAAGATCAACCAGCCCTTGATGGGCAGCCCAGATCGATGCCACGGCATACCGCGATCTCAGCAAACGGAGGCTCGGGTGAAGGTCCAGCGTGATACAGGCAATATCCTGCGACAAGATCGCCGAGAATGCGTCCGGTTCAACGGGCACGACATCCGCAGCGTGGTATGCCTCTGTGCGCAAAGCCTCCAGCCTCGCAACATCGGCAAGGTATGGAACGGAAAACGCCGGTTCGAACCCTGCGATGAACTCCGGAAACGTCGCACCGTATTCGAACATCAGCCGGCTTTGCGGCGGGCTCTGCCGGACATAGACCTGCGCCATGGCGCGAAAGAACTCGCTGCCGACGAGATCGTGTGTGACGGGAAAACGCGCATGGAGCGCGTCCGTCAGCGAGACGATGACGTTGTTGCGATAGACAGCAAACCGGCGTCGGTCAGGCCGGCCGTCTTTGCCGACCACGCCCTCCGGCAGGGCAGCATCGGGATTGATCAGCGCGGCGGCGAATGTCGCCTCGGGTGAATGCCGGATCATGGTTCAGCTCTGATTTCGCCGGGCGGCTTCCGCATCAAGAAGCGCTCCCGCGCGCTCCGCCTCCGCCAGCAGCACATCGAATGCCGGAACCTCATTGTCCCATTCGATCAGCGTCGCCACCGGCCCGACCCGCGAAAGCGTGCGGCGGTAGAGGTCCCATACCGGCAACGAGACCGGACGATCATGGGAATCGATCAAGATGCGGTCCCCCGCATCGTCGTGGTCCTCGGCATGGCCCGCGAGGTGGATTTCGCCAACCGCGGCAACAGGAAACGCATCGATATAGGCCACCGGATCACGCCCCTGATTGATCGACGTGACCGCGACATTGTTGACGTCAAGCAGCAGGCCGCACGCTGTCCTGCGCGCAATCTCGGCGATGAAGTCGACTTCATCCCAGGTGCTGTGGGCAAAGGCGACATAGGTGGACGGATTTTCGAGCAGCATCCGACATCCCAGACGGTTCTGAACCTGATCGATATGCTCCTCCACCCGGCGCAGCGAAGCGGTATCGTAGGCGATCGGCAGCAGATCGTTGAAGTAGTTCAAGCCGTGGCTTGACCAGGCCAGGTGCTCCGAAAACGACGCCGGCCGATATCGCTCGATGAGCTGCGCCAGACGTTCGAGATGAACCTCGTCCAGCGGCGCTTCTCCGCCGATGGAGAGCCCCACGCCATGAAGCGAAATCGGGAACCGATCGCTCAGCGCGGCAAGCTGTGCATGAAAGGGGCCGCCATCCCCCATGTAGTTCTCGGCATGCACCTCGAGGAAACCGAGCACGGCGCCGTCATCGGCCAGCACATCCGCGAAATGCTGCGGCTTGAACCCGATACCGGTTCTTGCTGGCAAGCCGCGCGCGTTGCTCGGTTTCATCGCATTTTCCCGTCGAGATGATCAGGCCTTCTTTTCCTTGAACTCCTTCAGCTGGCCAAAGCCGGTCGGCGATGTTTTGGATACGGTCTTTTCGCACGATCCCTTCGGAACGAGCTTCCAGGCGTTGCCCTGATAATCGACCTTCGACGTGCCGGCGCAGGTTGTGCCCGCACCTGCGGCGCAGTCGTTCGCGCCCTTGAGCGAAACGCCGAAGCATTTCTCCTTGGCTGCATCCTGCGCAAAGGCCGGTGCGCCGAGCGTTGCCAGAGCCGTGGTCAACGAAGCCGCGAGTGTCAGGGAAAGAGTACGGCGATCCATCATAAGTCTCCCAGTTGAACAGGCCGAAATCTGGCGCTGCATACTTCATTTCGCAAGACAGACGCTGCTTGTTACAGCGTGCTGACCAAGCACATGCGATTTTCTGCAAGCGGGTCTACCACCTGACCCAGATCTTGCAGGCTACCGCGCCAAAGGCTCCGACCAGCAGCGCAGCGGGAACGTACCAACTCGCAATGAACAGGGCACTGTCATCGGAGCAGTGCAGGGCATAGAGGCTCGCGCCCATTCCGGCAGCTGCGAGACCGGCAATGCCACCAGCAATGTAATGGCTGGTCACAGCGCCGCATTGTGCCGCATAGAGAATTCCGGCCAGGGGAGCCAGGGAGAGCAGCGGGATCAGGGTGAGGCAATAAAGACCGTTCCTGCCGATGGCGCGTGATTGCCAGCCATTCATGCCTGACTGCGCGAAATCCAGCCCGATCAGCAACAACAGCACGAGAACCGGAGCCAGCAGAAGCGCATACTCATGCACCGCCAAAGGCTCCGGCCGCGTCAGGCGCATCGCCACGATCAGGGCTGATACTGCAAGAGCGCCGGTCACCAGCAGCTTCGGGAGAACGGCAGTCCAGGTCGCCAGAAACGTCGGCCGAACGCCCAGAAAGAGCAGAAAAAGCACGAGCGAAACGAGCAGCCCGACAGGAAGCGCGCGCATGGCAGACGTGTTGACCGATACCTGTGGCGTGTTGATGTCCGCGACGATTGCATCAATCAGATCATCCGTTTTCATCGCTCACCACTCCGATACAACTTTGCCAGCTGCTTCAACGCTCGATGCAGCGCAACACGCAGTGCCCCTTCGGACATTCCCAGTTCATTCGCAACACCGGCCGGCGAGCGCCCTTCAATCGACAGCGACCGGACGATCTGCTGCTGACGAACCGGCAACCTTGTCATCAGCCGCTCCGCATCACCGAGGTCTTCGTTCGGAACGTTTCTTTCAGGAAGGGTGTCGCCCAGTTCACCAATCGGCACATGCACCCGCTTTCGCCGCAAAGTATCGACAAGCTTGTAGTGGGTGACAGCCCGGACCCAGGGGGCGAAAGGTCGCGCGGAATCCCAACTGCGTCGTTTCAGATGAACGGCAAGCAACACCTCCTGAACGATATCCTCGATGTCGGCATTACCCTGGCCAGTCCGACGCAAAGCCGCAGTGACCTGTGCCCGCATCGCCTGCGAAAGCTCTTCGAAAAGCGTACGATAGGCGACTTCATCGCCTGCAAGCGCAGATCGCATCAAATCACCCCAGCGGTCTGTTGTCCGATCTGTCAACGTCCATGCTCTTGGTTCGCTCTGTCGCCAGAGATTGTTACACGGCCTCACGAAATTTTGCGACTAACGTGCCGTTTTCAACTTTGCGTCGACGCGCGGCTCCCGAAGAATTGGCCGGAGGTCCCTCGGATTGTTGGCAGCCTGCAAAGGGGAAATTCGATTGTTGCACTTTTCCCGATTTCTGGCGATTGCGCTGTCATTGGTCGTTTCAGGTTTCCGCACCCCTGCATCGGCCGGTCAACCCTGTCCAGAGCCGGACGGATGCGTGATCCCACAAGGCCGATATCACGCCTTCGTCCCGGCTTCCGGCCCAATCCGGCGAATGCTCGTGTTCCTGCATGGCTATGGCGGCACGGGGCGAGGCGAACGGGACAACCCGGCCTTTCGCCAATGGGCGATGCGCGAACAGACGGCGCTCATTCTGCCAGATGGCATTGACAATCGTTGGTCGGTGACACGCGAAAGACCAGGACCACGCGACGATTTTGCGTTTATCGAGGATGTCGTTGCGGACGCGCAGAACCGCTTCGCGCTGCGCGACATCCCGGTCTTCCTGAGCGGGTTTTCCCTTGGCGGCTCGATGGTCTGGTCCCTGGCCTGCGCAGATCCGCACCGGTTTGCCGGATACATCGCTTTTTCCGGGGCTTTCTGGGAGCCGGCTCCAAAGGAATGCGCTCATAACGGCGCGCCTATTGTGCATTTCCATGGATCGAACGATCCAACTGTCCCGCCAGAGGGCCGCGAGATCAGGTCCGGCGGTCGGCAGGCGCCGCTGTCCAGGGCCTTCACAGCCATTGCATCAGCGCGAGGCTGCACAGTACCACCGGTCTGGCAGTCGCTCGGACAGGTAACGCCCGTGGCGGCATGTTCGGAGCTTTCTGGCTGTCGCACGCCCAACCCGCTGACCTTTTGTGAGCATCATGAAGGTCATAACTTTCGCCTCGAATGGCTGACATGGGCGATACGCAAGATCGAGGACAACGGTGTCATCCAGAAATGACCTTACGCGGCGCGCATAATCGTTTGGCTGAACCGGATGCCAACCGCGCAACCAACCAATGCGAAGGCCAGCCAGAGGATGCCATGCACGCTGCCTGACGCCATGCCGGAAAAGAAGGCGCCGATGTTGCAGCCCGTTGCCAGGCGCGCGCCAAAACCCATCAGCAGGCCTCCTGTGACCGACGCGGCAATGGTTCGCAAAGGAAGGCGAGGCGCCCACCGAAACGTGCCTGCAATGGCAGCGGCACTGAAGGCGCCCAGCATCAGTCCAAAATTCGTCACCGACGTTGCATCGGCAAAAACGCTTGCCCCAAGAGCGGGATCGCCGGTCCAATAGGGCCAGTTGGCGACATCCACGCCAGCCAGCGCCACAATCTTGCTTCCCCACAGCGCAAAGGCGGAGGTGATGCCCCAGGGCTGGCCGGACAGCAGCAGGGTCGCGACGTTGACGGCAGAGAGCGCCATGGCGGCCGCCAGCAGTGACCAACGCCCCCGGATGGGAAACGCAAGGCTGCCGATCGGCTCCGCGCGTCCGGTTCGCCGCCGCTCAAGACGAAGCAGCACCCCATAGACGAAGCCGATCAGGATCAGGAACAATGCCAGCGACGGCAAGGTGCCGAGCGATGCCCGCAGGTCGAATACGCCTACCGTTGGCCAGCGGCTCCAGCCGCCGACATCGGCTGCCGCCAGCACAGATCCCGCGATAAAAGCTGCCAGCGTAACCAGAGTGCGGGCGCTGCCACCCGCTGCCGTATAGAGCGTTCCCGAACCGCAGCCGCCGCCGAGCTGCATTCCGATGCCGAACAGGAACGCGCCGAGCGCGAGTGCAACGCCGACCGGGTTGACAAAGCCGAACAGCACCTGTCCGCCAACCTCGCCGACCCAAAGCAGGGGGAAAAACAGCACAATCGTCATCGAGACCATGACAAGCTGGGCGCGGACACCGACGGTTTGGCCGGCAGTCAGCAGCGCGCGCCAGGCCGAAGAAAAGCCGAAGGCGGCGCGTTGCAAGGTCCAGCCCGCGACTGCGCCGATGATCGGCAAAAGCGCCAGACGCCAGCCTCCATGGGAGAAGGCTGTGGCGGATACGGTCGCGAGCCCGGCAGCGCCGACAACGAGCAGGGGCCATTGAACCGGCGACCGCTTCCCGGAAACGTCGACCGCCGCAATCAAATCATTTGCCCGCTTCGGCAGCGATGCGCGCAAAGATATCGTCCAGTTCTGCCGCCACCTTTGCAAGATCGGCGTTCGCACCCGTCAGATACGGTGCGAAAACCGTTGACGGCGCCTTGTAGGAAAGTGTGCCGGTTCCATCCGCGTTTTCGGTCACATAGAGGCGGATCGGCGCTTCGATACCGGCGGCCAGACTTGCGGCCAGCATGCGGCGCGCGAAATCATTGCGGGAAACGCCGACAACACGATTGCCCGGAATGGTAAAGCCTTGCGCCTTCGCGCCCTCTGACGCGCTGGCCGAGGTCACAAGCCCCATCTTATTGGACTTGATGGCGTCTTCGAGCCGGCGATTGAGCTCGGCGTAGCTGTGAGCGGTCTTCGCAATCTTCCAGCCCGGCCGTTCACCGATGGCCACAGGCTGCGCAACCGCTGCCCCGGTCAAAACCAACATTGCTCCTGCCGAAACAACAGAGCGCAGGCGTATCGCGGACATGTTCATGCCAATACCCCGCGGGTAATCCTGGGCTTGATTTGATGCCCGGCCCGCCCATGTCTCGATAATAGGGCCGAAGCAAACGCGTTGTTTCCATGGCGACGCGCAAGCCTCGATGCCAGCCGCGCAGGCGCTTCAGGGTGATTGCTCCGCACCATGGCGTCGAGCATGATCTGTTCAAAGATGTCGCGCTGCGCGTTGCTGCCCCCAAGGAGCTGAAGGTGCGGCTGAACCGAATGCAATTTTTCGGCGGCCTGAGAATAACGACCTCTGGCATGATCGATGATCGCCCCGGCGGCCCTGGCGCCAACGCGTTTTGCAAGAACGGTCTGGGGTTCAGACTGCGCCGGCAATGTCTGAAGCGACTTTGCCAGCGCCAGCGCAGGCTCAACCCGGCCCGCGCCGGCAAGTGCCATGCCATAGTGGAGATCGGCAAACACCAAAGTCCGGTCCTCGATGCGACGCACGCATATGTCGGCAAGTTCTTCCCAGCGGGAGCCTGCGCTTTTGCCGAGGAGTTCAATCCGCTTCAGAAACGAGGTGGCGTTCGCGATGTCCCGAAAATCGTCCGTTCTCTCGGCGCGGACAAAGTGATCATAACATTCGAGAGCGCCCGTCACGTCGCCAACGTCGAGAAGAAAAAGCGCCTTGTGCCAGAACAGGTGGAACCGGAAGTTATTGCAATTCCAGACCGCTTCCGGATGCGCATCGATCCATGCAATCCCCGTCGCGGCTCGTCCGGTCATTTCGTAGACATGCGAAACCGCATGCATTCCCCAGGCATCCTGCGGGGTGCGTTCCAGCGCCACACGCCCGATGCGCTCGGCCTCCGCGAAGCGATGATTTTCCTCCAGCGCAAACGCCTGACACCCGAACAGAAAGCCCGCATGAGGGTGGTCCGGCTCAAGCCGGTTCATCACCATGCTGATTGAATGCAGCATTCCGGTCGCGTCGCCGAGCATGAACTGCAAGCCATGCGACAGCTTGGCGGCGAGACTGTCATTTGGTGACCGTTCAAGAAGGCGTTCGAGCACGCTGACCGCGCCGGACCAGTTGCCGATAACCAGCACCTCGGCAGCCTTCACATACGCGGCGTCATCGCCATTGCAGTCACGGCATCGACGCGCCGTCGCAGCCGCCTCCCGCGCTGCGGGCAGCAGCTCAGAACGGGCGAGCATGACGGTCAGAATGGCCTTCGCAGCCCATGCCCGCGAACTGTCAGGGTTCAGGTCCAGAACGGCTTTCAGCCGGTCAACAACGGCCCGATCATGCGCAAGCACAGCCGTTGCGAACGCGTCATACACTGATCCGGGGCAGGGGGCGGTGTTCGGCTCGGTGTCCATCATGTCAGCATCGACCATGTGATGTCCTCTCCAAATACGTTACTCGGCCACAGGCAGCGGTTGCTGATCGGCTGCGCTCGTGAGTGACAAAAGCTGCCGTTTTCGGCCTTTTATCTCGGCCGCGATGTAGGCAACGGCGATGATGATTCCGAAGCCCGCCAGATTGGTGAGCGCGGTCGAGATCTGGTCGCGTCCGGTCCAGTCAAGGACCATTCCGGCAATCCAGATCAGCGTGGTGCTGGTCAGGAATGTCGGTAGCGACTGTTGGCCGACCTTGACGATCGGCGCGACCGCAACCAGCCTTGTCCGATAGGGCTCGATCAGCACCAAACCGACGTAGGCAAGTATCAGAAAGTGACCGGCCCGAAACGGACTTAAGAAGCTCTGGCTATTTTCAGGCAGGATGGCGGCACGGATGCTTTCCAGCTCCGGAAAGGTCTCTCGGAAGGCCCAGAAGTTGGGCGGAATGCTGATGACAATCCCGGCAACACAAACCCAGAAGAGCCAGCCCCGCTTCAGTTCCGGAGCCTTGAGCCAGCTCACGCCAAAAGAATAGCCGGCAAAAAACAGAAACTGCCACGCCAGCGGATTGAAGAACCAGCCCGCGCCGTTGGCTGGAAAGTTCAGCCCGCTCGCATTCGCGACCAGCCAGAGACCGCCGCTCGCGACAATCGGCAGGACAGACGAAATTCGGGCTAACGCCATCATCGCCGGGATCAATGCCAGGAGCACGATATACATCGGCAGAATGTCGGTGAAGGGCGGCATCAATCGCAACGACAGCAGAGCAATGATGCCGGAACCATCGGCTGCGAAAAGTTCATTCAATCCAAGTTCATTCGGATAGTTTTTCCCAAGCAGCCAGAAACCGAGAAAACTCGCCGCGCTCAACGCGGCGACCAGTCCGATATGTGCGGCATAGACCTGTGCAACGCGGCGCATCACTCTGCGTGAGCCCGCCACAAAACCACTGCGACGAAATGTGCCGCCGAAAGCATAGCTGCTCGCCAATCCGGAACAGAAAACGAAAAGTTCGGCGGCGGACGAAAATCCGAAACGCGCAGGAATGAACAGGAACCAGCTGTTGTCCGGCACATGCGCGACGAAAATAATGAACATTGCGAGCCCGCGCGCGAAATCGAGGCGAACATCGCGTGTTCTGGACCGAACAGTGGGCTCGACTGGACCTCCACCCATATCAGCAATCTCCGACGCGGAGTCTGCCGCGCTTTTTTACTTTTCGTTTTGTTCGGCGTTGAAGTTACATCCGGATCAAAATTTTTTGGAGACGCCGGCTTCGTTCAGGGAGAGCAATTCGAACACTGTCAGTTCGACCTTGCGACCGGGCACAAGCACAGTATTGATTTTGCGGGCGACAATTCTGTCGCCGGCCTGGCGGCGTGTTTCCTCGCCGATCAGGATCATCGTGCCGAGAGTTCCATTGAGCATTTCGAGCCGGCTGGCAACATTCACCGCATCACCAAGTGCCGTGTAGTTGAGCCGGCCCGGCGATCTGCGCGTTCAGGTCGGCGGCGACAAGGGTGCTGTTGGCGTTGGTTGCCTTCACCCAGACCAGGTGCACGGCGCCTGCGACCAGCCCGATCGTGGCACGGACCATGAGCGGCACAACAAGCGAAATGCTGAAATGGCGCGATTTGGCGATCATCGCCAAAATCCTCACAACTGATCGACAGCTGCAAAAAACGACCGGGCCATGTCCTGCCGCCAGTCTATGACACCCGGAAAATATCCGACAATGAGGCCATTGGCGGCGATGACATAGCTGAGTGGCAACCAGTGGAGCAGGAGCGGATAGCCGGACGCCGCGCCGCGCGGATTTTGGCCAACCTCCATTTTGGGATCCAGAAAAACGGGCAGCGAATTGACGCCATATTTGGCCAGAAACGGCGCCACATCGCGATTGCCCCCCTTGTCGATCGATACCGGAAGCACACGGGGCTGGCTCCGATCCTTCGGGTTGTACAATTTTTGGAGAAATGGAATCTCAACGCGACAGGGCGGGCACCAGGTTGCCCAGAAATTGAGAAGGATCGGGCGCGGATCCGATCGGTCGAGCAATGGCACGCGCACGCCGTCGCGCCGCAACAGCATCACCCGGGGCGCCATTGGCATCGGTTCGATGAAAACGAACGAACGCCCGTCCTGAACCAGCGACGGTATGCGCGGCGATTCCTCCGCCAGTGCACTTGACGCGCCGGCAAGCATCCCGAACAGGACGGACCTGCGCGATACGGCGGCAGGCACCGGGGTTGTCGCCGCCGGCCTCTTCATGACATGCTCCGCGACCGTTTGATCAAATGGTCAATCGAGAAAACACCGGGGCCCTGTGCAATCAGCATCAGGAATATCGCAGCCCATGTCCCATGCACCGGATAGGCGTCGGGATAGACGAAAATCTGAATGACAAGGGTCATTCCGAGCAGTGCCAGCGCAGAAAATCTCGTCGCAAGACCGATCAGAATGAGAATCGGGAAAAGATGCTCGGCGAAAGCCGCGAGCGGCGCCGCCAATTCGGGCGATATGAGCGGAACCTTGTACTCGTCACGAAAAAGATCGACAGCGCTGTCGGCCAGCCGCGGTATGCCGAGCGAAAACGTTCCCTCGATCAGATCAACCTTGAATCCGTCGATCTTGGTCTGGCCGGATTTCCAGAATACCGCGGCAATGGAAAAACGGGCGAGAAATGCAATGAATGAGTAGGGGATGCACGATGGCAACCCGATGATCCGGCTGACCAAATCTGCCAGGCCGGAAAGCCTCGCTTGGGTTTCCTGAGTCTCCATACGCGACCTCCGTTGCATGTGTCCGCGCCTTTCGGCGCTAATCCGCAAACAGGGATTCGTTTTGGCGCGATGAATTGTTACACACGGATATGCCGATGTCTGAGGTCGGTTGCGATGCTCAGAAGCACTACCAACCAGCGACCCACAGTTGTCACGATGCAGGTGTGGCAATCGACGCACAAATCAGCCGCCTCAGATGGAAAATCGCGTCGAAAATGACGTGCTTACCTCGCCATAAGCGCGGAATTTGCATCAGACTGAACGCGTCTTCCGTTCAATCAATCGGCGGCGGATTGAAGAAAAACGCGCCTGTCCTGGTGGCACGAAATACGTCCAGCGGGATCATTTCCTGCTTCAGAAATCCCTGCTTCGGAAGGCTGCCGGCGCGCACGCCTTCGATAACGGCAACTACCGATGCCGATGTCGTCCACGCAATGGCCGTGCGCATTCGCTTGCCGATCAGCCGCGGTCGATAGGCTCGCACGAATTCCTTGCGCAGCAGCCTCTCCGCTTGCCAGCCCTCGGCGGCAACATGAACATAAACGACGTCGTCATCGACCGGTGGCTTGGCGTTCGTCAGGATCTGCCCGGCGATGTCGCGTCTCTCGCGCATCAGCAACTCGTGGAAGAAGAAGTTCATCAATTCCACATGGCCGGGGTAGCGCATGGTCTTGTAATCGAGATTTTCGATACGACCGGCGAAGGTCTCACACATCGTGCCCAATCCGCCCGAGGTGGTGAATGCCTCGAGTTTTACACCATCGACGTACAGCGTTTCTACCCATTCCATGGCCGAGACAGTCTTGCGCACGCCTTCCTCGACCACCTCGCAATCGTTGAGGTATTCGTTGACAACCCCTTCCGGTGACCAGTTGAAGGCGTAGCCGAGCAGGCCTGTGGGGTTTCGCGGCAATGCACCGACTCGCAGGCGAATGGAACGCACCCGATCGAACCGGTTTGCGAGATCCGCGCCGACAATGCCGATGAACCCCGGCGCGAGCCCGCATTGCGGCGCCATGATGCCCTTCGACGTTTCGGAAAGTTCGCGCACCCGCTTTGTGACCGACACATCTTCCGTCAGGTCGAAGTAGTGGATGCCCAGCGCGTGTGCTACCTCCACCACCTGCTTGTTGAGCGTATACGGCAGGCAGGACAGCACCGCTTCATTGGCCTTGAGCAGGCCTTCAAGTTGCTGGCGATCGGTCACGTCGAGATGAGTGCTCGCAAAATCCGCGTCTTCGCGCGCGGTGATGTCTCCTCCCGTGACAGCAAATCCTGCGCCCGTCAGCAACTCGGCGGCGAGGTGGCCAACTTTACCAAGTCCGAGAACGACGATCTTCGAGAAGCTCAACTGACTCTCCACTGGCAGGTTGATCGCGCCTGGTTGCCCGGCGCGAAACGTTAGAGGAAACGGTCGGGCGCAAATCCGCTCACCGGAATGGCCGGGGTACGCCGGATCAACAGATCGGCGACGATCTGGCCGGTCACAGGTCCGGTCGACAAGCCAATGTGACCATGGCCAAAGGCAAAGAGAAGATTCGGGTGGCGCGGTGCCCAGCCGATGATCGGCAGGCCATCCGGCGTCGAAGGCCGCGCGCCGACCCAAGGCTCATTTTCGACCGGTCCGCCCAAATCGAGCGTCGAACGCGCTTCGCGGACGGCATGGTCCAACTGCGCAGTCCTTGGCGGCGCATCGCGCGGAGCGAGCTCGATACCTGACAGGATGCGAATGCCCTGGTTCATCGGCGCAGCCACATAGGCGCCGCCGACATCATAAATGGTGCGGGTAAGCTTCGGCCCTTCACCAACGGTAAAATGGCGGTGATAACCGCGCTCCGCCGCCATCGGAAACCGGTAACCGAGCCGCCGCGCGATGCCGTCACTCCACGCACCGGCCGCCAGAACGACTTTGCCGGCACGCATTGGCGTCGCTGCCTCAATGGTGCAGCCGTCGTCCTGATTGGTAATGGCGTCGACGTTCATCATCAGCCGCCGGCCACCTCTTTCGACAAACAGCGTTTCGTAGGCTTCGAGCAGTGCGCCAGGGTCACGCACATGGCCTGTCTGGGGGAAGAGGATGCCGGCGGCAAAGGTCCGCTTCAGCGCAGGTTCCAGCGCGCGAATATCGGCGCCGCCGAGAATGTCGACGGCGATGTCGTACTCGCCGAGAATGTCACGTTCGAGCTGGCTCGCGGCGAAGGATTCCGGTGTGCGGAACAGTTTCATCCACCCATCGAGCGCCAGCAGATGGGACGCGCCGCAAAGGCTGGCCAGGCGCTCATGCTCGGCGAAGGCGCTGGCGACAAACGGATCGAGCATCTTCGCGGCCCGCCGCCAGGCCGAAGTGTTCGACGATAGCAGAAAGCGAAACATCCATGGCCAAATGCGATGTATGCTTGCATAATCGATAAACAAGCCTGGACTGCGATTGATCGCGTATTGCCACAGGCCATTCTTGATCAGGGGAGATGCGACCGGGAAAATCGAGCCACGGCTGATTGCGCCGGCGTTGCCGTAGCTCGCCCGGCGCCGCGCATCGCCAGGATCGTAAAGCGCCACCGTCAGTCCCCGGTCGAGGCATGCAAGGCCGATGGATATTCCCACAATGCCGCCGCCGACAATGGCTACGTTTGTATCCACCGGGTTCATCATCGTGTCCCTGCCAACTGGTTCCGGTGCTTCAGCGCCTGACCTCGGTGGTCACCTGCGCAACAGCGTCCTCGTTCACCTCGATGCCGAGGCCCGGCCCCGAAGGCAGGTGCGAATATCCGCGGTCGAGGCGCACAGGCGTCTCCAAAAGTTCGACTCCGAGCACGAAATTGGACGTGTAGAATTCAGCGCCAAGGCAGATGTTCGGCGCGGCTGCAACCAAGTGGATGCCGGCTGTCAACGCAATGCCCGCTTCATACATCGTGCCACCATAGGCAGGCATGCCAGCCGCTCCGGCAATGGCAGCAATGGTGCGCGCGGCGGTGAGGCCGCCGGCCTTCATCAGCTTTATCGAGACCGCATCCGCATACCGGTTCGCGACAAGATCGACCGCCTCGGCTGGATTGAAAACGCTTTCGTCCGCCAGGATCGGAGTGTCGATCGCACGTGACAATTCCGCCATCGCGGCGCGCTGGTCACGCTTGACCGGCTGTTCGATGAATCCAGGGGAAAAACGCTCCATGTCGCGCAGTTTTGCGACAGCGCCATACGGCTCCAAGCCCTGGTTGTAATCGATCCGGATCTCGGCATCGTCCGGAAGCTGCGCTTTGATCGCATCCAGCCGCACAAGATCCTCGCGATGTGTGAGAAAGCCCGTTTTGACCTTGAAGAGCCGCACGCCCTCAGCCAATCTTGCGTCGAGAAATTCAAGATCGGCGTCGAAGTCGGGGTTGGCTATCGAAACGGACAACGGGATCTTGTCGCGGAAAACACCGCCGAGCAGATCGGCGACCCGCATGCCGGTGGATTTACCCCAAATATCATAAAGCGCCATTTCGAGTGCCGCCTTGGCCTCGCCATGGCCGACCAGCACATGCGCCGCCTCGTCCATGATCTTCGCAACGTCGCATGCGCGCCTGCCAACGACCAGAGGCCGGAGATAGGTGTCGAGCGCGGCAAAGTTGGCTTCGGCCGTACCGGAAAAGACCGACCAGGGCGCAGCTTCGCCCCAGCCGACGGTTCCATCCTCGGCGGTCAACCGCAGGATCACTCCGGGCAGCGCCTTTTCAACATCGCCGACGCCGTGACGACGCTTCATTTTCAGCGGCCAACTGACGAGCCGCACCTCAAATGACCGTATCGAATCTGCGTGCTTCATAAGGTTTCTCTGACTGTCGTCTTGCCGAGCCGGCGTGCGACCAACGTCGCAGGAAAAAGGATGGCGAAATAGATCGCCGCAACGATGGTGTAGACCTCGAGCGGCCGGTACGTTTCTGCCGTGACAAGCGTGGCATTGTAGACAAGATCGGGCACGGCGATCACCGAAATGAGCGACGTGTTCTTGAGCTGTATGATCGTCTGGTTGACGAAGGGCGGGAGCATCCTCTTGACCGCCTGCGGCAATACCACGAGTCTCAGCAGATACCACGGGCGCATACCAAGCGCCCGTCCCGCGTCCCATTGGCCATGCTCGACGGATTCTATGCCGCCGCGAAAAATTTCCGCATAGAATGCGCCAACGTAAAGCGACAACACTCCCACCGCCGCTAACTGGGGCGGAATGTTGACGCCAATGACCACAGGAAATGCGTAGTAAAACCAGATAATCTGCACCAACAACGGCGTACAGCGAAAGATTTCAACGTAGCTGAGGACCAGCCAATTGGCGAAACGCCACCGCTTGAGCTGAACCGCAGCGCAGATGAATCCGATGACGACCCCGATGAACGACGTGCCGATCGTGTAGGCGAAGGTGTATGCCGAGCCGAGTACGAACAGGTGTGCGTACTTCCACAGAATGCCGAAATCCCAGATATAGCTCATTTCTTGCGTTCCGCGCGGCCATGGCAAAGTTGGCGCAGATTTTGGTTTCCCGCGTCAGGCAACGTCCGGCCTGTGGCGCTTGAAATCACTCAAATGTCGAGTTCAACCGGCAGATCCTCCGGCTTCACGCCGCTAAGCTGGAGTCCGATCTGGAACCATTCGCGCATCTGACCGATGCCGCGATTGTAATCCACCCAGGTCGACAGATAATCGTGCCAGCGCAAATCCGTCTCGCGGCGGATGCCCATGCAACTCGGGATTGCCAGCCTCGGCTTGTCGAGGATGCGGTAAGTGCCAAGGTTGGGGTTTTTCGCAACGGCGGTGAGGCCGAGAATGAGCGCGATGACAGTTCCATCCGCTCGGCCAGATGCGATCTCGAGCATCACCTCGTCACGCGTTTTCAGCGTCTTGATCTGCGCTTTGGGCGCAAAGCGGCGAGCAGCCGTCTCGTTGGCCGAGCCTGCATCGACAGCAAGTTTCACCTCGGGTTTGTTGATATCCGCCCAGGCCGAGACATTCGCGCCCTTGCGCATGATCGCGCCGAACGGGTGGCTGAACACCGGACGCGTGAAATTGATCACCAAAGCCCGTTGCGGCGTGGCGGAAAGGGCGAAGGCAAGGTCAATCTTGCCCGATTGAAGTTCAAGCACTGAGTTGCCGTACGTCGATTCCGTGTATTCGAGCTTGGCGTCGAGGCCCTTGGCGATATCCTTGGCCATCTCGATGGCAAAACCGGACCACTCGCCGCTGGCCAGATCTTTCCGGAAATACGGCAGTTCACCCGGCAGCACCGCGACGCGCAGAACCTTTGTCGACCGGATGCGTTCAAACGTGGATTCGTTCGCAGCCTGCGCCCTGGCCGTGGTCGCCGAGGCAACCGCAATGCCTGCCGCAGCGCCCGCACCCAGCGCAAGTCCCAACGCCCGACGCCGGCTCTGCCCTGTCGGCAGGTCGTGCATGACCGAAACTGATGTTTCCTCGCTCATCGTTCTCTCCTCCGATTTTTTTGCGGCACTGCCAGTCGGAAGTGAACCATGTTGATCAAATCAAATCCAATATGAATTCTGGCGTCAGTTATAAGTTTTGCTAATGTGATTTCATGAAGTCCAACCACCTCGAAATATTCTGCACGCTGATGGTTTCCGGCACGATGACCAGGACCTCGGAACTGCTCGGCATGACCCAACCGGCCGTCAGCCTTGCCATTGCGGCACTTGAGCGTGAAGTCGGTTTCGATCTGTTCCAGCGACGCCGCGGTCGTCTGGTCCCGACAGAGGAAGCCAATTACCTTTACGCTTACGCCAGCCAGTCGATCGATCTGCTCAAACGGACCCGGATCGCCGCCACGCAAATCCGGCAGGGCCGGCTCGGGGCTCTGCGGATCGCCGCCTATCCCAGCATCTCGGTTTCGTTCATACCGGAATTGCTGACCATCTTCCGCCGCGATTACCCGGGCGTGGAGATCCAGTTGATCACGCGTAGTTCGCACGTCATCCGCGACCCTGCGGCCGCGCGACAATCCGACATTACGATCAGCGAATTGCCGGTCGCTCACTCGCGCATGCCGATCGAAGTTGTGCGGCTCGATTGCGTATGCATGATGCCGCCGGACCATCCGCTTGCGACGAAGACAGTCATAACGCCGAGTGACCTCGATGGCGTCGCTTTCGTGTCGATCCTGCGCGAGCACATGCTGACGCCACAGATCACTGCGGCTTTCAATGCAGCAAAGTCCCAACGCGCAGTGGTGGCTGAGGTGGAATATTTCATCTCGGCCGCCGCAATGATCGCCAGTGGCGACTGCGTTGGTATTATAGATCCCATCACCGCGCGAAGCTTCGCAGCCAAGGTGGCAGTCCGGTCGTTCCGACCACGGATCGTTTATGAGTTCGGTATAATGGTACCGAATGTGGCATCACCCTCGATCCCGGCGCGCAATTTCCTTGAACTGCTGCGCAATGAACTTGCCGCCGTCCGCTCATTCTCGCGCAACCCGTCGGATGTCTGCTGATGGCGCACAAAAAGGTGCTCCGCGACATTCGCTGTGACTTTTGGCGTGCGGATTTGTTGCGCGATGCGAAATAATTTCTTCCCCGTATCTGCGGTTCCATTTTTGAAGACGTGGCTCGGGAAATCCGAACATCGCCCCCAGCCCACACGTCGGAGGCGATGTTCTCCGTCGTCATCAACCCGGGCAACATCCGGCCATCAGGATAAGATGCGGAGGCAACGACGCTCTCCTGGATTAAGCCAAAACGCCGGTCTATGCTGATGTGGCTCTTGTAGCCGAACACCGGCAGGTCGATCTGCGGCAAGGGCTTGCCCTCGCCATCTAGGTTCTAAACTCATAAACTGGATTCCCGCCGACGCTTAAAGGATGATTCAAATCGCCCAATGATTCTCGGGGGCTTTGATGACGCGGCGGCGATTTGAACTGACGGACAAGGAGTGGACGATCCTTGAACCACTGCTGCCGAACAAGCCGCGCGGCGTGCCGCGCGTTGACGATCGGCGGGTGATCAACGGGATTCTTTGGCGGTTTCGCACGGGTTCGCCTTGGGCGGACGTTCCGGAGCGTTATGACCCTTCGACGACCTGCTACAATCGCTTCGTGCGTTGGCGCAAGGCCGGTGTCTGGAGCCATATTCTCGATGAAATATCAAAAGCGTTCGATGGCGACATCGTCATGATCGACAGCTCTTGCGTCCGGGTCCATCAGCATGCGGCCACGGCAAAAAAGGGGATCATGACGATGGCTGCATGGGACGTTCCCGAGGCGGGCTGACGACCAAAATCCATGCCCTCGTCGACGCCGACGGGCGTCCGATCGCTCTGGCGCTCACCGCCGGCCAAACCCACGATAGCTTGATGGCTGAGTCAATGCTCGCGGACCTCAAACCAGGCGCCATCCTGCTCGCCGACAAGGCCTACGACACCAATGCGCTGCGGGCGCTCGCCGAGAGCAAGAAGGCTTGGGCCAACATTCCCGCAAAGCGCACGCGAAGGGAGGCCTTCGCGTTCAGCTCCTTGGTCTATCGGCAGCGAAGTCTCGTCGAGCGCTTCTTCAACAAGCTCAAGCAATTGCGGGGCATCGCGACCAGATACGACAAGAACCCGCTCAACTTTCTGGCGGCTATCAAACTCGCGGCCGCGCGCATCTGGATCAAAGCATTATGAGTCTACGGCCTAATTCGACGTCCGACGACCGCGTCGCTGAAATCCGACGCAAACAGGCCGAGATGCTCGACAAACTCAGCAAGGAACAAGCGAAAGGACATGAGGCGGGCGACTAACGGGTGCGCTGGAAACCAGGCGTTTACCCGGACGCAGCAGTATCGTCCGGCAGAGGAATTGGGCCCGGGCGCATTTCTCGACAGCTGAAATGCGCCGCGGCCGATCGCTCCTTGGCTTCCGCGGCGCGGAAACGCGCGCCAACTGCTCAGGATCGGTGATTTTCCGCGCCCTGTCAATCGTGCCCGTTTCCCATATCAGAAACGGCTATCATTAACCATCGACAGTCGTGGCTAATATCTCTAATATTTGACCATGTCAGAATACCATGGTCACCTCTCTCGCGGACCCGTTGAAGGCGCATCAGCGCAACCCCAGGGCGCTGCGTCCCTGCAGCGGTTATAGTATGGCGGATCGGGCATTGGTGCCGTTTTCGAGAATGTTCCCGCCAAAATGGCTCGAAAACGCCCCACATGGCGATGAGACAGCACCGATCTGGCTCAGGCTTGCCGAGACCCTGTTCAGCGACCGTCATCCGGTCTCAACAGCGCTGCGCCTGCGCCTCGCGAATGAGGCGGTCAAGACTGCACTTCAACTCAGCAGCGTTCCTGAATCCCTCGATACTCTGTACGATCAGATCCTGTTTTCGCCCGTGGATCAGATTTCGGCAGCTGCGCGCACGCAGCTCGGGTACCGGCAGCAGGCGCAGGTTCTGGTGCAGCGTCCGGCGCCGCCACCATTGATCCCGTCGCAACCGCCGCTGCTGAGGCCAAGGCTGCGTTTGGTGCGGCGGATGAAGATGACCTGCCGCCTGTTCATCTTCGCTCCGCCTCGGCCTTTGATCTTGCGCTGGCCGAAGCCTCAGGAAGGCCGCTTCCCGTGCCGCTGCTGCTGACGGCACTGTCTGGAGCTTTTTCGGCCTGATCCGATTCAAGCTGGGCTTCCCAAATCAACGGGTTTCTGTTTCCTCCTTTTGCAGCGAGGGAGGTCAGGAATGTCGCGCGCTTACAGCCAGGACTCGCGGGATCGTGTGATTGACGCGACTTTGAAGGATGATCTGTCGGCGCGCGGTGCTGCGGGCCGGTTCGGGATCGGCGTTGCTACGGCGGTCGTTTGGGTACGTCGGGCGCGCGAGACGGGGGATCGGACGGCCAAGCCACGTGGACAACCAAAAGGCTCGAAGCTCGACGCCCACCGCGAGGCGATCCTGAACTGGATCGACGACAAGGACGACATCACCATCGCGGAGATCAGGGAGAGGTTGGCTGCCGAACGTGACATGACGGTCGGCGTCGGCACCGTGTGGAGCTTCCTTGACCGCTGCGGCCTGACGTTCAAAAAAAGACAGCGCACGTTTCCGAACAAGACCGACTGGATGTCCGGAGCAAGCGCGATGCGTGGTTCAACGGGCAGCTTGAGCTCGATCCGGCGCGTCTGATCTTCATCGACGAGACTTGGCTTTCAACCAACATGGCGCGCCGCTGCGGCCGGACGATGAAGGGCGAACGGCTGCGCTCGGGCGTGCCGCACGGTCACTGGGGACCACGACCTTCGTGGCGGGTCTGCGCAACACGGGCATCGCCGCGCCTTTCGTTCTGGACGGGCCAATTGATCGCAGCGCCTTCGAGACCTACGTCGAGAAGGTGCTCGTGCCCGAACTGGCGGAGGGCGACATCGTGGTCATGGACAACTTGTCCAGCCACAAGGGGCCAAGGGTACGCGAGATGATCGAAGCAACCGGGGCCGGACTGCTCTACCTCCCGTCCTACAGCCCGGACTTCAACCCAATCGAGATGGCCTTCTCCAAGCTGAAGGCGCTCTTGCGCAAGGCGGCGGAGCGAACCATCCCGGCCTTTTGGGACACAATCGGACGCTTGATCGATCTCGTGACGCCGCAGGAGGCAATGAACTTCTTCGCCGCAGCTGGATATGAGCCGGATTAAGCCGAAAACGCTCTAGGCCGTGGTGACGATTTAAGGGTTTTGGATTCCCAACTGGTTCCAAATCAGATTCAACGCTGATTTTTGGAGATCGGCGATGAATTGCGATGCGCTTCGGGATGATCAATGGGAGCGGATTAAGGTGTTTGTTCCGGGCGGAACGAAGGGCCGGCGTGGCCCGCGCACTGATAATCGGAAGTTTCTCGATGCATTGTTGTGGATGGCGCGTTCGGGCGGCCGCTGGCGTGATTTGCCGGAGCGGCTGGGCGACCACGCCACCGTGAAACGGCGCTATTACCGCTGGATCGAGATGGGTGTGCTGGACGCGATGCTGGAAACGCTGGCTCGCGAGGCTGATCTGGAGTGGTTGATGATCGACAGCACCATCGTGCGCGCCCATCAGCACGCCGCCGGTGCCCGCAAAGCCAAAGGGGGGCGGATGCCCAGGGCCTGGGCCGGTCTCGCGGCGGTCTGAGCACAAAAATCCACGCCGCCACCGAGGCTTTGGGCCTTCCCGTCCGCCTGATCGGCACGCCCGGCCAGCGCAACGACATCGCCTTCGCTCACGATCTGATCGACGGCATCAATGCAGAAGCGGCCATCGCCGATAAAGGATACGATGCCGATCACCTCGCTGATAGGATCGCTGAAGCCGGCGTCGTGGTCGTCATCCCGCCAAAGCGTAACCGGAAGGTCCAGCGCGCCTACGATGCAGAACTCTACAAAGAGCGAAATCGCATCGAGCGATTCTTCAACAAACTCAAACAGTTCAGACGCGTCGCAACCAGGTATGACAAGCTTCTCGCCAACTTCATGGGTTTCGTAAAACTCGCCGCAATCGCCATATGGCTCAAATAGTTAAATAGTCACTACGGCCGAGGCCGTAGACTCATAATGCTTTGATCCAGATGCGCGCGGCCGCGAGTTTGATAGCCGCCAGTCTGACTGGATTCAGAATTTGCGACAGAACCCGAGCGACATCCCCCTCCTCTCATCACGTTTTCGTGACAATAATCGGATGCGACTTGCTTATCCAAATGTGTGGCGCCATGAATGATAGCGCTAACATTAGCGATAACATACATACAAATGGGAGGTGCGACATGAACTCTGCAACGAGGATCGCGGGAGCTGCGTTGGTCACTTTCGGTATCGCCATTGGCACCGCACAGGCGCAGATGGTTGCGACCCTGGCAGGTTCGGATGCTCTCGGCTCACTGTATGACCGCCAGAACCGAATGTTCACGGATCTCGTCAACAAGCGGGCCAAGGGCGCTCTCACCATCAATTTCATTGCCGGCGAACAACTCGGCACCGACATTCAGGTCATCGAACAGGCGATGACCAACGCCGTGCAGTTCTACGGCGACGATCTCAGCTGGTATGCGAACTGGGTCAAGGACTACTCGATCCTGAGCTGGGGGTTCACCTTCCGCAATCCCGATCACATGCAGCGGTTTTTCGATAGCGGCATATACAAGGCTATCGCCAAGCGCCTGCAGGATGGGCAGGGCCTGCGCATTCTGGCCCAGGCACCGATTCAGCCGCGCATCATGTTCTCCAACAAGCCGATCAAGTCGGGAGCGGGCATCGAGGGCCTGAAGATGCGGGTGCCCGAGATCAAGACCTATCTCGAACTCTGGCAGACGCTCGGCGCCCGGCCGACGCGCGTGGCCTGGGGCGAGGTCTTTCTCGCGTTGAAGACCGGTGTCGTTGAAGCCGCCGAAGGGCCGGTTTCCGCAGCCTATGCTGCAAAGTTCTACGAGGCCGCACCGAACGTCATCCGGACCGATCATGTTCTGGCGGCGACGCATTTCATGGTGAACGAGAAGTTCTATCAGTCGCTGTCGCCCGACCTGCAGAAGATCGTCACCGATACCGCAGCGGAAGTTGCGCAATGGGCGCGCAAGCAGGCTGCGGCAGAAACCGAGGGCCTTTACGGCAAGATGGCCGCGGCGGGCGCGAAGGTTTCCAAGATCGACGTTGAACCGCTGCGCAAGAAGTCCGTCGCGGCGGTGAAGCGGATGGAGGAGGCAGGCGCCTGGTCGAAGGGCCTCTGGCAGACCGTGCAGGATATTCCGAACTGAGAAACGGCGCCGGAGGGCCTTGCCATGCTAGCGGTCTGGAGACGCGGCCTGTTATGGCTCGAAAAGATTGAAATGGCCGTTGCCATCGTTCTTTTCGCGTCCATCGTCGTGGCGATCTTCTGTCAGGTCGTCAGCCGGTACGGCTTCAACTGGCCGCTGGTCTGGGTTGAGGAAGCATCGATCTACGCCTTCATCTGGATCGTCTTTCTCGGCGCGGCGATCGGCGCAAAGCGGCTTTCCCACATTCGCATCGAGGCGCTGTCACTGGCGTTTCCGGCGCGAGGACAGGCGTTTCTGCGCCTGTTGGGGGCAGCGGTCATGCTGTTCGTGACCGTATATCTGATCATCCGCCTGCCGGCGGTCCTCAGGATCGAGATGCGCAGCGTTACGGTGTCCCTGCCGGTGCAACTGCCGCGGATGTGGTTCTACTCGGTGCCGTTGCTTTATGCCTGCATCTCCATGGCGCTGACGCAGGTCTACTTCGTGGCCGCCGGGGCGGTCAGCCTGCGAACCGGCGTGGCGGTGACGGGCATTGGCGGCCAGCCCGACCCCAAGGAAGGGATCTGATCCGATGCCAGTCCTGTTGTTGATGCTGGTTTTCCTGGTTCTGCTCGCCCTGGAGGTGCCCGTTGCATTCGCGATGATCTTCTCGGCGATCATCTTCATCCTGACCGGCCCCGGCCTGCCGGACATGATCGTGATCCAGCGCATGACGGGAGGGCTCGACAGTTTTCCCTTCCTCGCCATTCCCCTGTTCGTGCTGGCGGGGAATCTGTTCAACCGGGCCGGCATTTCCGAACGGATTTTCGATTTCGCCTCCGCTCTGGTCGGCCACATGCGGGGCGGGCTGGCGCAGGTCAACATCGCCGCAAGCATCATCTTCGCCGGCATGTCGGGCGTAGCCCAGGCCGATGCCGCAGGGCTCGGCGCCGTCGAGATCCGCCAGATGCGCGAACGGGGCTATTCGGCGGGCTTTTCGGCGGCGGTGACGGCCGCATCGTCGATCATCGGGCCTATCATTCCGCCGAGCGTGATCATGGTGATCTACGCGGTGACGGCGCAGGTTTCGCTGACGGACCTTTTTCTGGCGGGGATCATCCCCGGCCTGATCATGGGCATGGCGCTGATGATCGTGGTCAACCTGCTGGTCCGGTTCGGATACGAGAATGCTCCGCGCACTGAACGGGCGTCCCTCAATCAGCTCTCCACGACGTTCTGGAAGGCGTTGCCGGCGCTGATTGCGCCCGTCTTTCTGGTCGGCGGCATGCTGCTTGGAATTGCGACGCCAACCGAACTTGGTGCGCTGATCGTCGTCTATGCCGCAGTGCTTGGATTCGTGAACCGCGAGCTGACTTTGCATGGCCTCTATGAGGCGCTGGCCATGAGCGTCGTCACAACGGGCGTTCTGGTGTTCATCATCGCCGCCGCATTCCCGTTCGGCTGGCTGATCTCTGTCCAGAACATTCCGGGCATGCTGGTCGGGATGATGCGTTCGCTGACCGACAACCCGCTGGTTCTGTTGCTGATCCTGAATATCGCCTTGCTGATCGTCGGCTTGTTCATGGAGACAACGGCTATCCTGCTGGTGGCGACGCCCGCGCTGCTGCCGTTGGTGCTCTCCTACGGCGTGGACCCGGTCCAGTTCGGCGTGTTCATGGTCGTCAATCTTCTGATCGGAGCGCTGACGCCGCCATTCGGCGTCATCCTGTTCATCTGCATGCATATCGCACAGATTTCCTTCGCGCAGATGATCCGGTCTATCCTGCCGTTCTATATTCCTTTGCTTCTCGTGCTTCTGGCTTTGACATATATTCCTCAGCTGTCGCTCTGGTTGCCGGGGCTTTTCAAGTAAACACTGGTAAATGGCAAGTAAAATACCATGCTACTTCATGACGAACCGCCCGACGGCGGCCAGAAAGACAAGGTAACGCGCAAGAGACGGCGGCGGACATCGCCGCGTCGCGTCACCATGGCCGATGTCGCCAAGGCGGCCGGCGTCTCGGCGCAGACCGTCTCACGCACCATCAACAATCCGGATGTGGTCAATGAAGATGTGCGCCTGCTGGTCGAGGATGCCATCCGGCGGCTGAATTTCGTGCCCAATTTCGCGGCGAGCCAGATGGCGACCAATCGCAGCCGCATCATCGCGGTGATCCTGCCCTCGCTTTCGGCCTCGATCTTCGCCAATACCGTTCAGGGGCTATCGAGCATGCTGCTGCCCGCCGGCTACCAGATATTGCTCGGCCACACCCATTACAGCAACGAACAGGAAGAAGCGGTGGTCCGATCCATTCTCGGCCGCGGCCCGGAAGGTATTGTCATCATCGGAACGACGCATACGCCCAATGCCAGGCAGTTGCTGCAGATTTCCGGCCTGCCGGTGGTCGAGACCTGGGAGTGGACACGTGATCCGGTGGATCTCCTCGTCGGCTATTCGAACGAGGGGGCTGCGGTCGAAATGGTAAGGCATCTCTACGCCAAGGGCTACCGCCGGCTGGTTTTTTCGGGTGTCGTCGAAGCTGGCGATGCGCGCGGTCAGTCGCGTCTGCGCGGCTTCCAGGCAGAGACCGCGCGCCTCGGGCTGGATGCCTCCCGCATTCATCTTCTTGAAGGGTGCGACCTGTCCTTGAAGACCGGCGGCGCATCGGTTGATGCGATCAGGAGCCGCTATCCCGATGCCGACGCAATCTTCTATTCCTCGGACATCTTTGCAGCGGGTGCCGTGCAGCAATGCCGGAAGCTGGGTCTGCGCGTGCCCGAGGATCTGGCCATCGCAGGGTTCGGCGGGTTCGACATCGCCGAAATTCTCATTCCTTCGCTGACGACGATCAGGATTCCGTCGAGGCAGATTGGCGAACTCGCCGGGCGGCTGCTGCTGTCGAAGCTGACGAAGGTCGCCGTTGAAGCCCCGCATATCCGTGTCGATTACACGCTCGTGCCCGGTGAAAGTACATGAAGCTCAGCGAAAAGAACTTCTATGAGGACCTTGAGGTCGGCTATTCCTATGAGACGCCGGCCATCACTGTCGGCGAGGCCCATATCCTCGGATTTGCCGGGCTCACCGGCGATTTTGCCGATGTTCATGTGGATGAGACCTTCGCCCAAGAGATGGGCTTCCGGGGGCGCATCGCTCATGGAATCCTCGGCCTTGGCCTGATCGATGCCCTGAAGAACCGGTGTCTGGTCGGGTTTCATGTGGTCGCCGCCCTGAACTGGAACTGGCGCTTTGCGGGCCCCTTGTACATTGGCGACCGGCTCGGCGCGCGGCTTACGATCCTCGACAAGCGGCTGACCCGAAAGGGGGACCGCGGAATCGTCACGCTGGAGATCAAGGGTATCAATCAGAACGGTGAGGTCGTTCAGGAAGGCCAGAACCAGATCATGGTGCTTTGCCGTCCATCCGGAAATCCAAAGTAAAACAGTGAATTTTTTCGCTTTGTCCAGTCTTGAGCCAGCGAAAAATTCTGGACCTTAACACGAATAGAAACAACAGACGTCTGATCGCAAGCAAAAGTGGACCGAACGAAATCGCAAGAGCGGTAATGATGAGTCACGCCGTTATGCCTGGGCCGATTTTTTCTTAATGCACCGCATCTGGCGGCAAGTGAAGGAGAAGGAAATGGGAATTCTCACCGGATACAGGGTGCTGGATTGCACAATAGCCATGGCCGGGCCATTTGCGGCGCAACGGCTCGGCGATCTGGGGGCTGACGTCGTCAAGGTGGAGCCGATCACCGGAGAATGGCAACGGCATGTCTCGGCGGGTGGGGCGCAGGGCAAGCGCATCAATGTGTCGTTCCTGTCGCTCAACCGCAACAAGCGGTCGCTTGCGGTGGATCTCAAGTCGCAGGAGGGCAAGGACGTTCTGCTGGAGCTGGTCAGAACGGCGGATGTCTTTCTTCAGAATTACCGGCCCGGAGTTGCCAAGCGGCTCGGCGTCGATTACGAAACGCTCTCCCAGATCAACTCAAGGCTGATCTATGTCTCGATGTCGGGCTATGGCGAGGATGGCCCTTACGTCAATCATCCCGGTCAGGACCTGATCCTGCAAGGCATGTCCGGCGCCATGCTGTCGGCTGGCCGCGAGGGCGAGGCGCCGAATGCGTCCGGGCAATATATCGTCGATGCCATCGCCGCCTATAACGCATTCGAGGGCGTTCTTGCGGCATTGCTGCACCGGGAACGAACCGGCGAGGGGCAGCTTGTGCAGGTCAATATGCTGGATGCGATCACGACCATCCAGATGCAGGAGTTGTCGGTCTTCACTGTCGGAGGCAAGCCGCAGCAGCGCTCGTCCGAGCCGCATGCGCATGTCTACATTCGCGCCCCATATGGCGCGTTCGCGACCAGCGACGGCTACATCATCATTGCGTTTCCGCCTCTGAAAAAACTAGGCGCGGTCATCGGCGAGTACAGTTTCCTGGACATGGACGACGAGGTCGATACCTGGTCACGGCGCGACGAGATTTTTGCCAAAACACGGGACCGGCTCAAGACCAGATCCTCGGCCGAATGGCTGAAGCTTATGCGTGAGGCGGATATCTGGTGCGGCCCGGTCTACAATTATCAGGATCTGGTCGACGATCCCCAGATCAAACACAACGGAACATTCGTCGAATACGAACACCCGACCGAGGGGCACATTCGCGCACCGGGCTTTCCGATCCGGTTTTCCAAAACGCCCAGCAGGATCGAACGGGGGGCGCCGCTGACCGGGCAGCACACGCGGGAGGTTCTTGAGGAAGCAGGCTTCGATGCAGCGCGGATCGCAAGGCTGGAGAAATCGGGCGCTATCCGGATGGGAGACGAATGATGCAAAGCTACTCGGCCCTGACATGGGATCACCCGCGCGGCTACGACGCACTGGCCGCAGCTACAATCCTCCGCAAGAACATCGACGACATCGCGGTCACATGGGCCAAGCAGCCGCTGGAAGGCTTTGAGGCGCATCCGATCGCCGATCTCTGCGCGCGCTACGATATCGTCATCATGGATCATCCGCACGTCGGCGAGGCACTAGATGCCCGCTGTCTGCAGCCGCTTGAAAGTGTCTTTGACCAATCCACCCTCTCGGAAATTGCCGCCAACAGCATTGGCGCTACCTTCGAAAGCTACCGGTTCGCCGGCAAGCATTGGGCATTGCCGCTCGATGCGGCGACCCAGGTGCTGGCCAGCCGGCCGGATCTGATGCAGCAGCCGGTGCCGACGAGCTGGTCCGAGGTGGCACGCCTTTCGCGCGAAACCGGAAGGGTCGCGATGTCGCTTGCGGGCCCCCACACGATCTGCACCTTCATGTCCATGGCAGCCGCGTTCGACGATCCGCCAGCAGTGGCCGATCCGGATGTTTTCGTTGCGAGCAATACCGGCGCGGAGGTCTACGATCTCCTTTCCGAGCTTGCCAGCCGCAGCCCTGCCTTTGCCAGCGAGATGAACCCCATCGCCATGCTCGGCTACATGACGAGGGAGAACGGTATACTTTTTTGTCCGCTGATCTTTGCCTACGTCACTTATGCGAACCCGAAAAAAGGGCATCGCATCGCATTCGACAACGCGCCGCGCAGATCGCCCGGCGGCAAGGCAGGATCGACGCTCGGAGGCACCGGCATCGGGCTGACAGCACGCTGCCCGATCACCCCTCAACTGAAACAGCACCTGCTATGGCTGATGGGGCGTGACGCACAGGTGGATTTTCTGCCACGCCATAACGGGCAGCCATCGCATCGCGCCGCCTGGCACGATGCGTCAGTCAACAGATTTTGGAACGATTTTTACCACAACACCGCCGCGACGCAGGAGGAAGCCTACGTCCGCCCGCGCTACAACGGCTACATCCGGTTTCAAGCCGAAGCTTCCGCCTTTCTGCGCCAAGCCATGGCCGACAGAATGCCGGGGACCAAGGCAGCGGCGGGGCTGAACGAGCTGCACCGGCGTCTGCGCGGTGCGACCGGCGGCGAACGCTAGGAGGGGGCGATGACGAAGGACCTTCTTTTAACTATCGAGGGGCATATCGCGACGATCACGCTGAACAGGCCTGAGAAGCTCAATGCGGTCACGCCTGAAATGGCTGCGGCCATCGAAGCTGCCGTCCGGGACATCAACCGAAGCGAAACCGTCCGCTGTGTCATCCTGACCGGGGCGGGGGAGCGGGCATTCTGCGCCGGATCGGACATCCGGCAACTGGACGCTTACGACACGCCGTGGAACTTTCGGAACCGGCCGGATTACTGCGATGCCATTCGGGCCCTGTCAAAACCGATTATCGCGGCGGTCAACGGCTATGCGCTCGGCGGCGGGTTGGAAACGGCGATGTCTTGTGACATCCGCATCGCATCGCCCAATGCGACCTTCGCCGCGCCCGAGATCAAACTCGGATGGATTGGCGGCGGCGGCATGGCGGCGCATCTGATGCATTCGGCCGGCGCCTCGAACGCGGCCTTGCTGCTGCTGACCGGCGATCCCATCGACGCCGGAAAGGCGTTGTCATGGGGGTTGGTGAGCGAAGTCGTGCCTCTTGCGGATCTGCTTTTGCGGGCACGGGCGCTGGCCGGCATCATTGCCTCGCGGGCTCCGATCGCCGCTGAAACCGCCAAAGCCAATCTTCGCGCCGCGAATGCGATGCCGCTCGAAAAGGCCATCGAATACGAAAGGGACCTTCAAACGATCTGCTTTGCGACCGCCGACGCCGCCGAGGGCCGCGCCGCCTTCATGGAGAAGCGCCCACCGGTCTTCAAGCGACATTAATCGGCGCAGCTTTGCTACAACGCGGAAGTCACGCACCCTTGAAGCACCCTGGGTTTACCCGAGGGCTCAACTTCTGAGAAGGATGAGGCATCATGAGCAAGACGACGAACAAGTTTCCTCCGAAGTGCATCAGCGGGCGATCCGGCTGGTTCTGGATCACGAGAACGAGCATCCCTCGCGATGGGTTGCGATCATGTCTATTTCGGGCAAGATTGGTTGCACGGCGCAAACGCTGAGCGAATGGGTGTCAACGCCGGAGTAAAATTAGGCCATTTTCGCCGCGACCGGGGAACGCCGGGAGGGGGTAGCCCGACCAGAGTTTCCCGGTCGCGGCGTCGGCGATTTCGCTGTGTATTTCAGTCTGTCTTTCGGGCGCGGCTATGGGCGAGCCGATGGCTTTCGCCGTTCATCTCGAGGATGTGGACATGGTGCGTGATGCGATCCAGCGACGCGCCGGTCAGGCGCTCGGACCCCATTGTCTCCGTCCACTCCTCGAAGGGAAGGTTGCTGGTGATTAGAGTGGCGGCACGTTCATAGCGTTGGGAGGTCAACTCGAACAGCAATTCCGCGCCTGTCTTTGACAGCTGTACGAAGCCCAGTTCATCGATGATGAGGAGCCTGTATGCGGCCATCTGTTTCTGGAAACGCAGCAAACGCCGCTCGTCGCGCGCTTTCATCATTTCGCTGACCGGTGCGGCGGCGGCGGTGAAGCCGACGGACAGGCAGCCAGACCGAGGCCGAGCGCTGCGTGAGTCTTTCCCGTGCCGCTCGGGCCGAGAGCGATGACGTTCTCGCGCTTCTCTATACATTCGCAGCGCGTCAGTTCCAGCACCAGCATCTTGTTCAGTTTCGGAATGGCGGAGAAGTCGAAGCTGTCGAGACTTTTGACGACAGGAAACCTTACCGCCTTGATCCGGTGTCAATCAGCATTGAACATTGACCCCTCTGGGTGTGAAGCGAGCAACCGCCCGGCTGTGCTGGTCGGGGTTGTGCAGCCGGGCGGCTGCGGTTCCAGTTGGTGAAGGATTACGCGGGTTTCAGGCGCGGTTCTTGGAGCGCCAGCTGTCGTTCCCGGTCTCGACGATCCCGCAATGATGAGTGAGGCGATCGAGCAGCGCGCTCGTCATCTTTGCATCATCGAAGATGCTGGCAAAGCGTCGCCACAACATCTTCAAGCTGAAGATCGGTCGTGGCAATCCGAAAAAGAACATCGCCCATGTGGCCGCGATCAAGGCGGCGCTGGGCGATCGTGCCAGCGTCCGGGTTGACATCAATCAGGCGTGGAGCGTGGCCACGGCCTCGGCCTGCCTGCCGTTGCTGCGTGATGCCGGGGTCGACCTTGTCGAGCAGCCGATTGGCCTGAAAAACATCCGCGGCATGCATCAGCTGGCGCAGGAAACGCCTGTAGCGATCATGGCCGATGAGTCCTTGCAGGGGCCGGAGACGGCGTTCCAGATCGCGCAGGCCGGCGCTGCCGACGTTTTCGCGCTCAAGATCGAACAATCCGGCGGTCTGCTTGCCGGCGCCAAGGTTGCGGCGATTGCTGAGGCTGCAGGCATTGGTCTCTACGGCGGCACAATGCTGGAAGGCGCGGTCGGCACGATTGCCTCGGCGCATCTGTTTGCAACCTTCGCAAACATGGAATGGGGCACCGAACTGTTCGGCCCGCTGTTGCTGACTGAGGAAATTCTCGAACAGCCCCTCGATTATTCCGAGTTCTCGCTCGCTGTCCCGACCGGTGCCGGTCTCGGAATCGCGCTGGACGAAGCGCAGGTCGCACGCCTCCGGCGCGACCGCCCCGAGCGTAGCGTCCATGTCCTGCCCACCCTGAAGACGGGATCGTAAAATCATGTTGTTCCAAGTCGAAATGGATGTGCGCATCCCGCACGATCTGCCCGCCGAAAAAGCCGATGCGCTCAAGCTTGCGGAACGCAACCGGGCGCAGGAACTTCAGAAGGCTGGCATCTGGCGGCACCTTTGGCGCCATGCGGGCCGCTACGCCAACACCAGCATCTTCGATGTCGAGAGCGCGCAGCAGCTGCACGACATCCTCAGCACACTCCCCCTGTTCCCGTTCATGCAGATCAGCGTGACGGCGCTTTGCCGCCATCCGTCGTCGATCCTTTCGCTCGGTCAGCACAATAGGGGACCGTTTCGCAGCGAGTGATCTCAGCACATCATCAAAGATCAGATCGTTTCGACCATCATCCTCGGCCAGAGCGGCATAAATCGCCGGAACGGGCGGGCGTTCCACCAATGCGAGCGCAGCGGGCAACCTGAAGGTCGTGTGGCGCTCGCGAACCCGATGGCGAATGCCGCTTTCAGCAGCCTGCGATCGGGCATGGACCTGATGGCGCACAGGACCACATTGCATGAAGATGATCGGATGATGGCCGTCTTTTCTGGCCACAGTTGCAGACAAGCCAACGACATAGCGTGCTTTCGATCGCCGCGCGACGAGTTCAAAACTCGCAGCGTACAGATGGTGGCATTCATCGACAATCAGCTGGCCGTAATCCACAACAATGTCGTCAACCTCGCCTTTTCGGACCAGGCTCTGGATCAGCGCCACGTCGATCAAACCGGTGGGTTTCCGTTTCCCGCCGCCAATCGTGCCGATTATCTTTGGGGCGACCTGCAAAAAGGAATTCAGCCGTTCGACCCACTGGTCGAGCAATTCTCGGCGATGCACCAGAACCAACGTGTTACGGGCGCGATGCCCGATCAGCGCAGATGCAACGACCGTCTTGCCGCAGACTCCCTTCACCCATTCATTCGAACAGGCCGGTGAATATCCGGCGCGCCCGCTCTTGGCGTTTTCCCATCGCACGGGGAACACGTCGGGGCGGCCCGCGAACAGGCTGCGGAACAAGGCGACCTTTTCACGTGATAACGAGTTGTTCGTGACGGTCGCATTTTCGAATACTGGCCGCTTCGCTTCCAGGGCGCGCTCATCAGCCAAACGGGACGCGAGCGCCTCCGTCGCTCGCTGCAACTGGTGACCTTCAACGTCTAGCTCGGCCAGACGCATATGGATCCGTTCCAGTTCTGCTTCCGTGTCCTCTCGACTGTTCAACAGCGATTTCCACCCCCCGTTTCCTATCATCCAGCATAGAGGCGAGAAAGCCCAGCCGGAAGCGGGTTTGCTCCACCGGCACCGTCGGTGTTCCTGCCGGGTTGAGAGGGAGAGGGGGAGTTCATGAGGGGATGTCCTTCTGCCGTTGAGAGCAGAGGCATCATGATTATGCCAAGTGGAGATCCCGAAATGACCAGGCAGAACAGCTACATGGAGCGTCACGCTCTGCATAACACCGACTCTAGATATTACGTCCTCGATTACCTCGCCCATTCCTTCCCGACCCAGCTCTTCGAGGTCTATTCCGACGCGGATGGGAATCTGCAGTCCCGCCCCGTCATCGACGAAGACGGTCAATGACAAGCGGTTCGAGCGGATGTCGAGATCACCGCCCGCAACGAGGTTAGACTACGGACGGAGTTCGGGCCACCTGCCGTAGATCATCTCAAGCGTTTCATCCGTATAATCGGAGATCGTGAACTTGGGCGGCGGACCATCGAGCCAATTGACCAGAAGATGATCGAGTTTCGCGGCGGGGTTGAGCCGGCGGAACAGCCAGACTTCATAGGCAAGATAGGTGAAGCCCGTTGTGTCGAATTCCAGACGTCCTGTATTCGCTGTCATGATCATTCGTTCGACATGGCGTTCACACATTCCGATCAGCGCCTGTTCGAAAGCACCGGTATCGCCGGCAGACGTGAGGGCCACATCGTAGATCCCGCAATCATGGGTCGCGACCTCATGCGGGATCACCACGCCACGCGTCTGCGCCGCCAGCTTCAACAGAGCGGGATCAACCAGGCCGGCCGGTCGCCAATGCTTCTTCCCAGGCCCGTCGCTGCCCAGGGGAAATTCGTTCATCGCGAATTTCATCACCCGGTCGAAGGTGTGGGCGAAGACCCTCTCGTCATCATTATAAAGCGCGAAGGCGAAGAAATTGAGTGTCGGGGCATAAAGATTGCCCAGATTGCCCTGGTTCACCGGCCCCAGCCTGGTCTCATTCAACCGCATGCCGAGATAGCGATAGGCCAGCCCCTGACGCACAATTTCCCACTGCACAGGCCTTTTTTGGGCGACAGGAACATAGAGACCTTGCCGCATCAAGTTCTCGGACAGAGCAGAGATAGGGCCGCCAATTACAGGTTTCGGCTCTCCTCCACGCCAATTTTTATTGAACCATTCCCAATTTTCAGCGCCCCACTCCGAGAGCTTTTCCGGCGTCCACCCCTTCTGCAAAGAGATATCGCGCTTCAGCCGGCGCTCTTGCGGCAAGAGCTCACGTTTGGCTACCATTTCTTGACACTCACGGTTTGCTTGACCAGGTCGATGCGAGCGACAGAACCGGAAGGAACGCCACCTTTGTTGATTACCGCTGAGAACTGACCCGGCGGGCTCGTAAATTTCCACTGAGATTTGACCCATGTTCTGACCTTCTCCCTGGCTTTGGGTCGGGGGAAC
>Ga0209793_1000365_pt1 | contig 57858 bp, 48 predicted proteins | sample EBPBio122009_DNA_FD_185863 | JGI IMG/M metagenome (GOLD analysis project Ga0209793, IMG submission 185863) | Wastewater treatment Type I Accumulibacter community from EBPR Bioreactor in Madison, WI, USA - Reactor 1_2/2/2009_ DNA (SPAdes) (version 2) | ecosystem: Engineered > Bioreactor > EBPR >... | reverse complement strand
CCAGCGCGAACCTGCTGATGCGGGCCCGTGCCGTCGCCCTGGCCGGGTGATGACAGGGCGGTAGCCTGCCCGAAAACGGCCACAACGGCCCGAAAGAGCAGATCAGAGGGGCCACCAGCAGCCTCATTGGCACCGGATCCGCCAACCCCGGCGCCGCACCCACGAATTGGCCGATAGATCAGCGCTTCCCTAGCAGGTCGGCATCGGCGGCCAGCACCAACCGACGCAGGGTCGAGATCGCTGGCGTACCCGGCCCGATCCCGACCCGGGACAGCACAGATCGGGGCAGGTCAGCGATCCATTGCGCCGCCGCAGCATAGGAGGTGGCCCCGGCGCACGCGGCCGCGATCAATGCGGTCAACACCGCCGCGAAACCGATACCGCCGTCCCTGCGCCCGTCGAGGATCAGGCAGCACCGAGAGCACTTGAACCAATTCGGGGACATCACCAACCTGGATCGAGGACCGACTTGGCGATAGCCCAGCAACAAGAGACGATACGAACGCAGGCATGACGACCTCCGGGGTCTCGGGCGACTTTGACACTCACCACGATCCCGCGGCCGTCATGCCTGCCCACTACACCCCCGCCGGCGTGTCGTCACCCCGCCACGCCGACAACACCAGAATGAACTGGCCCTGGTCACCGACGGCCCGGCCACCACCAGCGAACGGCCATGCAACATCCGGGCTAACGAAATGGCTAAAGTCGGGTTCGACGCTGGGATATATCGCACCCCACAAGAAGTCCTGGACGGGTACTACGACAGCCAACAACCCGCCTGAAAGCCAATACCAAGGTGTCCGGAAAACACGGGGCAGCCCACTTTGTCGCTTCTTCACGACGGTCAGAAACCGGTCAGACGCTCGCTTTCGGAGAGGGCTCGTACACGAAGTCTGGCTCCCTCATCCCCACACCGACCAGCTCCTCGACGGCCGCGGCGCAGCGCGGGACGGCGTGGCCGTCGCCGTACGGGTTGACGGCTGTGGCCATCGCCTCGTACGCCACCTCGTCGCTCAGCAGCCTGCGCAACTCGCGATAGACATCCTCCTCGGCGGTCCCGACCAGCCGGGCCGTGCCTGCGTCGATCGCCTCCGGACGCTCCGTCGTGTTCCGAGCGACCAGCACCGGCTTCCCGAGACCCGGACCCTCCTCCTGCAGCCCGCCGGAGTCCGTGACCACGAGGCCGCAGCGAGCGAGCTCTCCGACGAACTCCACGTAGTCCATCGGCTCATGGATCGAGATGTTCGAGTGCGCCTGCAGGATGGGGATCACCACACGCCGTACGGCGGGGTTGAGGTGCAGCGGCACGACGAAGCACACGTCTGGGGACTCGCCGGCCACCCGAGCCAGGGCCCGCGCGACGCCGGCCATGGTCTCCCCCAGGTTCTCCCGGCGGTGCAGGGTCACGAGGACGCGCCGGCGGTCCGCGTACAGCGCCGTCCCCGAACTGATCCGATCGACGACGCTGTGCAGCGCATCGATCACGGTGTTGCCGGTCACGACGATCCGCTCGCCCGGCACCTGTTCGGCGAGCAGGGCCTGTCGGTTGCGCTCCGTGGGAGCCAGATGCAACGTTGCCAGTCGCCCGACTATCTGGCGATTGGCCTCCTCCGGAAAGGGGCTGGCGAGGTCATAGGTGCGCAGGCCGGCTTCGAGATGGACCACCGGCACACCCGCGTAGAAAGCCGCCTGCGCGGAAGCGTTGGCCGTGCTGGTGTCCCCGTGCACCACGACGGCATCGGGACGGAGTTCGTGCAGTACGGGAGTGAGGCGCAGCAGGGTCTTGGCGACGATGCTCTCGATGCCCTGGCCAGGCTCGAACAGCCCCAGGTCATGGTCGGGTTCGATGCCGAACACCTCATTCACCTGGTCCAGCATGTGCCGGTGCTGTCCGGTGGTGATCACCTGGACGTCGGCGCGACCCCGGTCCCTGAGCCCGAGAACGAGCGGGGCCGCTTTGATCGCTTCTGGCCGGGTGCCATAGACGACGAGGACCAATGGGCGGGGTGCACCGGCAGACCGCCGGTGGGAGATCGTCACGTCGCGCATCCTGCTTCCTGTCACTTTGGGTTCCACGATTCTCCGCACAAACCTAGGACACGGGCGGTCGTAACAGCCGGTGAATGCCGAGGGGCCGCCAGCGCCATGGACCGAAGACCTTCTTGACAGTGTCGCGCACTGTGAACACTCAACGGAACCTCCGGCTGCCAGCCAGGGCCCCGGAAAGGTCGCCATGAGAGGCCCTGTGCGCAACACCGCCATCAGCATCCTGCGCCTGAAAGGCACCACCGACATCGCAGCCACGACCAGACACCACTCACGCAAACCAGAGCGAGCCATCACATGCACCCTCACCTGCTGAAACACGACCTTTCCGGGGCCCTGGGCTGCCAGCCCCCGCGATCGCTCTGCACCACCGCCCTGCCTGCGTGTTCTCCCTCGGGGCCCCCGTTGTTGGGTACGAGTTGTCCTCTTCGTCGGTTGCGAAACAAGCCGGTGTTGGGCTACCGTCCAATACGAGCGATTCGCATCACGTGTCGATGCGACCGGTCTGAGGTGGATCTGGGTGACATCCACCGTTACTGGGGTGTTGTGTTGGGTAGGGGATATCGATGCATGGTGCTTTTTTTGTGCACGTTTCAAGCGGGGCCGGGTTCGAATTGGCAATTCTCGCCTCCGCTTTGCTTCTCCTGGCGGGGCTACTTTTTCTCCTCTATTCAGCCGCCTTCGTTGCCTCGATGCTGTACGGCTCACTGGCCGGTGCGGGTCGCCCCGCCCGACACCGAGCCGACCCGCACCGGCCTGGGTTGATGGCCGGGGCCGAGTGACGTGGTCGAAGTCTGGCCCCGCGCCTCAGCGGTCCTCGACGTCGCTGCGATCGTGTTCATCGTCACCGTGCTCACGCACGCCATGATCCTGCTGGTCCTGTCGCGGCGGCCCACGCCGGAGACCGCGACTGCGGCGCCCGACATTCGGGTCGTCTTCACGATTCCCTGCCTGGATGAGGAGCGGGTGATCGGCGCCAGCATCGACCGCCTGCTCAGCCTTCCGTACGACGACATCGTCGTGCTCGTGATCGACGACGGTTCGCAGGACGGCACCGCGGCCATCGTGGAGAGCCGAACGGATTCACGGGTACGACTCCTGCGTCGCCGCCCGCCCGAGGCGCGGCAGGGCAAAGGCGCGGCCCTCAACGCGGCGTACGCCCATGTGCTGTCCTCCGGCATCACCGACGGCCGCCCGCACGACCAGGTCGTCATCGCCGTCGTCGACGCCGACGGCCGCCTCGAGTCCGACGCGTTGAGTCACGTGCTCCCGCTGTTCGCGAACGCCGACGTCGGAGGCGTCCAGACGGCGGTGCGCATCAACAACCGCCACGTCAGCACCCTGGCCCGCATGCAGGACATGGAGTTCGTCATCTTCACGGACGTCTTCCAGCAGGCACGCAACCATATCGGGAGCGTCGGCCTCGGCGGCAACGGACAGTTCATGCGGCTGTCGGCGCTGACCAGCCTCGGCGCTCAACCGTGGTCGAGCTCGCTGACCGAGGACCTCGACCTCGGACTGCGGTTGACCACGCACGGCTGGCGCAACCTCTACTGTCGGCGTACCGCCGTGCATCAGCAGGGAGTCGTCCGCTTCGACCGGTTGCTCCGCCAGCGCGCTCGCTGGTTCCACGGGCACCTGCAGTCCTGGCGGCTCCTCCCGGAGGTCGTGCATAACACTCGGGGCTGGGCGCGGTGCGACCTGGTCTACCACATGACGGCACCGTTTCTACTGCTCTGCGCCTCGCTGCTGACTGCCTCATTCGTCTTGGTTCTGGCCGGGGTCGCGCTGGGGGGGCCATCGCCGCAGACCGGCTCCTTCCGCTGGCTGCTGGTCGCCTACGCCCTGGCCGTCGGGCCCGCGCTGGTGTATTCGCAGGTCTACTGGTCCCGGGACCGGACCGACGGGTTGAGCCGCGGTCGAGCCGTGATGATGGCTCAGTTCTACGCGCTGTACGGACTGATGTGGTACCTGGCCGGCTGGCGCGCGGTGGGCCGGATCCTGCTCGACCGCACCCACTGGGCCAAGACATCACGAGAGCTGGACACGGCGCAGACCACACTTCCCCCGGTGGCCGGGGGCACCGGGGGAATCGCGCCCCCCCAGGCCCTTGGCACTCCGCTCACGGCGGACACCGCCCGGTGAGGCCGGCCAGCCGCCCGCTCCATCTACTCGCCGCGGTCGCGATCGGCGCCACCGCCTGCAGCCCGACGCCCCCGGAGGCGGCTCCGTCGCGGTGGCAGGAGGGCGAGACGCACGGACGGTGGCAGGTCGAGTTCACCGGGTTCGGAGCGGTGACCGGCTCTGACGACGACGTCACCCTGGCCCCCGATGTCGCGGTGGACCCCGACAAGACCCACGGCGCCCTCGTCGTGGACTACTCCGCACCGACCGACCTCGCGCTGACCATCACCGTGCGCACCGTCGCACAACTGCGTGTCGGGCGGCCCAACCCCTGGGAGGTGGGCTGGGTGCTGTGGCGGTTCACAGATCCCGATCACTTCTACGCCGTCGTGCTGAAACCCAACGGCTGGGAGCTGTCGAAACAAGACCCGGCCTATCCCGGCAAGCAACGTTTTCTCGCCTCGGGAGAGAGCCCCGCGTTCCCGGTAGGAACCGAGCACACGCTGGACATCGTGCAGGTGGGTGACGCCACCGCCATCCGAGCGAACAACACCTCGCTGATCACCTTCCGAGATGCGGAGAACCCCTACCCGGAGGGCGGCGTGGGCCTCTATACCGAGGACGCGAAGGTGCGCTTCCGGGTGACCTCGATCGCCGCCGCCACCGCTTTGCCCCCGTGGACCGCCCCCGCTACACCCGCGTCGCCACCTCCGCCAAGGAGCCCGTCATGAGCCGTCGACCCCGTCCCCTGCGCGCAGGATCGGTAATCATGGCGCTGTTCCTGCTCATCGTCCTGGGCCTCGGCACCGCCATCGCGCAGGTCGAGCGCGCGGCGTACATCGCCAACCAGCCATCCCCCCCGCCCAGAGGCCATGCCCTCGGCATCGACGCCTGGGACAACGGGGGAGCCACACCACGGCCCGTACCGGCCGACGTGGTCCTGCGCTCCGGCTCGGCCGTCACGTTCGGACCGGCCAGCGGCGCCAAAGCCCTGGTGCTCTACGACACCGGCGGAAGCTTCGCGGCCCAAGCCGAGATGTACGGCTTGGCCGCCGCGCACCTGGCCACCCACTTCGGGCGCGTCACCATCAAGCCTGCGCTGGACTACACGCGTGGGGAGGCCACGTCGTACGACGCCCTCCTCTACGTCGGCTCCGACTACCTCCGCCAGCTGCCCACGGCATTGATCGACGACGTCGTCGGCGGGACCACCAGTGTGGTCTGGGCCGGCGCAAACGTCCGCGGTCTCGCCGCCGGCACCGGCGGCGACGATCAGCCCCTCCGCCGCGCCCAGTTCGCCCAGCGTTACGGCTGGGACCCGCTCGTCTCAGTGCAGGACGACCAAGACCTGTTCGGCGCGGTGCGATACAAGGGCCGAGATCTGGCCCGGGACGGCGAACGCGACAAGGGCGGGCTCGTCGTACCGCATCTCACCGACCCGGCGAAGGTGACGGTGCTCGCCGAGGCGGTCTGCGGAGTCCCCAAGCCGGGCCCCTGTGTCGGTGCCGACGCGACCGTGCGGGCCGGAGCCACCACCGTTCCGTGGGCCATCCGGTCCGCCAACCTGACCTACATCGCGGAAGCCCCGTTCTCGTACATGACCGAAGGAGGGCACTACCTGGCCTACGCCGACCTGCTTTACGACGCCCTAGGGCGCGACCGCGACGAGGTGCGCCAAGCGGCGGTGCGGCTGGAGGACGTGAGCCCCAACTCGGACCCGGACACGATCCGTCGCTACGCCGACTACCTCTCCGGCGAGGGCGTGCCGTTCCAGATCGCCGTGATCCCCAACTTCGTCGACCCCAACGGTTCCACCCTGGCCGGCGAGCCGCGCAATCTCACCCTCGCCGACCGGCCGAAACTGGTGTCGGCGCTCACGTACGCCCAATCGCGCGGCGGTGTCCTGGTGCAGCACGGCACCACACATCAACGCGACACGCTGGACAACCCCTATTCCGCGGCGTCCGGCGACGACTTCGAGTTTTTCAAGGCGGGCTGCTCGAGCAGTCCGAACCCGCCGTACGAGATCGTGGAGTGCGAGGAACACACCGACGTGCAGCTCCTGGGGCCGCTCGACGGCGAGTCGGAGGACGCGGACGCCAGACGGATCGCCGGGGGGCGCGGCCTGTTCGAACGGGCCGGTCTCGCCGCCCCCACGCTGTTCGAGACGCCGCACTACACGGCGTCACCCGCCGCCTACCGGGCGATCCGGAGGGTGTACGGCGTGCGCTACGAGCGCGGCCTCTACACCGACGGCCTCCTGTCCGGTCGCCCGTCGACGGGCTACATCTTCGACCAGTACTTCCCGTACTCGGTCACCGACGTCTTCGGCGGCAAGGTCCTGCCCGAGAACCTGGGCAGTTTCGCGCCGAGAACCTACAGCGGGCACCGGGTGCGCACGTCGGCCGACATCGTCGCCGCAGCCCGCGCGAATCTCGTGGTCCGCGAGTCCACCGCGAGCTTCTTCTTCCATCCGTTCCTGCCGCTGGAGCATCTGCGGGAGATCGTGACCGGGATTAAGGCCGCCGGGTACACGTTCGTCCCCGCCGAGAAGCTGCGCTGAGACCTGCGGACCGACTACATCCTCGCCATGAGGGCTTCGAGGGTGGGCCACATCGACCGCGAGGTCCGGGCACGCAGGGCGTCCTGGTGGTACGTCCACCAGAAGTAGCCGCCCTCGTAGCGGGATCCGACGGCTCCGAGCAGGGCCGCGTGCATGCCGTAGTAGCGGTTGGCGACGGCCTTGCGCTCGGCGAGCGAGGGCTCCCGGGCGAAGCCCGAGTCGATGCCCTGGACGCCGACCTCCCCAAACCCCACCCGGGCGTTCGGGAAGGTCTGGGCCAGGCGGGTGAAGGCGCCGGTGAACTGCGTGACGCTGGGGCGAGCGACCGGATCGCACGCCGTCTCGTAGAAGCTCAACCAGGCGTGATCCGCGCCGAGCCGGATGGCTTGAGGCAGGGCCGCTGCGAAGGAGTCCGTCGCCTCCCACGGCTGGGCGTAACAGTCCGAACTGGGCCAATAGTTGAGGGTGACCGCGCTCTGCAACTTCAGGCCGGCGTATTCGCGCTCGACCACGTCGAACGCGGCCTGGGCCTTGGCGCGGATGTCGGCCGGCTCGCCCAGCCACTCGCCGTTGAGCTCGTTGCCCACCTCCCAGATGTCGATCTGGGCACCGAAGGCCTTCACGAACTGCCGGGTCCGATCGCGGACCTGCGCGACGGAGTACTCGGCGACCGCGGTCGAGTCCAGGACCGTGCCGACCAGGTAGGCGTGCGGCCGCAGCCGGCGTACGGCCGTGGCGTAGTCCGCCGGGCTCGTGCCGGCTTGGAACACGATCCGCACGGTCGCCGGCTTGGTGTGGGCAGCTAGGGCCGTCACGAGGGCCTCGAGGCGGTCCACCGACTCGATGGTGACCCCCCGCAGCGGGGCGGGCACCGCGCGCCCGGCAGTCGTGCTCAGTCGACCAGTCGCCGCAACCGTCGTCACCGCACCAGTCTCTGCCCGAGACGGCGCCTGCGGGAGGGCGACCGCGGTCGCGGCCGTGCCCACGGCTGCCGCAGCGGCGGTCAGGAGCGCCTGCGGGAGGGCGACCGCGGTCGCGGCCGTGCCCACGGCTGCCGCAGCGGCGGTCAGGAACGCCGCGGCGCGCAGCGATCGACGGTGGGAGCGGACCTGAGGACGGGTCTTCGACGCCATGGCGGTCTCCTGCGACGCAAGGGGGCTACTCGGTCCTCATCGGCAGGGCCAGGCGGTTCTGAGCAAAGCGCCGCGCCCGGAGCGAGTGCTTGCGCTCGGGGCACAGCGCGGGGCCCAGCCGAAGCTGGACCCCCCGAGTGGTACGCGTGCGGTGCGGCCGGCCTCAGGCCGAGACCACCGCCAGCTTGACCGTCGCCTGGACCTCCGGGTGGAGGCGGACCGTCGCGGTCGCGTCGCCGGTCGAGCGGACCGGCGCGGCGAACTCGATCGTCCGCTTGTCGATCGTCAGGCCCACGGCCTTGGCCGCCTCGGCGACGTCCGCCTGGGAGACCGCACCGAACAGGCGGCCACCGGCACCGGCCCGCGCCGCGATCGTCAGGGTCCGCGCCTCGAGCTGGCCGCGCAGATCCTTGGCCGCGTCCAGGGACTTGATCGCCCGGGTCTCGCGCCCCTTCCGGATCGAGTCCACCTGCTTTTGGCCACCCTTGGTCCACGGCGTCGCCAAAGAGCGCGGCAGCAGGAAGTTGCGGGCGTAACCGTCCTTCACCTCGACCACGTCACCCGCCGTACCGAGACCGGTCACCTCATGCGTCAGAATGAGCTTCATCTCAATCTCTCCTCAGTCCGATAACCGGCGGCTCAGCGGGCCGAGCTCGAGTACGGCAGCAGCGCCATCTCGCGGGCGTTCTTGACCGCCTTGGCGATCAGCCGCTGCTCCTGCACCGACACCCCGGTCACCCGGCGCGCGCGGATCTTGCCGCGGTCGGAGATGAACTTGCGCAGCAGCGCGGTGTCCTTGTAGTCGATGTTCTCGATCTTGGCGACCTTCAGCGGGTTCGCCTTCTTCTTGGGCTTACGCACAACGGGCTTGGCCATCGTGGTGCTCTCCTTAATCCTTGAACGCCCGGGGATTGCAGGCCCCAGCGGAAAACGTCATGTGTCAGTGAATTAGAAAGGGGGCTCGTCGTAGCTGGGACCGCCGCCCCAACCGCCGCCGCCCTGCGAGGCGCCGGGGCCGGCGCCGCCCGGACCGCCCGATGGCTGACCGCCCGGCTGGCCGCCGCCCGGCTGGCCGCCCTGACCACCCGAGGGGCCGGTCGCCCACGGGTCGGAGGCCTGCTGGCCCCCGCCGTACCCGCCGCCCTGGCCAGCGCCGTAGCCGCCCTGACCGCCGAAGCCGCCGCCACCCTGGCCGCCGCCGGAGCCCCCAAAGCCGCCGCCGCCCCCGCCACCGCCACGCTGGGTCTTGGTGACCTTGGCCGAGGCGTACCGCAGCGAGGGGCCGATCTCGTCGACCTCCATCTCGATGACGGTGCGCTTCTCGCCTTCCTTGGTCTCATAGGAGCGGGACTTCAGCCGGCCGGAGACGATCACGCGACTGCCCCGCAGCAGCGACTCGGCCACATTCTCCGCGGCGTCGCGCCACACCGAGCAGCGCATGAACAGCGTCTCGCCGTCCTTCCACTCATTGCTCTGGCGGTCGAACGTGCGCGGCGTGGAGGCCACCGTGAAGTTGGCGACCGCGGCCCCGGACGGGGTGAAACGCAGCTCCGGATCACCGGTCAGATTGCCGATGATCGTGATCGTGGTGTCGCCGGCCATATCGCAAGCCTCCTCAGGCGCCCGGCCGCAGCAGCTTCGTGCGCAGGATCGACTCCGAGAGCCCCAGCTGCCGGTCCATTTCCTTGGCGGTCGCCGGCGCGGCGGTGAAGTTCACCACGACATAGATGCCCTCGGAACGCTTCTTAATGTCGAACGCCATGCGGCGCCGGCCCCAAACGTCCACATTGTCGACGGTGCCCTTGTCGTTCTTCACGACGGTCAGGAACCGCTCGAGCGCGGCGGGAACCTGGCGGTCGTCGACCTCCGGGTCGACGATGATCATCATCTCGTACTGACGCATGCGGAACACCCACCTCCTCTGGTCTAGGCGGTCACGGTCTCTCCGTGACAGGAGGGTTAGCAGCGTCGGACCCGCACCCTGGCCCCGACGCACCGCCACGACGAGGCGTCGTACGGCGTGCGGGGTGGTCGGCGCGGGCCAACCGTCCTAGGGTACCCGGCGGCGCCGCAGCCACCGAATCGACCTTGATCACGCACCCCCAACACCGCGGGGAGGGAACCGTAGGCGGCTGCGGCACGGTCCGGATGGGTGATCTGCCCGACTATCAGGCCACGCCGACCGAGGTGGGGGCGAGAACCTGCGTCGCGAAAACCAGCCTCATCGACTGCGCTCCGGCTCCAGCTGCCGCAGTCGCGGCTGAACCGTGGCGAGGCATCCTAGTTGCGACGCGACGTGAGGCTATGAATCCTGCAGTTGAACAGCTCCCAGGTCACCGGACCACGGGCGGACCGCTGCATCCACTGATCCGGCGACGGACTGGAGGAGCGTTCATCGGGATCGTGGCACTCAATCGCCGGCAAGGCGGTGACCACCATGTCTGCGACAAAGGGGGCCGCTGGCAGACGTACCGATAGGCGATGCCGGCCAAGCGGCCCATCAGGCATCACGCTGATCTCCACCGCGCCGTCGGTGCTGACCACAGGGTCGCCGCCGAGAAGGCCACGGAGGACGGCGCTGAGCTGCGGAGAGTCAAACGTGCCGATGCGCAGCTGCCAAGCCTGCAACGGCTCCGCGCCACTACTCGTACCGATGCCCTTGCCCACGCCTGTCCCGATCGTCGCGCTCAGGCACGCCCGAGCTTGGTCGGTGGGGTGACGGGCCGTGCGGGGCGCGCCGCGTCGACGCGATCGAAGGAATCCAACTCCTCGCTGACCGTCTCAGCGAGCCGCAGCGCGGTCGGGCTGTCCCCGGTCAGGTAGTGGAATTGCGCCGCCTTGAGCATCATCACGTGCATGCGCGACCGCAGCCGCTCGTCGCCAACCCCCCGCAACCGCTCGATGGCCGTGTCGTAGACGGTGCGGGCGGCCGCGAGGTCGCCGGACGGCTCGTGGGCGAGACCCTGGATCGTCATGGCCTCGGCCCAGGCGAGCGCATCGGCAGACCGCAGGTCTGCAGCCCGCGGCTCGGTCGGCACAGGTCCGGACTCGACAACGGGTGAGCCGAGGTAGGGCAGTAACGCTGCTTCGGCCGAGAGGGCCTCGTGGAGCCGCTCCGACTCGTCGGCAAGCTCGGCTGCGGTCGCCTGAGGATGGTCGTGCTCGAAGCGCGCCAGCATCCGCTCCGCGAGATCCGGGTCGGTGAGGGCCGCCTCGGGTTCGACGCTGGGTGGCCGCATGACGCCATACACCTTCTGGTTCTTCGTCACCAGCGTCACGGCGCCGGCCTCGGCCGCACGGATGCGTTCGGCCGGGCCGTCCTGGCCGATCTCGGTGGCGGTCAGCTCGGGCATGGCCGGTAAGCCCGGTGCGGCATGCGCTGCCAGCACGCCCTGATCCAGCGAGAGCGACGCCGGCTCGATCACGGCGACGACCTTGCCATACCGGGAGATGAGCACCCGACGGCCCCCTCCGAGAGCCTCGAAGATGCGGCGCGACCGCCTACCGGGACACGACCAAGTGGCTCGCCGCCGTCGTCCCCCTCGGAGCGCTCGCCGCGGCAACCGCCACGATCGGGCCGCCCTTGATCAGGAGCGCCACGCAGGCGACCGATCTCGGGGACTGGGTGTCCCGACAGGGGGCCACCGCCGGGGGGATCCTCGCGATCGTGCTGGACATCGCCGCGATCCTCTATTGGGGCGGAAGGGTGCTGAGCGCCGCGCCCATCGACCTCGGCCAGCTCCAACACGCCTCGTTCGCCAACCGCCGCGCCACGGCGATCGGCGAGGGCGTCACGGCGCCAGAGTTCTTCACCGACGAGACCTTCACGACGGCCCGGCCATCGATAAGCCCACGGCGGTCACGGTGGGGCTCAGCCCGTCGGGTCGGGACGCGCTGACGGCCGCTACCGGCTGCGCGGACCCCACCGCCACAAGGTTCTTCGCCGCGGACGGCTCCTGGCGCGTGCCCACGCTCGCCGTCGAGGGTCCGGGGTGCCGGTTCGCCGCCCGGTGGACGCCGCGGACTGAAGAGGCCACGGTCCCACCGGTCTCGTGATCCGCGACGGGAGCGGGCGGATGCTGCGGATCGTCCGGGTCATCCTCCGCTGAGGAGGCCGAGGCTGGCCGCCAGGGTGGTCAGCATCGACTCGGCCTCGCTAAGGCTTCCCGCCGCGCGGGCGCGGTCGAGGCGGGTCAGCAGGGCCGGGGCGTCGACGTACTCCGGCGGGCATGCGGCGACCGCCGCGCGCAGGTCGCCATACGCGTCATCGTGCAGGAGCAAGAGCCGCACGTCGACGCGGAACGCCGCCTTCGCGAAGCCCAGGTCGGCGAGCGCGGGACGCCGTACGGCGAGGCGCCGCAACACCCCGTAGACCGGCAGCTTGCCGCGCTCGATCGCCACGAACTGCGCAGGGTCCCGCGCCAGGGCCCAGTCGGCGACGAGCGCCGACAGGTATGGCGGGCGCAGTTCCACACCCTCCTCCGACCAGGCATGATCACCTTGCACGACCAGGAGATACCCAGCCAGCAGCGTGGCTACGTCCTCCGCACGCCGGGCCCGCAACGCCTTCCCCACCGGCGAGTCGGACCCTGGAACGCGCGGCACCGCCGAGCCCCCGGGGGTCTCGACCGCCTCCAGCGCCGCCGCAAGGAGGGGCCCCAGGAGCGCGGCGACCGGTCGCAGGATCGCGACCCGCGCGGGCGTTCCGGAGCCGAGCGCGACCAAACCCTTCCAGTACGCCGTAGCCCACCGGTCACTCCGGCCAAGCTGCACTTCCGGCATCCCGAACTGGCCCCAGGCCAGCCCCTCCACCGGCCCGAACAGGCCGGCGCGGGCGGCGATGAGCCGGTAGGAGTCATAGCCGCAGAACAGCTCGTCCGCGCCCTCACCCGACAACACCGTCCGGACGCCCTCGGCGCGGGCACGGCGGGCCAGCACCGTCATCCCGACCGGCCCGAGCCGCACCAGCGGCAGCCGCCGGGTGCGCACATAGTCTCGGAACCCCGCCATCGTCTCCGTCGCGGTCAGCCGGTGTTGGATGAGGTCCAACCCGGCCGCCGCGGCCACGCGCTGCTGCCGCAGTCGGGTCTCCTCGTCGCCGTCGACCCACAGGCTCAACCCCCGACGAGCACCCTCGTCCGCCGCGATCGCCCCGATCACCGTCGAGTCGACGCCGCCGCTGAGCAGGGACACCACCTCGCCCACCGCGCGCATCCGGACCCGAATCGCGGCCCGCAGGCGGTCCTCCACCTCGGCCAACTCCTCCGAAGCGGTCGCCGCCCCGGAGCGGGCCGGCGCCGACCCCACCGGAACGGACCCCACCGGTACGGCCCCCACCTGCGCAGACCCCAGCTGCGCCGGCCCCGCCTGGGAGGGTTCACCCGCGTCGCCCCACCGTTCGCAGCGCGGCTCGCCCGTCGGTGCGATGACGACGACGGCGCCGGGCGGGACCTGGGCGATTCCGGCGTAGGGGGTCGTCATGCCGGTCGGCGCCCAGTCCCGCACGATCGCGGCGAGCCCAGCCGCGTCGTACCGCTGCTCTGGCTCCCCGAGCAGCGCGGTGATCGCCGGGATCGTGGAGGCGAAGACCTGCCGGTCAGGCCGGGCGGCGCGGTAGAGCGGGCAGATTCCGAACCGATCGCGGGCCGCGTACGTCGTGCCGTCGGCCAGCCGCGCCACCACGGCAAACTGGCCGTCGATGCGCTGCAGGAACCGGGGCCCGTCGCGCCGCAGCCCCTCCAGCAGAACGGCAATTTCGGGGGCTCCGGGCATCTGCAGCTGGGCCTGGAGCGCCGCGAGGTTGAACAGCTCCCCGTTGAACACCGCCCGGTCGCCGGCCGCCGTCGCGTAGGGCTGCTCCGGCGAGCCCTCGTCCCATTGGATCAGCCGGGTGGCCACGAGCACCGCGCCCGGGGCGCTGGTCACGGCGGCACCGTCGGGGCCCCTCCCGGCGAGCGCGGCGAGGGCGCCCAGCACCTGCTGCGGCGGCACCTGTCCGGGCTCCACCCCCACGGCGACGCCGGCGCCCAGGACGGCGCCGATGCCGCACATGGTTCAGAGCCGCTCGTACAGGTCGTGGATGTGCACCATCGAGGCGAAGTCCTCGACGGTGGCCGCGTCCAGCGCGCTGTCCGCCCCGGTCGCCTCGGCCAGCACCTCGATGATGGCCACCACCGAGAGCGAGTCGAGCATCCCCGCCTTGGCGAGATCGGCGCTGGCCAGTACCGCTGAAGGATCGTGGGCGTAGAAGACGACGTCCAGGAGCTCCGCCTGCACCTCGTCCCACGGCTTCTTGGTTGTCAGCATGACCTGTCCTCTCACGTCAACGGGCCGTCGCCCGGGTGGTATCTCAGGCTGCGCGTCTCCTGGTAGTGCAGCGAGGCCCGCAGGCCCTGGGCGGCCTGGCGCAGCCCCGCCACCGCCCAGCCGCTGGCGGCCGCCAAGTCCTCCCAGGGTGCGTCGTCCGCGATAGGGGCCGCACCCACGGGCGCTAACTCCAGCAAGCGGCCCATGACGTCGGCGGGCAGGGCGTAGTAGTAGTAGTCGTCCTGGGATTGCTTCAGGGCGTAGGTGTCCGTCGTCGGGGGGCGGCCGATGATCTGCTCCGGTACGCCGAGTTCGCGGGCCAGCTCGTAGACCCCGCTCTTGGTGAGGTCGCCGATGCCGAGCAGGTCGGCCGCGTCATCGCCGTACTTCACCACGAACCCGGTCCGCAGCTCGTCGCCGTTCGAGGCGCCCACCACGGCGAGATTGTTCGCCTCCGCCTCGGCGTATGCGAACAGCATCCGGGTGCGCTGCTTGCGGTTCTGGTAGGCGATCAGCGCGCGCAGGTCCTCGACCCGCAACCGCACGATCCGCTCCGGCGCACCGTGTCGCGGCCCGATCGCCAGGTCGTAGACGAGCGCGCCCAACCGCCGGGCCCGCTCCGGGGAGGCACAGACCGCGTAGGCATCCCGGGCGGGGTCGTAGTCGGGGGCGTAGCGCTGCAAGATCGCCACCACGTCGCGCATCGGCTGCTGCGCCTCGATGGCCGCGGCGATGGACCGTTCGACGAGTCTTACTCCGGCCGAGGCGACCGCCGCGTCGACGTACGCCCTCGTCTCGGGCCCCGTCGCAGTGTCCGGCAGGTAGAGAGCGGTCACGTGCTCGGGTCCGAGGGCCCGCGCGCACAGGTGCACGACCACGGAGGAATCGACCCCCCCGGACAGCTGCACCAGGGCGCCCTGCTTGGGCAGTCCATGAACCCGATCGCGCAACCACGCGCACCGGGCGGTCACCGCATCGTGGCTCATTTCCCGCTCTCTCCCACCGTCAAGGCCTCGACCACGCGCACGTCGCACAGGGCCGCGATGGAGCCGACGGTGCCATGCAGCGCACGGCGTACGTCACGCGCGTGCAGCGGCGCTTCCGCAGCCGCCACCACTTGGACCATCGGCACCACATCGCCCGCCACGAGCGCCGGCCGGTGGGCAATCCGCACCGCAATGGGCTGCAGGGCCTCCTCCAGCGTCCGACGCATCTCCTCGACGTCGACCTTCGTTCCCGCCACGTTGAGGATGTGGTCGCCCCGCCCGCAGTGGATGAGGTGCCCGCGCTCGTCGTACCGCCCCAGGTCGCCGGTGTCGACGGTGGCGGGCTGCGGCTGCGGTCCGGCGGCCGGGTCCTTGATGAGGAAGGTCGCCGCGAGCTGGCTGGTCACGAGGATCCGCCCGGGCGCACCCGGCGCGGGCGGCACGGGCGGCACCACGTCCGCGCCCGCGCCGACGTCGGCCCGGGGCGTGATCGTGATCCCGACCCCCGGCAGGGGCTGCCCCACGTCTCCCGCCACGAACTCGGCGGCCGGCCCTCGCCATGTGGCGATGCGCGGGCCGAGCTCGGCCTGCCCGTACATGTTCGTCAGGTCCACGCCGGGGAACCGGGCCGTCAACGCCCGAGCCCCTGCGTCGGAGAGTCGTCCGCCGGCGACGACGACCCGCCGTACGGCCTCGGCCGGCAGCCCCGCCGCGAGCAGCACCGGCAGCGCCTGTGGGGTGAGGTAGAGCCCGAGCGGCCAGCGCGCCGTCGCGGCGAACGTGGCCAGCTGCCGGGCCTGGTCCTGCCGCGGCAGGAAGGTGACCTCGATCCCGGCCGCGGCGTGCGTCTCGACGATGCTCAGGCCGTAGGCGTACCCGGGGGCGGGCATCGCACACCAGGTCAGGTCGTCGGTCAGGCCAACGGTGGCGAGCACCGCGGCGACGTGGCGACGTCGGGTCGCCGCATCGAACACGGCGCAGGTGGACGCATTTGTGGTCCCGGAGGAGTGGAACGCCAGCCCTCCCCCGGCGCGCAGCGCCGCCGCGATAGCGGCACTCGCGGCGCCCGCGGGCATCACCGTGACGGGTCCGCCCCACAGCTCGGTGAGGATCGCGCGCACTGCATCGGCGCGCTCGTCGGGGACGCCAGCGGGGCGCAGGTACACCCCCGCTGACCCGGCCGTGCCGGCGCCGGTCACGCGGCCACTTCCAGGGCGCCGGTCACGCGGCCACTTCCACGGCGCCGAAGCGGGAGAGCAGTGCGTCAAGGTGCCGGGACGCCAGCCGCCGGGCCGTCTCCGAGACGAGGCTGTGGTCCAGGTTGGGTTCGACGGTCAGCCGGATTCGTCCGCCGCGCTGGACTAGGTGGCTCGTGCCGCCCTTGGCCTCGAAGAAGCGGCTCTCCCAGGGCCCGCTGACGAAGGTCACGTCGACCCCGCTCGGCACCCGGGCGAGCAGCCGGCCGACGCGGTCCCGGGCCTCGTGGGGATGCCGGAGGACGGCGAGGCTCGGCCAGCGCTCCAGCGCGGTACGGCGCAGCGCGCGCCAGCGCCCTCCAGTCGGCGATTCAGGGACCAGCGAGGCAGGAACCAGCGACGCACCGGCAGGCGCCGGCTCGAACGGGGCATCGCGGCGCGCGTCGGTGCCATTCCAGCGCCGGTAGAACTGGTCGTCGAAGTAGGACTCCTCCGGCGCGAAGTGCACCTGGTTGAACGCCAGGACGGCCGTCGGCGGGGCCACCTCGGCCGCCCGCAGCAGACACCACGGCCCGGCGCAGACGCCCACCCCGATCACCGGGGCGCCGGCCGCCACGGTCTGCGCCATCGCGAGCAGCTCCGCGCAGTCCGCCGCCGCCGCGTCCGTATAGGGCGCCGCCTGGTAGGGGTCGTCCGGGTTGATCGCATCACCGAGGCCGGTGCGGTCGGCGCGGATCGACACGACGCCGTACGGCGCCAGTCGGCGCGCCTCGCGCGCCCACAGATCGGCCGGACCCGTCGCGAACTCCGAACCCATCGCGGTGAAGGCCAACACCGCCCGCGGGGTCGGCGGCGCGTCGTGCGGCCGCGCGTCGTGCGGCGGCACGTCGGCCTGGGTCAGCACGGCGCGGACCCGACGCGGGCCGAGCACCAGCAGGGTCTCGCGCACGCCGTCGGCGACGGTGGCCGTCGCGCGCAGCGGTACGGCCTCGATGGGCGCGGCCGGGCCGAGCGGCAGGCCCGCGACGATCTCGCGGATCGCGTCCTGGGGGACGCGGGCGGCGTACGGCGTCGTGGTGGCGATGCGATTCGCCACCCGCCGGTCGACCTCCCGGCGCACGAGGTGTCCTGGTGTGCCGGTGTCGGGCGCGTCGGTGTCGGGCAGGGTGAGCGCCTCCAGGGCGCGCAACTCGGCGGTGCTCAGGTGGCGCGAGGCCAGCTCGATGCCGTCCTCGACGACGGGCACCGGGACGGAGTGCCGGCGCAACCCGCGCAGCCGCCGGGTCGCGGCGCGGCCGGTGACCGGCTCCCACAGCACCCGCAGCTCACCGGGTTGGGCGGGCAGTCCCGCGACCAGGCAGGCGCCGAGCCGCAGACCCACCGCGTGCACGAGCCGACCCGGCACCATCGCCCGGGCGTACGCCAGCGCGGCCGCGACGGCGGCCGGCCACGCCGCGGCGAACGGCTCGGGCGTGGCAGCTGGTTGCGCGGCCGCGACAGGCTGGGCGGTGACGACCAGCTGGGCGGAGGTGGCCGGGGAGTCCCCGTCGCCGGGCAGGTCCGGGCTCACCGCGACGAAGCCCGCCCGGGCCGCCTGCATCGCCAGCACCCGGGCGGTCCGCAGCCCGACCACGCGTTCGTGGCCGAAGGGCGGCAGGACGAGCACCGCGCCCGCTGCCAGGCCGTCGGCCGGTCGGTCGATGCGCACGGCGATCGGCGCCGTGGGGAGCCACGTCGTGGTCGACACCACGTCCGGCCAGGGCGCGCTGAGCTGCAACGCGCTCTCCAACGTCTGGTCCAGACCGGCGCGGTGGGCCCGCAGCGAGCCCCCCGACGCGGTGTCGATGTCGGTGGATCGCGTGAGCAGGTTCACTGGTCCGCCCCTCCCCGGCTCCCGCGCAGCCCGGATGGTCCGGGTCCGCCGTCGGGGACGCCGACGGGAGGGCTGGTCAGGACTCCCCAGTCCGCCAGTACGGCATCGATGTGCCCGGCCACAATGCGGCGCGAGCGCGCGGCCACCGCCCCATGGTCGAGGATCGGCTCGACGGTCCAGCGCAGCCGCGGACGGCGCCCCCGGCCGTGCCAACCGCCCCCCTTGGCACGGAAGAGCACCGACTCCCAGCCGCCCGTCACGAGGTAGAGGGAGACCTCGCGGGGAACGCGGCGGAGCATGCGTCCCACCCGGTCCCGGGCATCCTTCGGGTGGCGCAGCAGGGCCAACTGCGGCAAGCGCGTCAGCGCGGCGCGGCGGACGACGACCAGCGGGCTCTCGCGCCGGGGCGCGGCAGCGACAGCCGGGCCCTTCGACGTGCCGTGCCAGCGGGCGACCACGTCGTCGTCGTAGTACCACGACTCCGGCGCCCAGTGCGCCTGGTTCACCGACAGGATCGCCGTCGGCGGCGCCAGCTCCGCGCCACGCATCAGACACCACGGCCCCGCGCACACCCCGACGGCAAGGACCGGCGCAGCGCCCGCGACGCGCCGCGCGGCCCGGATCAGGTCCGCGCAGTCCTGCGCGGCTTCCTCGGTATAGGGCACCACGCCCGACGCGACGTCCGGGTCGAGGCTGTCCCCGAGGCCGCTGCGGTCGGCGCGGATCGAGACGACACCGTACGGCGCCCGCCGCCGCGCCTGCGCCGCCCACAGGTCACCTGGACCGGTCGCGAGCTCGGTGCCCGTCGCCGTGAAGGCCAGCACGGCCACCGGATCGCCCCCCGAGGCCGTCGCGTCGTGCCGGATCGCCCGGGTCAGGACGGCGCGGCAGCGGCGCGGGCCGAGCACCATGAGCGTCTCCTCGACGCCCGGCGCGACCAGCGCGGTCGCCCGCACCGGCAGCTCCCCGACCGGCGTCGCGGCCCCGGTGGGAAGGGACTCGACGAGGTCGGCGATCCAGCCGTAGGGCACCGCCGCCACGTGCGGCGGGCAGGTCGCGAGCAGCGCCGCCGCGGCCCGATCCGACTCCACCCGCACGACCTGCTCCGGTCCTTGCGGCGCGGCGGCGGCGGGCGCCGGCTCGGCCGGCAGTGTCAGGGCCTCGAACGCCGCCACTTCGGCGGGGGTCAGCAGGCGGCCGGCCAGCTCGTCGCCGCCGTCGACGAGCGGGACATCGATCGCGCGCCGCCGCATCCTGCGCAGCCGCTGCGCGGCCTCCTGGCCCGAGATCGGTTCCCACAGGATGCGGCGCTCCCGGCGATACCCCGGCAGGGCCGCGGCGATGCAGGCGCCGACCCGCAGGCCGATGGCGTGCACGGGGCGGCCTGGCACCGCGGCCCGGGCGTACCGGACGGCCGCCTCCGCCGCCGCCGGCCACTGCGCCGGGAACGGGGCCTCGGCGGGCGCCGGCGAGTCGCCATCACCCGGCAGATCCGGACTCACCACGACGAATCCGTGCCGAGCCGCCTGCAGCGCCAGCACGCGCAGCGTCCGGAACGCGACGACGCGCTCCTGACCGAACGGCGGCACGATCACCAGGGCGCCCACGGCCCGGCCATCGGCCGGCCGGTCCACGCGCACCGCGACCGGCAGCTCCGGCAACCAGGTCGTCTCGCTGCTCACCTCCGGCCACGGCCGATTCAGCTCGACCCGCGCCGGGTCCGTACGCCGCGGCGCCGCGACGCGCTCAACCGGCGCACCGGTCCCGAGCGACATGACCGGTTCACCGGTCCCGAGCGACATGACCGGCTCAAGCCGGCCGGGTTCCTGGACGATGGACATCGCGAATCTCCCCCCGAGCATCACTGCCGCCCCGATTCGGCAGAGACCTGGCCAGGGTAGGCGGACGCGCGTCCAGGACGGTAGCGCTGTTGTGTCTCAGCGAACCGTCCCGACGGCTAGCGCAGCGCGATGGTCATCGCGTCCGGTCGAGCGGCCAGCGGGCCGGCGAGCTCGTCCGGCTCCACCGAGGCGTCCAGCTGCGGATCCGCGTCGGGCGCGGCGAGATAGTCCTCCGGCACCGGCACCCGACGTACCGCCTGCCGCCACGCCGCCACCACCAGCCACGCGATCCCGGCCAGCCGCAGCACGGAGAACACCATCAGCCACGGCAACGGCAACCCCCGGTTCGGGTCGGACTGACCGCCGAGATAGAGCCAGATCGCTACGAAGTACAGGACCTCCCCGGTCACCCAGACGAGGTGGTCGCGCCAGCGCAGGCCGGCCAGCGCCACGAGCGGGAGCAGCCACAACGCCGCCTGGACGGGCAACGACCGGCCGGTCATCAGCACGACCCCGACGACGACCAGGCTGACCTCGGCGATGGTCGGGCGGCGCGGCACCGACAGCGCCAGCGCCGCCCCCAGGGCCAACGCCAGCACCCACCCGGCGACGGCGAGGGAGACCGCGACCGTGGGGGACAGGGTGCGGTCGGCGGCGCGCAGCAGATACCACAGCGAGCCGTAGTCGGGGCCGGCGGAGGCCCACTGCCGGTACGGCGTGGCCAGGCCCGCCAGGTCACCCAGCCCGCGGGCGCCTCCGGTCAGCAGCCCCATCCCGAAGATGACGACCAGCGATCCGACAAAACTGAGCATCGCCGTGCCTGCCATCGCCGCCCACGCGGCCAGCCGGCCGGCCCGCACCGCGAGCAGCCCGATGACCAGCACCAGCAGGATCGGATAGGTGCGCGCCGCAATGGCCAGGCCGAAGAGCACCCCGGCCCACTCGGGTCGATGGCGGGACCACAGGAACAGGCCGTACGACGCGAGCATGACGCCGAACAGGTCCGGGGACACCAATGCGGTCGTGATCAGCAGCGGGCTGGCCGCGATGTGGGCCGCCCGCCAGGGGTCCCGCCGGGCGCTGCGGGCGGTGACCGTCACCAGCACCGCGAGCACGCCGACCAGCGCGACCGCCCAGGCCAGGACGAAGAACCGTTGTTGGTCGGCGGGCGTGCCGTCCGGGACGATCGCCGCCAGCAGCCACAGCAACGCCCCGGTCAGCGGCGGCTGCGCCAGGCCGGCGCCGCTGTTCGGATACGGATAGTCGCCGGTGGCCAGCGGCGAGGAGGTCTGCAGATAGGGCAGGTCCGAATAGCAGGCCCGCCAGAACACGTCCGGGACCGACCAGCCGTTGGCGGTGCAGTGTCCCTTCTGCAGCACGCCGAGGGCCACCATCACCGAGGCCACGAACGTCAGGGCTGCGGCGGCCGGCTGCCAGGGCAGGGCCGCGCCGACCCGGGCGTACCGGCCGAGCGGCCCCCCGAATAGCGGGGTGGCCGCCCGCGCGACCGGGTCCGTCGAGGGGACCTCGATGTCGCGCACGCCGATCATCCGGATCCCGTCCCCGGATCGGTGGGCAGCCCGGCCGGGCCGACCCCGTCGCCGCCGTCCCCGCCGCTGCCGTCCGCGCCGCCGGCTCGCGGCTGAATGGTGACCGTGCCTCCGGGTCGGGGTGGCCGTGGCGTCGTCCCACCGGTCGTCGGCCCCGTCGAGTCGGTCGGCCCTGTCGACTCGGTGGGTGCGTCCGTCGTGGTGGTCGTGCTGGTGGTCGGCCGCGTGGTGGTCGGCGGCGGCGGCGGGGTCCACACCTTGTCATCCCCGATCCCGGCCCGCGGCGGGAACTGCTCGATCGGCTTGTTCTGCAGATAGGCCCGCGCGAACTGCACCCACACGTCGACCGGCAGCGAGCCCGACTCCAGGCCGTAGAGACCGTTCATGGACTGCGGGGTGCCATTGGCGTCGGGCAGATACATGCCGACGGAGATCGAGACCTGGGGGGTATAGCCCACGAACCAGGCGGACTTGCTCTCGTTCGACGTACCGGTCTTGCCGGCCACGGGCCGACCCACGGCGCTCGCGCCCGACCCGGTCCCGCCGTACCGCGTGACCGCCCGCAGCGCGTCCGTCGCGTCCGCGGCGACATCCTTGTCGAAGGCCTTGGTCAGCTCCGGGCCGCCCTCGAACAGCACCCGATTGTCGATGCCGGAAACGACCTGCTTGACGATGTAGGGCTTGGCGCGCTGGCCCTCGCCGCCGATCGTCGCGTAGGCGTTGGCCAGGTCGATCGGCCGGACCGCGGCGCTGCCGAGCACGTTGGCGACGTTGGCCTCCAGCCCGGGGGAGTTCGCCGGGGCGTCACCGTCGGCGGGGGAGATCCCGGCGGCGATTGCGGCCTTCATCGTGTTCTCGGGGCCGACCCGCTCGTTCATCCGGACGAACGCGGTGTTGATCGAGCCGGCCAACATCTGCGGCACGGTGACCCGGCCGTGGCTGGCGAAGTCCCAGTTGTTGATCGTGTCGGTCGTGCCCGGCGGACGATAGGGGGTGCTGGAGTCGTAGGACTCCCGGGTGCTCAGGCCCTGCTGCAGCCCGGCGAGGGTGGCGAAGGCCTTCATCGTCGAGCCGGCCTGCATGTGCCCCTGGGTGGCGTAGTTGAACGGCTCCTTGGCGAAGTCGGCGCCGCCGTAGAGAGCCAGGATCGCCCCGTCGTCGGGCTTGATCGCGACCGAGCCGATCTTCACCCCGGCCGCCCGGCCCTGCGTCGGGCGATTGTCGTTGACCGCCTTGACCAGCTGGTTCTGGGTGGCCTGCTCGATGGTCGTGGTGATCCGCAGGCCGTTGCGCTGGATGTCCTCGTCCTTGATGCCGCGCTCGGCGAGCTCGGCCTTCACGACGTCGACGAGGTAACCGTCGGTGCCACCCAGGACGCTGGCCGGCTTGTACGGCAGGGTGGCCGGGAACTGCATCGCCGCCCGGTCCGCCGGCTTGAGCCAGCCCTTGTCGACCATGCCGTCGAGCACGTAGTTCCACCGGGCCGTGGCCTTGGTCTTCGCCGCCGGGCCGGTGTTCGGGTCGAGCGCGCTGGGCTCGTTGATGACGGCGGCGAGGAAGGCGGACTGCGGTACGTCGAGAGCGGTGGCGTCCTTGCCGAAGTAGGCCTTGCTCGCCATCTGAATGCCGTAGGCGTTGCGGCCGTAATAGATGGTGTTGAGGTAGTTGGCCAGGATCTCATCCTTGGACTGCTCGCGGTCGATCTTGACCGCGATGATGATCTCCTTGCCCTTGCGGGTCAGGGTCTGATCGCTGGTCAGGAAGTAGTTCTTCACGTATTGCTGGGTGATCGTCGACCCGCCGCCCGCATTCTCGCCACGGATCGCGCCCCAGACCGCCCGGCCCAGCCCCGTGATCGAAATGCCCGGATTCTCCAGGAAGTCACGGTCCTCGGCGGACATCACGGCGTACCGCATCACCGTGGGGATCTTCTCGATCGGCACCGACTCGCGGTTGCTGCCCGCCCCCGAGATGCGGGTCATCTCGGTCTTGCCGTCGGCGTAGTAGACGACGGAGGCCTGCGCGTTGGCCATCTCGTTGGGGGAGGGGATGTCGACCATCGAGTACGCGAGGCCGGCCAGCCCCACCGCCAGCAGGGTCATCGCCAGGAGGGTGAGCAGCGTTCCCTTCCAGGGGAGTCGGCGCCGTCGCCGGGTGTCCACCCGGATCGCCCCTGTCGCCCCGGTTGCCCTTGAGGAGTGCGGGGACCCGGGCGTGGAACCTCGCGGGGAACCTGGTCGCGGGGAACCTGGTCGCGGACCTGAGGATCGGCTCACGCGTTCGACTTCCTTCCTCGGGCGGCCGACCGTTCGGCGCGCCCTCCGCATACCACGGTACGGGGAGGGGCGGCCGGACGCCGCCTTGTCTGGTACGCCGACCCCGCGGGGCCCGCCGCCGTCCGCCACGTCGCCGGGCGGGGATAGCAGCCGCTGCGGGGAGGGTTTGCTCCCGAGTTCGGGAGCAAACCCTCCCCAAAAGGTCAGGAAAGCCGCAGCCCAGGGCGTGGCTGTGGATAACTCGATCGGCGTGATCGAGCGGCCGGGCACGCTGAGGACATGGACCTGCCCGACCGCCTCGCCGCGCTGGCCCGCGCGCAGAACGGATTGCTCACCATCGCGCAGTGTCGCGACGCCGGAATCAGCCCTCGGCGCGTCGCAACGGCGTACCGCACCGGTCGATGGACCCGCCCTCAGCGCGGCGTCTACCAGACGCTTCCCGGTCGCGACGACTGGCAGACCCGCGCCGTCGCGGCGCTGCTGAGCTGCGGGCCCGACGCGGCCCTCAGCCACGCGAGCGCGGCTCGCGCCTGGGGGATCATGGGTCCGTGGTCCGGACGCGGCCCGGAGCAATTCGACATCCTGGTTCCCTGGGAGCGACGGGTGGCCACCCCGAACGGCGTACGGCTGCATCGCTGTCGGGCCTGGCGGCTGCGGGTGGCGGCGCGGGCGTGGCCACGACGGACGACAGCTGCGGATACCGTCCTCGATCTGGCCGCGACCGCGGATCTCGATGCGACGATCTCCTGGGTCGGGCGGGCCCTGCAGCGCGAGACGACCACCGAGGAGCTGCTGCTCGAGGCTCTCGATCGACGGGGCCGGCAGCGGCACGCGGCCGAGCTGCGCGAGATCCTCGACATCGGCGGCATCGAGAGCGCGGCGGAGCTGCGCTATCACCGTGACGTGGCGCAGCGGCACGGCCTGCCACCGGCCCGGCGCCAAGTGGTCGATGCGCGAGCGGGGTCGCGGCGGGTGGATGTGGAGTACGAGGAGTATCGGCTGCGCGTCGAAATCGACGGGCGGGTCGGGCACCAGGGCTGGGACGAACGGCGCGGCGACGCCCGCAAAGATATTGCGGCGGCGCGGAACCGGTGGATGTCGATCCGGCCGGGATGGCGCGACGTCGCGATCAGCCCCTGTGACCTGGCCGCCGCCGTGGCCGAAATCCTGTGGGGGCGCGGCTGGCGCGGTCTGCCGTCGCCGTGCCGCGCCGCCGACTGCGCGATCCGCGGCGTGCTGGAGAAGGCGCCCCGCGGGGCGGCCTAACCACCTCGGCCCCCCAACCGGCCCACCCACCCGAGCCCATGGGGAGTGATAGCTACACATTCCGGTAGCTATCACTCCCCGCGGGGGGCCGGGGATGAGCCGCAAGCTCGGGCTGCGCGAGATCGGGACCGAAACTGCCGTGTGCTAGGTGACAAAGCGGGTGTTTGTCACCTAACCTGCTGGGTGTCGGTTCGCGGGCGGCGTACGCCTGGCACGACGTACGGGGAACGTTCGACAACGGCGCCGACGCCCCCCGTACGCCGTGGCGCGAACCACCCCCACCCCATCCAGGAGAGGCCACCTATGTCCCCGATTCGCGTCGCCATTGCCGGCGTCGGCAACTGCGCCAGCTCGCTCGTCCAGGGCGTGCACTACTACCGCGACGCCGACCCGGCCAGCAGCGTGCCGGGCCTGATGCACGTCGAATTCGGCGGCTACCACGTGCGCGACGTCGAGTTCGTCGCCGCGTTCGACGTGGATGCGAAGAAGGTCGGCACCGACCTGTCCAAGGCGATTCTGGCCAGCGAGAACAACACGATCCGGATCTGTGACGTGCCCGAGCTCGGGGTCACCGTGCACCGCGGGCCGACGCTGGACGGCCTGGGCAAGTACTACCGGCAGACCATCGAGGAGTCGCCCGCCTCCGCCGTCGACGTGGTGGCGATGCTGCGCGAGACCGAGGCCGACGTGCTGGTCAGCTACCTGCCCGTGGGCAGCGAGGCGGCCGACAAGTTCTACGCCCAGTGCGCGATCGACGCCGGCGTGGCCTTCGTCAACGCCCTGCCCGTCTTCATCGCCAGCGATCCGGTCTGGGCCGAGAAGTTCCGCGCCGCCGGCGTGCCGATCATCGGCGACGACATCAAGTCCCAGGTCGGCGCGACGATCACGCATCGGGTGATGGCGCGGCTGTTCCAGGAGCGCGGCGTGGTGCTGGACCGCACCTACCAGCTCAACGTCGGCGGCAACATGGACTTCAAGAACATGCTCGAACGCGAGCGGCTGGAGTCCAAGAAGATTTCCAAGACCCAGGCCGTGACCAGCAACGTCGACCACGAGATCGCCTCCCGCGATGTGCACATCGGGCCCAGCGACTACGTGCAGTGGCTCGACGACCGCAAATGGGCCTATGTGCGCCTCGAGGGCCGGGCGTTCGGCGACGTGCCGCTGAATCTGGAGTACAAGCTGGAGGTCTGGGACTCCCCCAACTCCGCCGGCATCATCATCGACGCCATCCGCGCCGCCAAGATCGGCCTGGACCGCGGCATCGGCGGGCCGCTGCTCTCGCCCGCGGCGTACCTGATGAAGTCCCCGCCGGAACAGCGCCCCGACGACATCGGGCGCCAGCAGGTCGAGGCGTTCATTCGCCAGGAAGTGCCCTGCTGACGTCGCGTTCCCACGCCGGAGCGCCCGATCCGGGCCCTGATCCACCCCTGCCGGCGACGCCCCGGACCGCCACCCGCGGCCCGGGGCGTCGCCGTGACCTGGCTCACCCGCAGGCGCGCCGGTCCTCCTAAGGTCGGGACGGGGTGAGTCGATGCGGGAGGGGTACCGCAGGACCCGACGAGGCGGCCTGCCACTGATCCCCACCGACTCCCCACGTCGCCGGGGGCCGTCACGTCACCCCCTTCGGGTCTCCCACCGCACCCGAGAGGTCGTCCCCACGTGTCCCTCGTCTCTACCCGACGTTTCCTGTTCGCCGCCACCGCCGTCGGAATGACCGCCGGCAGCCTGTCCGCCGCCATCCTCACCGCCCCCGCCGCAGCCGCCGTCACCAGCACGATCACCCCGATCACGACCGGGTCGACCTGCCGCTACCTCAACCCGACCGCCGCCCCCACCGGCACCTGGTCGGCCCTCTCCTACGCCGACTCCGCGTGGCGGCAAGGCCGCAGCCCGTTCGGCCACCTGGAGACCGTCGGCACCGACATCGGGGTCCCGGCCAAGACGTCGTACTACCGCTGCGGCTTCACCCTGCCCACCGGCTTCACGACCCGCTCGGCCACCCTGAGCGCCCGCGTCGACGACGGCGCGGTGCTCTTCGTGAACGGCACCGAGGTGGCCCGCACGAACCTGCCGTCCGGGACGGTCGGTTATGGCACCTCGGCGAGCACGGTGGATTCGTACGACGGGACCCGCTGGCTGTCCTGGACCATTCCGGCGGCGCTGCTTCGGGCCGGCGGCAACGTGCTGGCCGTCGAGGTACATCAGAACTTCACGACCACCTGGGTCAGCGGCGACGCCATGCTCGACGCCAAGCTCACGGTCACCGGGGATCAGGCCCCGGCTCCGACGACGAGCCCGACGAGCCCGACGAGCCCGACCGCCGCCCCGACGAGCCCCACGACGAGCCCCACGACGAGCCCCACGACCGTGAGCGCCGCGGCCCTCCCGACGTACCGGGTGAGCACCGCAGCCACCCCGATAGCCGCCGGCGGCCTCACCTGGGAGGCCCGCCGCGGGTTCACCGGTGGCGTGGTCAGCTCCAGCCTGTACGCCGGGGACGTGCTCGGCACCAGCGATGACGCGCTGTATCGCAACTCCTATTACGGGATGAGCGCCTGGAAGCAGGCGGTGCCCAATGGCACCTACGACGTGACCCTGAAGATGCGCGATACCTATTGGACCGCGGCCGGTCAGCGGGTGTTCGACATCTCCGCCGAGGGCAAGCCGCTCGCGACCGGGCTGGACATCATCGCGGCGGTCGGCCGGAACACGGCGTACGACCGGACCTACCGTGTCACCGTCGCCGACGGCGAGCTCACCCTCGGCTTCACCCGGCGAGTGGACAACCCGATCGTGTCGGCGATCAGCGTCGTGCCCGCGCCCACCAGCACCACCACCACCACGACCACGACCACGACCACGCCGGCGCCCACGACCACGCCCGCGCCGGCGCCCACGACCACGACCACGACCAGCCCCGCACCGGCCCCGACCACCACCAGCACGCCGTCGGGCTACCGGCTCTACGCCGCCGACGAGTTCACCGGCACCGGCGTGGACGGGACGAAGTGGAAGGCCTACAACAACACGTACGGCGACGGCGACCCCACCATGCTGCACTGCCTGACCCCGAACAATGTCGCCGTCGACAACGGATCGCTGAAGCTCACCGCCAAGAAGCAGACCGTGACCTGCGCTAACGGGAAGGTGCGTGATTACACCTCGGGCTTCCTCGGCAGTCGGGATACGGGGACGTACTACCCGCTCTACGGCCGTTACGAGATGCGCGCCCGGGTGCCGCACGGCCAGGGCCTGTTCCCGGCGCTGTGGCTGCGGCACCGCAACGGCTCGAACGCCGCCGAAGTCGACATCTTCGAGAACTTCTTCACCCAGATCCCCGGCAAGGCCATGAGCACGCTGCATTTCCCGACGACGCTGGGCTACAACGTGGCGAAGAAGGCGGTCTGGTACGAAACGCCGCTGCAGGGTCGCGGCGGCTGGCACACCTTCTCGGTCGACATCGCGCCGGTCACCCCCGGCGACGACTCGAAGGTGACGTTCACCTTCCAGGTCGACGGGGTCACCTCGCTGCAATACACGAACACCAACGCGAGCGCCTGGACCAGCGTGGACAAGAACGCGGCGTGGGACATCGCCCTGCAGCTGTACGTCGGGGGCAGCTGGACCGGCCATCCCGACCAGAAGCTGGGCTGGCTGCCGGCGAACGGCGGGATCTGCTCGCTGACCGCCAAGGCCCCGACCAACGGCGATCCGTCGACGTGCCCGACCACCGGCCTGTGGCTGGCGCCATGGAAGGACTCGACCTTCGAGATCGACTACGTCCGGGTCTACACCAAGGCCTGACCGCGGCCGGCGTCAGACGCGGCGCGGGCGGGGCCGGAGTTCGACGTACCGGCGCCGCATCGACACCAACGCGAGCAGGCCGTTGAGGATCAACAGCGCGGCGTACGCCTGCAGGAACAACATCGGCAAGCCGACCAGCAGGAACATCGCGCAGATCACGCCGGTGTCGGAGGGCAGCTGCAGGACGGCGCGAAGGCCGGCGTGCCGGTCCTGCGCCTCGTCCATGGTGCGGGCCTGCCCCGCGCGCCGGAACTGCTCGCCGAGGATCTGGCTCAGGAACCGCGCGCTGGTCACGACCGCCCAGGCCATCGGCAGCAGGTAAAGCGCCGGGGCCGGCTCGACGAACCGGTAGAGCCAGATCAGCACGGCCATGTGCAGGGACACGGTGCGGGCCTGGTCGGTGACGTGGTCCAGCCATTCGCCGGCCGGCCCGCTGCGCCCGGAGAGCCGGGCGACCTGCCCGTCCGCGGAGTCCAGCGCGTAGCCGAGCAGCAGCAGCACCGTCACGCCGACGGCCACGACCGGGCCGGGTTCGACGAGGCAGAGCAGGGCCATCCCCAGGTACGACGCGAGCATGCTCAGCCCCGTCACCGCGTTCGGGGTGAGCCGCAGGATGGCGGCCATCGCGGCCAGGCGGCGGCCGAGCCAGCGGTTGACATAGCGCGTGTACGGCGGGACGCCGTGGCCGCTCTTCTGCGCGGCGGCCAACCGGGCGACGTTGTCGCGGTACTGATCGTGGAACCCCCGGGGCACCAGGGCGCCCGGGGCGATCGGTTCGCCCGCCGCCGGGGCCCCGAGGTCGGCGCCGACCGACGACGCCGACGTGACGCGGCTCGACGGGGCGCTGCCGGACGTGACGCCGCTGGACGTGTCGGTCGCCGCTGACGCGGGGGCCTCGACCGGCGGGTGCGTCCTGGGCCGCCGGGCGGCTCCGCGCAGCCGACGACCGAGGCCGGTCACGCCGCCCGGCCGACCGATGCTGGGCAGGGACACCGGCGGGCGGGCGGCCGCGCCGGTGTCGGCCGTGCTGATCGTGGCCGCACCGGTGTCGGCCGTGCTGATCGTGGCCGTGGCGTCCGTGCTGTCTGGGGCGATCGTGGCCGTGGCGTCGAAGCGTTCGTCCGGTCGGGCGGAGGTGGTACGCGGCGGGGTCAGGGAAGGCATGGGGGCTCCGTGGGGGTGGGGGGACTGGAGATCGGGTGCGGGTCGCGGGCCGACGGCGGTGCGTTGCGGGCTGACACGGCCCGCCCGGCACCCGACGTACGAGGGGGTGGCCCGGCCACCGCGCGCAGGCGGCGGACGGCCAGCCAACCGGGGCCGCGCTCGACGGCCCGCGCCATGTGGGTGCGGACCGCCGCCGCGGTCTGCGCCGCGGGCCGCTCCCGCCGCGTCCGCAGCAGGAAGGCGGCATCGCCGGCGGCGCGGTCCAACAATTCACGCAGCGCCGCGCTGTCCCGCGCCACCACGCAGTCACCGAGGCGTTCCATCAGATCCGCGAAGACGGACTGGTGGTCGTCGACGACCTCACGCAACACCGGGGACCGGGGCACCACCACCGGCAGGTGACCCGAATCGTGCGCATCGACCATGGATCCGGGTCCGGCCTGGGTGATGACCACGTCGGCGGCGCGCATGGCGTCGAGCAGCTGGGCGCGGGCCACGATCTCGAGATTGTCGGCGTACTTCGAGGGGCGGCTGTGCCCGTGTTGCAGCGTGACGGTGACATCGGCCTGGTGCTCACCGACCCAGTCGTCGAGCCAGTCCACCAGCCGGTCGAAGCGATGGTGGTCGGTGCCGAGGGAGACGACGATGCGCAGCATCAGTAGACCCTCCCCACGACCTGCCCGGCCGGATAGGCGAGCTTCTGCTCCGGCCACTGCAGCAGGAATTCGTCGGTGATCGGATAGCAGAGCCGCCCGGTCAACGTCGGGGTAGTGATCCGGTCGAAGACCTCCAGGTAGACGGTCGGGATGCGGTAGAGGCGGGCGGCGACGAAGAACGGTACGGCGACGCCCGCCCCGTCCGAGACGATGACGTCCGGCCGGTCGCGGCGCAGCATTCGCACCGCCAGGCCCAGGTTGCGCAGGGCGTTGCGGACGTTGCGGGTGGTGGGGAAGTGGGCCCAGGTCACCCGATCGGGGCCGCACTGCGCGGCCGCGTCGCCCTTTCGGAAGGTCACCCAGTGCACGTCGACGTCGTGCCAATGCGCGCGGATTGCGGCGAGCTGGGCCAGGTGCCCGCCGCTCGACGCGATCAGCAGGGCCCTCATCGTGGCGCCCCAGTGCGCTCGTCGGGCCGGTGCCGGACGCGCAGGCGCCGTCGGCCGGGAGCGACCCAGGCGGAGTCGTCGGGACGCTGGTGATGGTCCTGGGCGGCGGGGCTCATCGGGTCGCCGGGCTTGATCGGGTCGGCGGAGGGGCTCGGGCGTCCCGAGCGCCGCGAGGCGACGGACCACCGGGGCCGCCGCAGGAACAGTGCCGCCGCGACCCGGGCCCCGCGCGCGGCGAGGACCTCGTCGACGTCGTCGATGAGGCCCAGCGCCGTGTCGTCCGCCACCGCCACCAGCACGACGTCGCCGGAGCGGGCGCGCGCCGCCGCCGCGGTGGGCCGCCGCGCTCCGGTCTCGTCGATGATCTCCGGCGCCGCCGTGCCGAACTCGCGGCGGAACTCGGGGCCGGAGGCGTTGCCTGACTCGGGGCCGGAGGCGTTGCCTGACTCGGGGCCGGACTCGCTGCCGGGCGCGAGATCGCGCAGCTGCAGGGTCAGCTCCGCCAGCAGTTCGGGGCAGCCCCGGCCGGTCAGGTCGAGGATCAGATAACGGCCCGGCCCGTCGGTCGGGCGCATCGCCAGGGCCCGCTCGACCGCCCCCACGGCCGGCGCGACCGGGTCGGGCCGCACCTCGTGGACCGGCCAACCCGTCGCCCACGCCAGGCGGGCCCCGGACCGCGCGCGGGTGCCGAACCGGTCACCCAGCACGGCGATGAGGATGCCGACGAGGAGCCCGAGGGCCTGGCCCCCGACGACCATCGCCGCGAACGGCAGCGAGGCCGATTCGGTGGGCGGCACCGCGGGGGTGATGACCCGACCCGGATTCAAACCCACCGTGGTCAACGTCGAGATCCGCTCGCGCAGGGCGGCGATGTCCTGGTCGGCCAGGGCCCGATCGGCCGGCGGCTGGGCGGCCCGCGTCGCGAGGCGGGCGTCGAGCTCGGCCTGCAGACGCTCGATGATCCGCGTGGCCGCCTCGTCGGCGAAGACCGTGCGGTCGACGAGATAGGCCTGCGCGACCGCGTTGGCCCAGCGCGCCGCTTGCTGCGGTTCGCGGGTCGTGCTGGTCACCTTGAGGATCAGCGACTGCGACGGGACGACGACGCTCAGCGAGTCCGCCAGCGCCTCGGGATCGTCCTGCTGCACCGATCGGGCGGCCCGCTCGACGACGCTGGCCGAGGTGACCGCGGAGCGTTCGCTCTCCATGTTGACCACTTGCGTGCTCTGGCTGGAGCCGAACTGGTTGACCGTGAGCGGCGCGACATTGACCACGGCCGTCGCCGCATACTTCTGCGGCATGAGCTGGCTCGCCAGCAGGCCGGCGAGCAGGCCGACCAGCACACTCCCCAGGATCACCAGCCGACGCGCCCACAGCCGCGCCCCCCAGGCTCCGAGGGTCCCCGAAGGGTTCCTCCCCACCATCCGCACCCCCTCGGTGCGCAGGACAGGACGCGTCGCCACGCCGAGCCCCACAATCGCCAGGTCCCCGCCGCGGTGACGTCCCCCTGTCGCGGCAGATTAGCCACGACTATAAGTCGGGCCGCGAGTTATGTTGTATCTCTAAGGCGGCGAGTTATCAGTTCGAGACGATCGCCGCCCCGCAATGCCAGCAGGAGCGACCCCAGCCCGACGACCAAGGCCACCGTGAGACCCCCCAGGGTGGGGCCCAGCAGCCAGCGGGCCGCGAGCGCGGCGGTCCCGACGCAGCCGATCACCAACGGTCCCATCGCGACCACCGGGCGCAGACTGACCGCGATCCCCATTCGGCGCCGCACGGCCCAGGCGACCAGCACGGTGTCGACCAGCACGGTCAGCAGCCAGGCCAGCGCCGCACCGAGGGCCCCCCAGTGGGGCGTCAGCAGCAGATTCGCTCCCACGCAGGTCGCCAGCGCGGCGGACTTGTTGAGCAGCTGGCGCGCGCTGCCGCCGCCGAGCAGCAGAATGCTCTGCAGCGAACCCGCCGCGGCGAACGCCGCCACCCCCAGGCACATCACCCGCAGCACCGGTGCGGCGGCAGCGAAGTCGGCGCCGAAGAGGCCGACGGCGACCTCCGCGAACACGGCCAGCACGAGCAACGCGGGCCACACCAGCGCGATCATGGCCGCGGTCGCGGCCTCGTAGAGGCGCTGCACCGCCTCGATGCGGCCGGTCGCCAGCCAGGCCGAGATCCGCGTCGAGATGCTCACCCGCAGGGCGTTGTCGACGAGCAGGGACACCTTGACCAGGCGCGTGGCTACGGCGTACAGGCCCGCGGCCCGCTCTCCGGCGAGCACCGCGACGAGCAGCACGTCGAGCCACTCCAGGACGATCTCGACCAGCGCCGCCGCGGCGCGGGGGAGGCTGAAGGCCCAGAATTCGCGCCACAGGGCCGCCCGCCCGGTGGCGGGCCGACGGGCCGGCGCGGCGCGCAGCACCCGCCGCAGCGTCGCGGCGAACAACACCGCCGCCAGCAGCGCGACCAGCGGCAGGCCGGCCGCCCAGCCGGTGATGGCGCCCGCCACGCCCAGGCCGAGGGCGGCCGCGGCGGCGACCCCCACCAGGCGGGTCCCCGGCAGGACCACGTTCTGGACGAGCGCGAACGCCCCGACCCGCCCCAGCCCGCGGGTGCCGGCGGTGAGCACGGTCGTGAGCGCCAGAAGCGGGAGCACCGGGGCCACCTGCCGCAGCAGGGCGGCGGCCGTGGCGGCGTGGCGTCCGTCGAGCAGCTCCCCGATGCCGCCGCCCAGCGCCGCCAGGGCGAGCGCGGCCAGCGCCCCGACGCCGAGGACGGGTAGCAGTGCCGCCGTGGCGAGCGTGGGCAGGTCCGCCTCCCGGCCGGTCGCCCGCGCCCGCGAGGCGAACCGGGTCAGTCCGGTGTCGGCGCCCAGCTTGAGCAGGTTCGCCAGCACGAGGACGACGCCGATGACGGCGAAGAAGAGGCCGGTGTCCGCCGGACCGTACGATCGGCCGACCACGACGACCAGCGCGAAGTTGACCGCCGCGCCGGCCCCGGCCGCGGACAGGGCCAGCACGGCCGAGCCCAGCAACGACCCGTGCAGCGGCGGGGGCGACGTCGCGACGGGCCGGCGCCGGGCCCGGACCGCCCTCATCGCGGCGCCGCGTCGGAGGTGGTCCGCGGATCGCCCGCGCGCAGCACCAGGGCGCAGGCTGCGGCCAGCGCGAACAGCTGAATGGAGTCCAGGCCGTAGAAGGCGATCCCGACGACGGCGGCGCAGACGGCTGCGTGCACCCACAGCAGGGCCGTGTCACCGCCCCCGCCACGTTGGTCACCAAGGCGGGCGCCGCGCAGCGCGACCCCGACCAGGAAGGTCAGGAAGAGGGCGGCGCCGATGAAGCCGTAGGAGAACAGGTACATCCAGATTGCACCCTGGGTTCCGAGCGCCACCCCGATCTCCTCGGAACCGCGCGGCGCACCGTAGCCCAGCAGCGGCGACTCCAGCGTCGCGCGCAGCGTCGCCAGATAGACCTCCGCCCGGCCGGCGGTGGAGTCGCTGGCCTGCGCGCGTTCGGCGATGAGACCGAGCACGTCCAGGCGGACGAACAGCACCCCGACGGCGAGCACGCCGCCGGTGACGAACGCCGCGGCGGCGACCCGGCCACGCACGGCCAACCCGATCAAGGCGACCACGACCCACACGCCGGTCATGATGAGCATCCCGCGGTTGCGGGTCGCCGCGGCCGGCACCAGCGAGGCGGCGATGCCGAGCAGGATCGCCGTCCGGGCCCACCGGGAGCGCAGCCGGGTCCGCAGCGCGAGCATCAGCGGGGTGAGGAAGGCGACCGCCCAGCCCCACCCGTTGGTGTAGGCGAACGGCGCCGACGGCCGGTTGAACGGGGCCGCCGCCCCCCACGGGGTCTGCACCTCGGCAAAGTGCGGCACCAACAGATCGTGGACCAGCTCGTTCGACAATATGGGGGCCGGCATCACCGCGGCCATCGGGGTGCGGAAGCCGCCGTCCGGCCAGAGCACCCCGAGGTAGCCGCCGACCAGCACCAACGCCCACAGCCCGGCCAGGGCCAGCAGGACCCGGCGGGTGGTCAGGCCGCGGGAGTTGGCGACGTGCGCCACGACCACCGCCGCGGCGGCGAGCGAGGTCCACCGCACCGCAAACCCGACCAACCGCAGCCCGGAGTCGAGCATGACGGCGCACGGCAATGCCCAGGCTACGAAGCCGAGCAGGGGTCCCGCACCGGCCGGGAGCCGGAGCGCGCCGGGATGCCGGGCCGTCGCGATCATGCCGCCGACGACCAGCAGGTAGGCAACCGGGAGGAACGGCGTCAGCCCGAGCACCCACCACAAGGGCATTCCGCCGAGGACCGTCAACAATGGCCAGGCCGGCAGGTCGACGCGCCGCCGCGCCGATGCGGGGGGTTCGGCGGTCAACGGCGCAGGGACTGACCCGGGGGCTCGGCTCACAGGCCGTGCCCCCGCGCGTTCACCCGCTCGAGCAAGCTCTCCGCGCGAACGACGCCGCTGGCCACGGCGATGGCGCCATAGGCCCGCAGTTGCCGCGGATCGTCGCGCAGCGTCTTGGCCGCCCATTGCACCGCCCGCCCGCGGCGCCCGGCGGCCGCGTGCGCGAACGCGATCTGACCGCGCATCCGCGCCCGGCCGACTCGGTCGCTGCCGTACTCCGGGTGCTTGGCCAGGATGTACCCCAGCCCCTCGGTGATCCCGTCCCAGCGGGTGGTGAAGTAGGACAGCCGATCCCAGTGGATGATCGTCAGCAGCGCCGGCACCGAGAGCACCGGCCCACCGTGCGACATCCGCAGCAGCAACTCGTAGTCCTCGCCGTACGACGTGGGTAGCTCCTCGTCGACGCCGCCGGCCGCGAGCAGATCAGCGCGACGCAGCAGGAACGCCGACGGCGCCAGACCGACGACCCGAGAGCGCAGCAGGTCGGCGAGGGTGACCTCCTCCGGCGGCACCCGCGGGACCCGCTCCCGCTCCGTGACGATGAGGATGCCGGTGGCGACCAGTGACGCCTCCGGACGACGTCGGAGCAGCTCGACCTGGGCGGTGATCTTGCCGGGCAGCCACTCGTCGTCGTCGTCGCAGAAGGCGATCAGCTCGCCGGCGGCGGCGTCGACGCCGGTGTTGCGGCCGCCGGCCAACCCGGGGCTGCGCGTGTTCGCCAGCACCCGCAGGGACCGGCCCGCCGGCAGATCGGGCATCGCGAGGTCGTCCTCGCACCGATCCAAGACGACGACACACTCCAGCTCGCCCGGATAGTCCTGATTGAGGATGCTCGACACCGCGCGGCGCAACAGCTCCGGGCGGTCCCGGGTGCAGACCACCGCCGAGACGCTGGGATGCGGGCCGGCCGTCACGGGGTCCGCACCCCCACCGCGGTCAGGTCGAAGGAGATATCCCGGGTGGCCCGGTAGCCCAGGTGGGTCTGCGCCGCCAGCACGTTGCGCCCCGTGACGAACTGCGTCCCGGGGATCGTGAGGACCAGCGGGTTGGCCCGGGCCGTGCCAGTGCGCGGCGAGAGGGTCGCGTAGCTGTTCTGCGTGATCGGGCCATCGGCCAGGTTCTTGCGACCGATCTCGGTGCCGTTCAGGAAGACGATCACGCCGTCGTCGGCCGGGACCGTGATCGTGACCGTGCCGAGCGCCGTCGGGTCGGGCACGTCAACCCCACGCCGGAACTGGGCGGTCAGCGGCGGAGTGGTCCCCGGCGCGGTGATGGTCGTGCCGAGCGGGCTGGAGCCGTAGCCCAATGGGCTGGCCCCGGTGGCCCAGTCCGCGTCGGCGAAGCCGGGGCCGGCCCAGTCCGAGTTGAGCGGCGCGCCGTCGAAGCGCCACGACCAGACCGCGCCGGGTGCGACGAGCACGGTGCTCACTGGAGCAAGCGCCGGATCCACGGTGACGACGGGGGTGCTCGCGGAGCGGTTCCCGGCCGGGTCCACGGCCCGTACGACGTACCCGGTGGGCCGCTCGGGCAGCGACACCGACAGGGTCGTTGCGGTGCTGGTCGCGACGACCCGACCGTCCGCGAGAACCTCGTAAAGGACCCCGGCCTCGGCCGACGCCGACCAGGACAGGGACACCGTCGACCCCGTCACCCCGCCAGCGAATGCGCTGGCCAAGTCGCTGGGCGGCGGTGGGGGAGTGATATCCCGCGGCGCGAACCGCACGAAGCCACCGGACCATTGCGCGCGCCCGCTGGTGGTCACTGAGCTGGCGAAGCTGCCACCGACCCACAGGGTGCCGCGGCTGTCGACGGTGCTCGCCCACGCGCCGTAGCCGGCCCGCGCGTCCAGGATCGGATCGAATTCGGGCAGGAAGGCGCCGGTCGTGCCGTCGAACGCGCCGACGAAGCCGAGCTTGTCGCCCTGGGCAAAGTTGTACGGCCAGCCGTAGATCGTCGGGCCCGAATAGAACCAGTCGTTGCAGTGGCAGCCGCCGTAGACGGTGTCCGTGGCACGGTCGACAAAGCTGGTTTGGAAGTCACCGCCGGACATCGCGATGCCGCCCGAGGCGAAGGTCAGCGGCCCCCGGGCGTAGGAGAACAGGCTGTGCTGCGAGCCGCCCGCCCAGACCCGTGCGGCGCTCTCGGAGACCGTGAACTGGAAGTTCGCGCTCTTGGCCGGATCGACGCTGAACTTGGTGGCCCAGGGCAGCACCGGCGCGCCGGCAGCGGTGCTCACGGCCGCCAGCTTGTCCACCGCCGTCGCATTGGACGCCGTGAAGTAGCCCGCGGCGTAGACCCGCGGGTCGGTCGCCGCCGGCGTGATCTCGTTGACCGCCCCGTTGAACGCCGGGTTCCAGCCCTGGTCGGGCAGCCCCGTGGTGTAGTCGACGCGGCCGGCGGCCCGGGCGTAGGCGGTGCCGCGGCTGCCCCCGTTCAGATGGGTGAACGCCCCGCCGAGGTAGAGGTAACCACCAGAGACCTTCAGGGAGCGCACCGAGAGCACGCCGTTGGTGAGCCGGTTCTCCACCTGGAGTGCGAACCCCGGGGCCGCCGCACCGGTGAGCGGGTCGAGGACGGCCACCCCCGCCGCGGGCGCGCCGTTCAGGGTGGTGAACTCGCCGCCCACGGCGAGCAGCCCGTTGGGCAGCGCGGTCAGCGCCTTGACCTGCTCGTTCAGGACCGGGCGGAAGCCGCTGACGAATTCGCCGGTGGTGATGTCGAATCCGGCCAGGAAGGGCTGCGGGACGGCACCGGTGCCGGCGGCATCGCGCTGCACCGTCGCGAAGTTGCCCCCGACGTACATCACGTTGCCGATCTGCGCGAACGCCTGCACCTCCGAACGGAGCTCGCTGCTGATCCCGCCGCCGCCGGCCAGCCCGGCCACGCCCCACCCGGTGGGGACCGCGCGGGTCTCGGGCAACGCCCGGCGCGTGCTCGCCGCGAGGCCCCCGGCCGGCACCGTGGGATAGGTGAGGTCGGCCGTCCGCAGCTTCGGCCGCAGGTACATCTGGGTGAACGGCCGGGGGTTGGACGCGCCGGTCTTGGCGGACCACACGTAGCTGTCCGGGCCGGTCACCCCCGTCGCCGTGGTGCCGAACGCAAATCCGCCGGTCCAGCCCTGCGCAGGGGACAGCTCCGTGTTGACCCGGTTGAACACCGAGTCGGTGCCGAAGTCGAGGGTGTTGCCCACCCCGCCGTACGCGCCGTCGAACGTCATGCTGCCCGACCTGAGCGGATGGCGGCCCCGGAAGGTCCAGATCCACCGGTCCCGGTTGACGAACCGGAAGCGCACCTCCTGGCGGGTGCTGCCGTCGACCGCGGTGGCCCGCCGCAGCCGAACCCCATCCGGCAGAGCATCGACGCGCTGCCCGCCAAGCAGCCCGTCCACGACCGTGCTCGGCAACTGCCGCACCCGGAACGCGGCGGGGCCGTCGACGACCGATCGGACCTCGGCGACCGTGCCCTGGCCCTCGTATTCGCTGCGCCAGCCCTCGCGACCCCGCGCCACCAGCACCCAACCACCACCGTCGGTGGTCATGTCGCAATAGAACTGATCCGGTTGCACGAGCTGCGGCGTCACGAGCCAGTAGATCCCGTCCGCCGCCGCCGGGTTGTCCTGCTTGATCTCCCAACAACTGGCGGCCGCGCGGTCCATGGCGGAGCCGTCGTTGGCCGGTGTCGTCGCGGCGCGCGCCACGGGCGTAGGCGCCCCCGGAGCGAATGACACGGACCCGACGATGAGGCCGAGGCCGATCGCGGCGAGCCGGGATCGTGTCGCGGACAACGCGCTCACCGCTCACACCTGGTGTCGATGGGCATCGCATGGGACAGCACGACCCACCGCTTGCCGGTCTCCTGCAGGACGAACTCGTGCAGGTCGAGGCGCGTGCCGGCGGGGGCAGCGGAGCGCAGGACGTGGGGTGTCGATCGGACGCCCGGCCGCTGCTCCGTCGCGTCCCCGTCCTGCACCACCTGCACGGCAGAGGAGTCCAGGCAGGCCACCACCAGCAGCCGGTGGGGTTGCTTCTGGGTGAACGCGGAGGCCTTGGTGACCGTCACCGTCCCGACCTGGCGGCGCTGTGCGGCCGCCAACTCCTGAAGTCCCGCCTGGACCTCACCGCGGGCCGAGCCGATCGCGAGCTTGTCGTCCTTGATCGGGGCGAGCTCGAGGGTGGCGTAAGCGGCATCGGCCGCCGCCAGGAACTCGCCGACCACCTGGATAGCCTGCGCCGCCGGGCCGCCCTCGGCCGGGGTGCCCCACTCGGCGCGCGCCTTGACGGCGGGCAGCGCCCGCTCCGCAGGCGAGGCTGACGGTGACGGTGACGGTGACGGTGACGGTGGCAAGGCTGGCGGTGGCGGTGGCGAGGCGCTGACGGTGGCCAAGGCGGCCGCCACGCCGACCGAGGTGACCTGGTCAGCAGGCGGGTTGCCCCCCGAAGCGGTCGCCAGGATGGTCCCCGCCAGCGCCACGCTGGCCGCCCCTACGACCGCAGCCCATCGGCTCTGCATAGTCGTCCCTCCCCGATCGCCGTCGCGATCCCTTGTGTGCTGTGCGCGAATTGGGCTCTCTCCCCAGGCCCTTCGCTTCCGCCACCGATCGGTGCCGGAGCTGTTCGTCGGATTATGCGGCTGGTCGGGCGTTATGAGCACCCGTCCCAGTCACGATTCGAGATGGACGCGCGACCTGAATTGCGTGCTCGCGGGAGTTCTCTCCGCGCGGCCGACGGCCTGGCCGCAGCTCGGGCAGCGCCGTGCCGCGGAGCGCGCCGCGGCGGGATCGAGGGCCGAGCGGACGTCGTTGGACGCGGCGGCCTGGGCCGTGACGGCGGCCGGGGCGAGCGGGGTGGGCCGCTCATCCAGCGCGACCGGCTCGACCGGGGTGTTGGCCAGTCGGGTGAGCACGTCGCGCAGCAGCGAGCTGGAGGTGTGCGCGGTGTAAGGGAAGAACTCCATCCGGGCCCCGACCTCCGCCAGGCGCCGCGCCAGACTCTCGCCCCGGGGGGTGCCGGCCCAGTCGTCGCCCTTGAAGAGCACGTCGAACCGGACCAGGTGGCGCCACGAGTCGACCCTGTCGACGTAGGGGTCGACCAGCACGTCGTCGACGTCTCGCAACCCGCGCACGATGTCGAGGCGCTCCGCCACCGGGATCACCGGCGCGTGGCCCTTCATGGCGACCACCACCTCGTCGGTGACCACCCCGACGACGAGCCGGTCGCAGCGCTCCCGCGCGCGCATGATGATGTTGAGGTGGCCGATGTGAAACATGTCCCAAACTCCGGAAACATAGCCCACGACCGTGCCGTCGGTCCCCATGCGGATCACCCCCAGGGGCTCGGCGGATCCGCGGATCCGCGCGCCCCAGTCGCCAGTTGCGCTGCGACGTCCGGGATTTCCCGGGGCGGACGGGTGACGTTGGCCGGCCGCGCCGCGCGCGTCTTCACTGTACGTCCCCGGCGCGGCCGCGGGGGTAGCGGGCGACCTGCCGTTCGGCCCAGCGCTGCAATTCGGCTCGCGTGGCCTCGGGCGTCGTGGCCACGTCCTCCCAGACATACGTGAAGACGATCCAGTCGAGCATGCCCAATCCCGCATAACGGGCCCGGTCCTTGCGGAAGCCCTGCCGCGTCCCGTGCGTCTCGTAGCCGTCGCACTCCACGACCACCCCCAGCTCGACATCGGCAAGGTCGACCCGCCCCACGAATCGCCCCGGCTCCCCGATGACCACCTGCACGCTCATGCGGAACTGCGGGATGTCCAGCAGGATCGCGCGCATCCCCGACTCGAAGGCGTTGGCCGCCCCCGGCGAGGCGTGCCGCGCGACGCGAAGCACTTGGGCCCGACCCGGTCCTCGGTGCCGCTGCGCCGCCGCAATCAGCTCCTCGGGACCGACCGCCCCCGAGCGCAGGGCAGCATCGGCGATGCCCAGGGCCTCGACAAACGGCAGGGTGCGGCAGCAGTCGACGACCGTGCGCAGTGGCGTCGTCAGGCGCGCCTTTCGCTCCGCGTCGGACAGCACGCCCCAGCGCACATCCGCAGCCACCCGGCCGGTGGTCAGTTTTCGTACGCGCGGCACCATGACCTGCGGTCGCGCCGGCGGCACCAGCACCGACCACCCGTAGGCGACGGCCGCGGAGGCGTGCGAGAGCACGCCGCCAGCGCTCAGGGCGGCGCGCTCGGCGGAGGCGATCCCCGGCAGGGCATATCGGCCGCACGCCACTCGATGGATCACACCCTCCGCCACCGCGCGAGCCAGCCAATAGTCCGAGCAGATCAGCTCGGAGCGCTCCGCGATGCCGTTGATCCGGGCCAGCTGATCGCGTACTTCGGCAACGTCCATGCCGCCAGGGTGGCGGGGTGGTGCGGCCCGACCTCCGCGATATCCACAGCGCAGGCGCAGGCTGTGGATAAGTCAGGGTCCACGCGGGTGGTCCGCCGGTCAGGCGCCCGGGGTCGCCGCGGCGTCGAGGCGCTCGGCGAGCCGCGCGGGATAGGCGGCCACCACCGCGGCGAACTCCGGCGGCCCCACGACGCGCAGCCGCGCGCCGAGATCCACGGCCACCGTGATGAGGTGCCAGGCCAGCCCGTCGAAGGAGTCGGCACCCACCACCACCTCGGTGCCGAAACCGTCGGGCGCCCAGCTCAGTTCGCGGACCTGCCCGACCGTGCCGGGGATCCGGTCGCGCACGGCCGCGGCCGGGACGTCGTAGCGGACGGTGACGACGTGCAGGTATGGCGCGGTGGTGACCGCGTCGCGCACGAAGGTCGCCGCATCCGGCGCCGGCCGGGCGGTGAATCGGAACGTGCTGGCGCTGACCCGCTGCATCCGGTCCAGCCGGAAGGTTCGCCAGTCGTCGCGGTCGGGGTCGAAGGCGAGCAGGTACCACCGCCGACCCGTGGTGACCAGTCGATACGGCTCGACGTCTCGGTCGGTGAGCGTCCCCTCGCGCGCGGCGTACCCGAACCGCACCCGCACCCGGTCCCGCGCGGCGCGCGCCAGCGTCATCAGGGTCTCGGCGTCGACCGGGGCGGCCAGGCCCGGCAACGCCACCGTGGCCTCCGCGACGGCGGCCACCTCACCCCGCAGCCGCGGCGGCAGCACCTGGTCCAGCTTGGTCATCGTGCGCATCGCCGGCTCGGCCAGGGCGGCGACGCTGCCGGTGGCGGCCAGCCGCAGGCTGACGGCGACCGCCACCGCCTCCTCGTCGTCGAGCAGCAGGGGCGGCAGCCGGCGGCCGGCGCCGAGTCGGTAGCCGCCGCCGGCGCCGCGCTCGGCCTGCACCGGGTAGCCCAGGTCGCGCAGTCGCTCCACGTCGCGACGCACGGTGCGCTCCGTGACGTCGAGGCGCGCCGCGAGTTCCGGTCCGCCCCAGACCGCTCGGGACTCCAGCAGGGACAGCAGCCGCAGCACGCGTTGGGTCGTCTCCGCCATGTTCTCGAGCCTGACAGAGCCAGCGGACCGAATCTGTCCTGTATCGCCGCCAGGGTGGCCGACATGACACCTACTCCTGCCGCACCCACGCCCTCGGACGCCGACGCCCGTCCCGCGCTGGACTGGACCAGGCAACTCCTCGAGCAGGTCGACTGGCACTGGACCCACCAGCTGCGTCCCCGCCTGGCCGGGCTCAGCGACGCGGAATACCGGTGGGAGCCGGTGCCGGGATCGTGGACGGTACGCCGACGCGGCGAACCCGGTCCGGTCCCGGCGCAGGCCGGCGGCATCCAGGGTGGGGCCGGCGACTGGGTGATCGACTTCGCGTGGCCGGAGCCGGTGCCGGTGCCCGTGACGACGATCGCCTGGCGGCTCGGACACGTGATCGTCGGGGTGCTAGCGGCGCGGAACGCGAGCCACTTCGGGGGTCCGCCGGCCGACTATATGACCTGGTCGTACGCGGGAACGGCGGCGGAGGCGCTGGCCCAGCTCGACGAGGCCTACGCCGGCTGGATCGCCGGGGTCCGCGGCCTGGACCCGGCGGCGCTGGCGGCCCCGTGCGGACCGGCCGAGGGGCCCTATGCCGCCGAGCCGATGGCGACCCTGGTGCTGCACATCAACCGCGAACTCATCCACCACGGCGCTGAGATCGCCCTGCTGCGCGATCTGTACGCACACCGCTGACGCGCGGCCCCCAGGCGCCATCGTGGCGTCTGACCCAGCCCGAAAACCCCTGTCCCAGATCGGAGATCGCTATGTTCCAGCCCGGCTTGCACGACGAGGTCGAGACCTACGTCGGCTACCTGCAGACCCAGATCGACTCCCTGCGCGAGGCGGCCTACGGCCTCACCGAGGAGCAGGCCCGGCTCACGCCGTGCCGCAGCGCGCTGTCCATCGGCGGCCTGCTCAAGCACGCGACCTTCGTGCTGGACGGCCGGGCCCGGCGCGCCGACCTGGGCGGCGCCGTCCCGACGCCCAAGCAGTTCGCCGAGCACGCCCAGGCCTTCATGGCCAGCTTCGCGCTGGCGCAGGGCGAGACGCTCGCCGGCACGCTGGCCGAATTCGACCGGGCCGCAGCCGCCTTCGTCGCCGACGCGCGCCGCACCGACCCGGCGGCACAGACCGTGGAGCCGCCCGCGCCGTGGGACAACCGGCCCGACCCGAGCCCGGCGTACGAGCGGTTCCAGCTGGTCCACATCATCGAGGAACTCGCCCGGCATGCCGGCCACGCCGACATCATCCGCGAGGAGATCGACGGGGCGCAGGCGATGTCGCTGGCCTTCGCCGCCACCGGCAAGCCGGGCAACCGGTTCGTGCAGCCGTGGCGCCCGGAGCAGCCCTGACCAAGGCGATCAGGCGATCAGGCGATCAGGCGATCAGGCCGAGGCTTCGGGCTGCTCCGCCCACCAGCGGCGCAGCTCGGCCTCGGCCGCCGCGGGCCCAACCGGGCCGGCGTCCAACCGGTAGGCGAGCAAGTGCTGGTAGGCCCGGCCGAGCACCGGCCCCGGCGAGATCCCCAGCACGGCACCGATCTCGTGGCCATCGAGTTCGGGGCGGATCTTGGCGAGCTCCTCCGCGGCGCCGAGCGCGGCGATCCGGCGCTCCAGCTCGTCGTACGTCGTCCGCAGCCGAGCCGCCTTGCGCGCGTTGCGGGTGGTGCAGTCGGCGCGGGTCAGGCGGTGCAGCCGCGGCAGGAGCGGGCCGGCGTCGGTGACATAGCGCCGTACGGCGGAGTCGGTCCACTCCCCGCTGCCGTACCCGTGGAACCGCAGGTGCAGCTCGACGAGCCGGGCCACGACCTGGACCGTCTCCTTGTCGTAGCGCAGCGCCCGCAGCCGCCGGCCGACCATCTTGGCGCCGACGACCTCGTGGTGGTGGAAGCTGACCCCGCCGCCGGGCTCGAAGCGCCGGGTCGCCGGCTTGCCGATGTCGTGCAGGAGCGCCGCGAGCCGCAGCGCCAGGTCGGGGCCCGGCAACGTCACCCCTGAGCCGTCGCGCACCGATTCCAGCGCGATGGCCTGCCGCAACACGGTCAGCGAGTGCTCGTAGACGTCCTTGTGGCGGTGGTGCTCGTCGATCTCCAGACGCAACGCGGGCAGTTCGGGCAGCACCCGCTGGGCCAGTCCGGTGTCGACGAAGGCCCGGATCCCGGCCACCGGGTCGTCCGCGAGGAGCAGCTTGGAGAGTTCGTCGCGGACCCGTTCCGCCGACACGATCTCCAGCGAGTCGGCCATCTCGGTCATCGCGGTGCGCACCGCCGGGTCCAGCTCCACGCCGAGCTGCGCGACGAACCGCGCCGCGCGCATCATCCGCAGCGGGTCGTCGGCGAAACTCACCTCGGCGGGCCCGGGGGTGCGCAGCCGGCGCGCGGCCAGGTCGGCCAGGCCGTCGTGCGGGTCGACGAAGGTCAGCTCGGGCAGCCGCAGCGCCATCGCGTTCACCGCGAAGTCGCGGCGGCGCAGGTCGTCGGTCAGCGAATCGCCGAACTCGACGACGGGCTTGCGGGTGGTCCGGTCGTAGGCGTCGGCCCGGTACGTCGTGATCTCGATGGTCCGGGCCGCCCCCGCGTCGTCCTTGCGCAGCCCGATCGTGCCGAACGCCCGGCCGACGTCCCACTGCGCGTCGGCCCAGCCGGCGACGATCGCCTCGATCTGGTCGGGTCGCGCCGAGGTGGTCAGGTCCAGGTCGGCCGACATCCGGCCGAGAAAGGCGTCCCGCACCGGGCCCCCTACCAGCGCCAGCTCGTGACCGGCGGCCGCGAAGCGCGCCCCCAGCTCCTGCAGCATCGGCAGCACCGGGGCGAGGCGGCGGACCGCCTCGCGGAGCAGAACGTCGACGGACGGGGTGGTCGTGGGCACGATCCCCAAGCCTAAGGGAGGCCGGTACGCCGGGTGCCGCCCGCAGGTACGCCGGGTGCGGCGAGGACCCCGGCGAGCCGTACCGCCCCGGTACGCCGTCCCCGGAACGGCGCCATCGCCTCGCGCCGAGCGCCGGATACAGTGACTGAATGACCGCCTCCCCGCGCCCGGACCGCCTGCCCAGGCGGCTCCCGGCCGTGTTGGAGACCTCGGCGGGCGGGATCGTCGTCGACGTGTGGGAGGGTCAGGCCCGCATCGCGGTGATCGCCCGTCGCAACCGGGCCGGCCGGGTCGAGTGGTGTCTTCCGAAGGGTCACCAGGAGGGTGAGGAGACCCTGGAGCAGACCGCCGCCCGGGAGGTCGCCGAGGAGACCGGCATCGAGGGGCGGGTGCTGACCGTGCTCGGCACGATCGACTACTGGTTCAGCACGCAGGAGAAGCGGGTCCACAAGGTGGTGCACCACTACCTCCTGGAGGCTATCGGCGGGGAGCTGACGGTCGAGAACGACCCGGACCGGGAGGCCATCGACGTCAAGTGGTTCCCGCTCACCTCGGTGCACGAACGCTTGACGTTCCCCAACGAGCGACGGATCGCGCGGCTGGCATGGGAGAGGCTGGCTGGCCAGCGATGACCCCCCAGCCGCGGGCGGCCAGGACGGTAGCCGAGGGCGTGGGCGGGGCCCGGAGGCGGGGCCGCCGCGCCGGGGTCACCCTGACGCTCGCCGCGATCGTGGCCGCGGCACCGGCCGGATGCGCCTGGGACGCGAACGTCCCGGTGCAGACCGGCGCCACCGCGCTCACCGGCAGTGCCGGCACCACGACACCCTCTGGCGGGGCCGGCGCCGCGACCAACGCTGGCGCGGCCGGCGCCACGACACCCGCTGGCGGGGCCAGCAGCCCCACATCCGGCGCCGACCAGACGGCGCCGTACCCCGAACTCTTGCCCCGCACCATCGGCGACGCCGCGCTCGAGGTCTCGTTGACGCGGCTCAGCCCGTCCATCGCCACCCCCGATGCCGCCGTCAGCATCGACGTCACGATCGCCAATCGCGGCCTGACCGCCGCCAAACCCGCCGTCACCGCCCGCGTCGGCGAACCGCTGTCGTCGCGGGCGGATCTGGACGCCCCGCTCGACGTCGCCGGCACCACCGTGGTCAGCGACAGCGTGCCCGCGCCGGACATCGCCCCCCAGGGGTCGGCCAGCGTGCGCCTGACCATCCCGGCGCAGCGGCTGGCCTCGGCCGCGGCCTATGGGGTCCGGCCGCTCCTGGTGCGCGCCGAGACCGCCGGTGGCTCGGCGGCGATCCGCACCTACCTGCCGTTCGAGCAGCGCAAGGAGTACGAGCCGCTCTCCCTTGCGGTTGCCGTCCCGCTGACCCAGGACCTGGACCCGGCGCGCAGCGGCGCCGACCCGGCCGCGGCCGAGCGGGCCTGGGCTCGGTCGACCGCAGCCGGGTCGCGGCTGGATCGGATCCTCACCGGTACGGCGGGAGCCGCGGTCACCTATGCCGTCGACCCCAGCCTGCTCGGACCGGTGGTCGGCCCCGGCCCGGGAGCCGGCCCGACCAGCTCCAGCGGCACGACCAGCCCCGCCAGCGCGACCACCTCGAGCAGCTCGACCAGGGCGAACGACGCCACCATCACGACCGGCTCGACCGGGACGAACGCGCCGGGCTCGACGGGCTCGACGGGCTCGACGGGCTCGACGACCGGGGCGACAGCGACCCCGAGCGCCCCCACCAGCCCCGTCGTGACCGTCGGGGCCACCCCGCCGCCCAGCCCGGCCCGGGCGGCGTTCGCCAAGCGCCTGGCCGACCTGGCCAAGACGCACCCGATCTGGGACCTGCCCAGCGAGGATCCCGACGTCGCGGCGCTGCTGTCCGACGACATCAGCGCAGACGATCTGCCCGGCCTGCTGGCCGGCGATGCTCGAGTGCGGGCCGCCCTGGCCCCCGCCTCCGGCCACCGGGTGGCCTGGCCGGTCGTCGGCCTGTCCGCCGACCAGGTCCGCCGGCTGACCACGGCGTACGGGCAGGGCTGGTCCGGCCCCATCGTGCTGCCGCTGACCGGCAGCCAGCAGCCCGGCTGGACCGGCGACGCGGCCCGCCGATTCGGCGACGGGCCGACCGTGCTGGCCTACGACGAGACGTTGAGCCGCCTGCTCGCCGACACCGCCGGCACGGCCGGGGGCGTCGGTCCCGGGCTGACCCAGCGGTTTCTCGCCGAGACCATGACGATCTTGCAGGAGTTCCCGGGGCGGCCGCGCCGGCTGCTGGCGGTCGCCCCCCGCGACTTCGACCCGGACCCGACTACGCTGGCGGCCCTGCTGCGGACCGCGGAGAGCACCCCCTGGCTGCGGACCGCCTCCACCGACAGCCTGCTCGCGGAGGCGCAGGCGCCGACCGCGCCCGCCGCCATCGCGACGGATGACCCCGCGGGGCGTCCGGAACCGTTCCCGTCGGGCAGTTCCCCGCTCGACCGGGACCGGGTCGACGACATCGAGGCGGACCTGCAACGGGTCGCCGCCTTCGCCGCGATCCTGCCGTCCGGCTCGGCGACGCCGGCCACCGCCCGCTCCGCCGGGATCGGCCTGCTGTCGGCCCGCTGGCGCGGCCACGGCATCGCCTGGGACGACGCGCACCACGCGGTGCAGTCCCGCATCGACACCCTGCTGAACGGGGTGTCGGTCGTGGACAGCCAGGTGAACTTCTTCGCCGAATCCGGCACCCTGCAGGTCACCGTCCTGAACACCCTCGACGTCGACGTCCGCGACGTGCAGCTGCACCTGATCGCGCAGGGCCGCACGGCCCGACTGCGGCTGCCGAGCACGCCGTACGTGTTGAACATCGCCGCCCGAAGCCGCGCCACGGTGAAGGTACCGGTCGAGGCCATCGCCGCCGGCCCGGCCGTCGTGTCGGCCCAAGTGAGCTCGCCCGACGGCACTAGGCTCGGGGCTCAGGACGCGACGCTCGCGGTGGAGGTGCAACCGAACACCGGCCGGCTCGTCGTCGGCATCGGCGGGGCTGCCGCGGTCGTATTCCTCGTCGGCCTGTTCCGGACCATCCGGCGCAACCGCCCCCGTGTCACCGCGGAGGACCTCAAGGAGATCGACCTCGAATGACGACCGAGACGAGCGCCGGGGCCACACCAGCGCCCCTGGACCGGAACCGGCGGCCCGTGGGCGAGCCGCCCTCGGGGTCCGGCGACGGGGTGGCGCGGGGCAGCCTGTTGATGGCGTCCGGGAGCCTGGCCTCCCGCGTGCTCGGGGTCTTCCGGATGACGTTGATCGCGTGGGTCTTCGGCGTGGTGACCTCGGCCGGCAACGCCTGGCAGGTCGCCAACACACTGCCGACCACGGTCTACATGCTGATCGCGGCGGGCGTCATCAACGCCGTCTTCGTGCCGCAGTTGACGCGCGCGGCGCAGCGGCCCGACGGCGGCCGCGAATACGTCGACACCCTGATCACCCTCGCGCTGTTGCTGCTCGGCGGCGCGACCCTCGTCGCGATCCCGCTGGCCCCCGGGCTGGTCTGGTTGTTCGCCCCGCACGACCCGGCGTGGCCGGGGGCGACGTTCGACCTGGCGGTCGCCTTCGCGTACGTCGTCCTGCCGTCGGTGTTCTTCTACGGCCTGTACGCCGTGCTCGGCCAGGTGCTCAACGCGCAGAACAAGTTCGGCGCCTACGGCTGGGCACCCGCCCTGTGCAATGTCGTGTGGCTGATCGGCCTGGCCGCCTTCCTGATCGCCTATCCGGGGCAGGGCCGCGCCGTCGAGGACTGGCGGACCCCGATGATCGTGCTGATCGGCGGGTCGATGACGGTGGGGGTCGCCCTGCAGGCGCTGGCCCTGCTGATCCCGCTGCTGCGCTCCGGGTGGCGCTATCGCCCCCGATTCGCCTTCCGCGGCGTCGGCCTGGGCACCGCGGGGCGCATCGCCACCTGGACCGTCGCGGGCATCGGCGCCACCCAGGCCGCGCTGGCCGTGGCGTCTCAGGTGCTGAACTCGGTCACCGACGGGCACGTCGGTCGGCTCGGATTCGACAGCGCGTTCTTCCTGTTCATGACCCCGCACGGGCTGATTTCGGTATCGCTGGCGACCGCCCTGTTCACCGCGATGTCGAGCGCCGCGGCGCGGCAGGACCTGTACGGCGTCCGCACCCACCTGCGCCGCGGCCTGCGCCTGATCGGGGTCGCGACCATCCCGGTGACGGTCGCCGGACTGTGCCTGGCCAACGCGGGCACGGCGATCGTGTTCGCCGGCAACCCCCTGGAGGAGACCCGCGAGGTGGCCCAGGTGTTCCTGGTGCTCGTGCTGGCGTTGCTGCCGTTCGGGGTGTTCTTCCTGGTGCAGCGGGCGTTCTATGCCTTCGAGGACGCCCGAACCCCGTTCTACCTGGCCATGATCGCCGCGGTGGTGTTCGCGGTCGGCTCGCTGGCCGCGATGGCCGTGCCGTCGGGGCAGCGAGCCGTGGTGGTGGCGATCGCGGCGACGCTCTCGGACGTGGTCGCCGCGGCCGTGGGACTGCGCTGGGTGACCGCTCGGCTCGGCGGGATGCGGCTCTTGGACGTGGCCGAATCCTGGACCCGGGCGCTGTTCGCCTCGCTCGTGGCCGGGCTGTGGACGCTGCTGTTCGTCGGCATCCTGCAGGCCCTGCTGCCGGGTCGGGGCGGGGCCGTGCTCACGCTGATCCTCGGCGGCGGCGTCTTCGTCGTCGCCTACCTGGCCACCGGACGGTGGCTGCGGATCCGCGAGTTGGGCGAGCTGCTCGGGCCGGTGCTGCGGCGGGTGCCGCGGCTCGGCGCGGCGTACGGCGGTCGGGGCCGAGCCTGACGGCCGTCCGTCCTAGGATGGCGGGACGACGACTCCGGCGCCTGGCAGGGGCGTCTACCGCGACGAAGGAGCTGGCGTGCAGGACGTAGCGCCCGGCCGCACCATCGGTGGTCGATACACCCTCAACGATCGCCGACTCGCCTCCGCCGACGGCGTCGAGGTCTGGAACGCCGCCGACGCCGCCCGGCAGGCCGAGGTGACCCTGACGCTGTTCCCGGCCACGGCCGCCACCTCACCGGCGATTCTCGATGCCGCCCGCCGCGCGGCCCGGGTGCAGGATCCCCGCCTGGTGCGCATTCTCGACGTCGGCACGTCCGGGCACCTGTCCTGGATCGTCGAGGAACACCACCCGGGAGCGGTGACGCTGGTCGATGTGGTCGAGGACAATCCGTTGGGCGGGGAGGGCGCCCGCACGGTCGTCGGCGAGGCCGCCGCCGGCCTGGCTGCTGCGGCCGAGTCCGGGATGCACCACCAGCGCCTCACCCCCTATTCCGTGCTGGTGACCCGATCCGGCGAGGTGAAGGTCAGCGGGCTGGGCACCGTGCTGGCGCTGGAGGGCGGATCGGCGCCGCCGCCGGATCGCGCCGAACGCCTGGACACCCTCGGTCTGCTCGCGCTGGGCTATTACGCGCTGACCACCCGTTGGCCGCTGCCCACCGAGGTGCCCGGCATCCTGCCCGCCCCGCGGCTGGCGGGCGGAGTCCCCGCCCCCTCGGAGATCGTCGCCGGCGTGCCCGCGGACTTCGACGCCCTGTGTCGCACGGCCCTGAACGGTCGCTCCGGCCCGGCCCGACCGGCGGAGCTGGTCGAGGCGTTGGGGTCCTGGCGGCCGAGCCTGCACGAGTCGCCCGATCGGGTCGAGGCCGGCTGGCCCGAGGCCGGGACGCATCGCCCGGACGCCGCGGACCTGCCGCTCTTGCCGCTGGCCGGCGCGCCCCTCGCCCCCGCCCCTGCGGCCGCGACCGAGTCCGAGCCGCTGGCATCGGAGCCCGTCGAGCCGCCCGCCGAGGCACCCGCAGAACCACCCGTCGAGGCGACGGCCGAGGAGACCGACCGACGCACGTTGGCGGCGCTCGCCACGGGCTCCGCCGCGGGGGCTGCGACGGCCGCCGGCGAGGTCGTCGGCAGGCTCGGGACCTTCGCGCGATCCGCCGCGGGCCGGGCCCAGATAGCCGGCGACGAGCTGCGCGCCCGGGTCCGCGCGGAGCGCGCCGAACGCGAACTGGCCGACCAGCACGCCGTACGGCTGGCCGATATCCCCCACGAGACCGACCCCGAGCCGCCGGGCCCGTTGATGCGGATGCTCGACCCGGACGAGAAGCCCGGCACCCACTCCAGGGTCGTGCTGGCCGCGGTGGCGGGCTTCGTGGCCGTCGCCCTGCTCATCGCGTCGTTCGTGGTCATCCGCGGGTTTGGCCGGACCGGTGATCAGGTCGCGGCGGCGGCAACGGCGACGACCAGCGCCGCCAGCCCGGCCAGCGGGTCCGCCGGGACGCCCGGGGCCACCGCCGGGACGCCGTCGGGACCCGGCGCGCCGGTCGCGATCACCGCCGGCACCTCGATCGACCCGGTCGGGCGGGACGGCGAGAACGACAACCAGATCCCGCGGACGTTCGACGGCAACCCGGCGACGCGCTGGCAATCGGAGAACTACTACGCGGACCCTCGCTGGGAGGCCGGCCCGAACCGCAGCGTCGGCCTGGCGTTTCGGCTGACGCAACCGACGACACTGCGCGCGGTCCAGCTGACCTTCCCGGCGTCCCCGGGGCAGTCCGGGGTTATCTACGTGGCCGACGAGCCGGCGATCGCGGGCGCCACGAAGGCCGGCGAGTTCAGCGACGCGACGGGCAGCACCGAGGTGGCCCTGACCGGGGCACCCCAGGCCTCCTACGTCATCGTGATGTTCACCAAGGCGCCCCGCGACGGGGGCGGCTATCGCGCCTCGCTCAACGAGATCGTGCCCTTGGGATGACGGGACCCGCGCGGGGAGGAACCGGAGCGAGCGGCCAGATCACGCCCGCGCCCGCTTCCGCGCCCGCGCTGGAGGTTCGCAGCGCGCTGGATCGGGACCTGCTGGCCGCGCACTGCGCCGGCCACCCGGAGGCGTTCGCTGAGCTGTTCCGGCGGCACCGGGACCGCATGTGGGCCGTCGCGTTGCGCACCACCGGCGACCGGGAGATGGCGGCCGACGCAGTCCAGGAGGCGTTCCTGTCGGCGTTTCGCCGCGCCGACTCGTTCCGGGGCGACGCCCAGGTCACGACGTGGCTGCATCGCATCGTCGTGAACGCGTGTCTGGACCGGTTGCGCCGGGCCCGGCCCACGACCGATCTCGACGACCTGCCGCAGGGACGGCTCGCGGACCCGCACGACCAGCCGCACGCCGTGGAGCTGCGGCTCGCCGTCCGGGACGCGCTGCGCACCCTCCCGGAGGGTCAGGCCGCCGCGCTCGTGCTCGTGGACATGCACGGCCTGCCCGTCGCCGAGGCCGCGGCGATCCTCGGGGTGGCCGAGGGCACCATCAAGTCCCGATGCGCGCGGGGACGGACGGCGTTGGCCCCGCTGTTGCGCTCGGTGCTTCCCGGCGGCTGACCGGCGCACCGGGCACGACGTACGGGCCGGCGCCCGGAACCCGCGGCGGCGCTCGCGCGTCGAACCAGTCGAGCCCACGTCCCTGCACCGGCCGCACCCGGTGCGGGCAGCGATGCCGCACGAGCCGAGGTGACGATGACCCATCCGGAGGACCCGCGCGCGTCCGGACCCCTGCATCCGGACGCTGATCCGGTCGACGATCCCACCGGGGTGCACGCCCTGTTGTCCTCGCTCCCGGAACCGGGCCCCATGCCCCCGGACCTCGTCGAGCGGATCAACCAGTCGCTGCGACAGGAAGCCGGCGAACGGGCCCCGGCCTCCGAACGGGTCTCCTACGCGCTGTTCGCGGGGCGGAACGGCCGGACCGGCAGCACCCCGTGGCTGCGGGTGGCGGCGGTCGCGGCGATTGCGCTCGTGCTCGGCGGCGGGATGCTTGCCGGGACCGGCGCGTTCGGCACCAACCTGCTCACCGTGCTCGGCGCCCCGCCCGCCAAGAGCGCGACGCCGACCACACCGGTCGGCGCTGGGTCGACGGGCGACGGTACGGCGTCGCCAGGCGCCACCGAGCAGCGTGCGGACCCCCGCCGCGGGCCGCAGACGTTCGTCTCGAGCGGCCGTCGCTACGTGAGCGAGACCCTGCGGCACCAGGCCGCCACGGTGCTCGCGACGCCGCCCACCCCGCTGCATGAGCTCGCCGCGGAGGCGCCGCACCTCGGCCCCATCGCCACGCCCACCGGACTCGCCGCCTGCCTGACCGCCTTGGATCTGCCGGGCGACGCCGAGGCGCTCGTCGACCTGGCGACCTACCAGGGTCAACCGGCGGCTGTCATCGTCACGCGGTACCCGACGCACGACGAGGTTCGGGTGGTCAAGCGCAATTGCTCCACGGCGGGCGCCGAACTCGTCGCGGGGCCCTACCCGCTCTGACCCGCCTGGGTCGTCGCCCCGCCTCGACCGAGGTGTCTCGCGGCCGGTCGGCGGGGCGGCGGCACGTCGTGCTGGAATGATGGTCCGCGGCGCCGCGTTGTCGCCCCCGAAGCGCCGCCGCGCGATCGCCCCCGTGGTGTCCCGGGCGGCGGCACGGCAATCGGGCCGCATCCGCGAACGAGCGGCCATGGCAACCGGGCGGCACCCCGCCCGCGACGAGGAGAAATGGCATGACATCCACGGACGTGCGCAGCGTCATCATCGTCGGCTCGGGTCCCGCCGGCTACACCGCCGCGATCTATGCGGCCCGCGCCAACCTGCGGCCTCTCGTGTTCACCGGTTCGGTGACGGCCGGCGGCGCCCTGATGAACACCACCGATGTGGAGAACTTTCCGGGCTTCCCCGAGGGGATCATGGGCCCGGACCTGATGGAGAACATGCGGGCCCAGGCCGAGCGGTTCGGCGCCGAATTGGTCGCCGACGACGTGACCGCCCTCGATCTGTCCGGGGATATCAAGGTCGTCACCGACGGCTCGGGCGGGCAGCACCGTGCCGAGGCCGTGATTCTCGCGATGGGCTCGGCGTACCGCGAGCTCGGCCTCCCCGATGAGAAGCGACTCTCCGGGCGAGGCGTGAGCTGGTGCGCCACGTGCGACGGGTTCTTCTTCCGCGACCAGGACATCGTCGTCGTCGGCGGTGGCGACTCGGCCGTCGAGGAGGCGACCTTCCTGACGAAGTTCGCCCGGTCGGTCACCCTGGTGCACCGCCGCGACCAACTGCGGGCCAGCAAGATCATGGCCGAGCGGGCCGAGGCGGACCACAAGATCCGGTTCGCCTGGAACAGCGCCGTCACCGCCATCCATGGCGACGCCAAGGTCACCGGGGTCACGCTGCGCGACACGGTCACCGGGGCCGAGCGCGAGGTGGCCGCCACCGGGATCTTCATCGCCATCGGCCACGATCCCCGCAACGAGCTGGTGCAGGGTCAGGTGACGCTGGACGAGGGCGGGTACGTCGTGTGCCGCGACCGGTCGACGCTGACCAACCTGCCGGGCGTGTTCGCCTGCGGTGACCTCGTCGACCACACCTACCGGCAGGCCATCACCGCCGCGGGCAGCGGCTGTGCCGCGGCGCTGGACGCGGAGCGCTACCTGGCGACCCGCCACTCGGCCGGAGCCCCGAACCCCGCTGCGGCCGTCACCGCACCCGCTGACGAAGCCACGGCGCAGGAGGCGGCGGCCTCGCGCTGACCGCGCGCCCACCCCCGACGTACAGGCACCAGCCACCCGACCCACGCACACTGGACCCAGACCACTCGACGAAAGGATCCCGCCATGGGAGCCGTAGCCCAGACCACCGACGCCACCTTCGAGCAGGATGTGCTCAAGAGCGAGGTCCCCGTGCTGGTGGACTTCTGGGCCGAGTGGTGCGGGCCGTGCCGCAAGGTCGCCCCGATCCTTGAGGAGATCGCCGCCGAGCACGGCGACAAGCTCAAGATCGTCAAGCTCGACATCGAGGCAAACCAGAAGACGGCGGCGCAGTACGGGATCGTCAGCATCCCCACCATGAACGTCTACTCCGGCGGTGAGGTGGTCAAGTCGATCACCGGCGCCCGGCCCAAGCCGATGATGCTCAAGGAGCTCGCCGACTTCATCGGCTGAGACCGGGGGACCGCGGGCATGCGTGCGGTGGAAGCGCTCGACCTCGCCCGTTTGGCGGGGACGGCGGCGGCAGGCATCGCCCGCACGTCGCTGCGCACCCAGGAGGCCGTGACTGAGGCGGCCTACACGGCCGTCGAGGCCGGTGTCGGGCCCGCCGTACGCCCCTTGCGGTTGCTGCACCGCGGCGCCGTCCGCGGCATCTACGGGTGCGTGACGCTGGGCCTGCGGGGTGCGGCGGCGCTCGCCGGTCGACTCGCCGAAGACCGGGTCACCGGCGAGGGGACCGTGGCGGAGTCGCCCCGCACGCGGCCGGTGCTGGGCGCGTTGAATGCGCTCGCCGGGGATCGCCTGGCCGCGCAGGGTTCGTCGTTGGCCTATCAGTTGTCGTTGCGTCACCAGGGCCGGCCGGTGCCGCTCGAGCCGACCGCGCTGACCACGACGTACGGCGTGGGGGAGCGCCGGCTCGCCGTTTTCGTGCACGGACTCGTCGAGGACGAGACGGTGTGGACCTACCAGGCGGTGCGCCGGCACGGCGACCCGGCGATGTCCCTGGGGGTCACGCTGCGCCGCGAGTTCGGGCATCTGCCGCTGTTCGTGCGCTACAACTCCGGTGCCCCGATCGCCGCCAACGGCGCGGCGCTGGCGAGGTTCCTGGACGACCTCGTGGCGAACTGGCCCGGCGGGGTCGATGAGCTGCTGCTGGTCGGGCACTCGATGGGCGGCCTGCTCATCCACTCGGCGCTGGCCCTGGAGGTCTTGGCCTGCCGAGACCTCGTGACGGCCGTGATCACGCTGGGGGCACCGACCGACGGGGCGCCCCTGGAGCGGCTCGCCGACACCGTCGCCCGCACCGCCGTGGACATCCCGCCCGCGACCTGGCTGGCCGACGTCCTGGACATCCGCAGCCGCGGCATCGTCGACCTGGGCGCCCCGATCGACCCCGTGGGGTACGACGGGACGCCCCGGCACCTGGCCGTCTACGGCTCGCTGGCGCCATGGTCCCATCCGGTGACGAACCGGCTCGGCGACGGCATGGTGCCCGTGCCGGTGGGCGTGCCGTGGTACGGCTCCGCCCCCGCCGACGGTGGCACGGTCGTCCTGCCCGGCCTCGGTCACCAGGGTTTGGTCAACCACCCGCGCGTCCACGAGGCGGTCACGGCCTGGCTGCGCGGCTGAACTCCGCGGCTCCGCCGACCGCCGGCCGGCGACCGGCGACCGTGACCAGCACCTCATCAGGGAGGCTGGGACGGTCACGGGCGTAATATTCAGCGGCCACGTGGACATGAAGGGGTTATGAGCGAGAGTTCCCCGGGGGCGCAGGAGAGCTACACGGAGGTGTATCGAGCCTGCTACGGCGCTGTGCTCCGCTATTGCCGGCGACGTCGTGATGAGGAGTCGGCGCGGGATGCGACGGCGGAGACGTTCATGGTCGCGTGGCGTCGCTGGGGCGAGGTGCCGGATCCGCCACTGCCATGGCTCTACGGGGTGGCGCGGCGAATTCTTGCGAACCACGACCGGGGGGCACGGCGACAGATTCGCCTTGCCGAGCGCATCAGTGACGAATACAGCCGTCCAGCGGATGGCTGCGACACCGACGGCGGCGGGAGGGTTGCCGACGCCCTGGCAACGCTGAGCGAGCGGGATCAGGAGGTCCTGCGACTTTCAGCCTGGGAGGAGCTTTCTCCGCGGGAGATTGGACAGGTGCTGGGTCTGACGGCCGGGACCGCGGCGGTCCGGCTGCACCGAGCCCGACTCCGGCTGGGCGCTGCTCTGGACGCGTGGCCGTGTCAATGGCCAAGCTCAGGTCCCCGCTGGTGGCCAAGTGAAAGTCCCCACCCTCTGCGGGTTTTTCACTTGGTCAGGGGCTCACCTCCGTGGCGGGTTCGGGCTTGGCGCATGCGGTAGGACTGGC
>Ga0209793_1000362_pt1 | contig 58462 bp, 59 predicted proteins | sample EBPBio122009_DNA_FD_185863 | JGI IMG/M metagenome (GOLD analysis project Ga0209793, IMG submission 185863) | Wastewater treatment Type I Accumulibacter community from EBPR Bioreactor in Madison, WI, USA - Reactor 1_2/2/2009_ DNA (SPAdes) (version 2) | ecosystem: Engineered > Bioreactor > EBPR >... | reverse complement strand
ACATGGTGATGCCGCTGTCGCAGGCCAATTGATCGTCCTCGACGCGGCCGATATTTCCTCCGGCGTGAAGGCGTCGATCCCCGTGGGTGGGCATCCTGCGCATGTGATCGCAGACGCGCAAGGCAATCGCGCCTACGTCTCGAATTCCGAAGACGACAGCTTGTCGGTCGTTGATCTTGCCAAGGGCGAGGTCGTCGCCACGGTCGGCACCGGCGACTACCCCCACGGCCTGCGGATGAGCCCGGATGGAAGCGCCATCTATGTCGCGAATGTCCAGGACGGTACTGTTTCGGTTATCGACACAACGGCGCTTTCGGAAGTTGCCAGGATCAAGGTAGGCGTTGCGCCCGTCCAGGTCGGCTTCACACCTGACGGAAAGCGGGTCTATGTCTCGCTGCGCGATGAAAACAAGGTCGCCGTTATCGACACGCAGTCGCGCGAGGTGATCGCACGCATCAATGTCGGCCGTTCGCCCATCCAGGTTTACGCCACGCCTGATGGCCGGCTGGTTTACGTCGCGAACCAGGGAACCGAAACGGAGCCGGATGAGACGGTCTCGGTTATCGATGTCGTAGGCGGGAATGTCGTGAAGACCATCCAGACGGACAAGGGCGCTCACGGCGTGACGGTCGTTGCCGACGGAGCCTTTGTCTTCGTCACCAACATCGTGGCCGGGACCGTTTCCCAGATCGACGTCGGCAGCCAGTCCGTGGTCAAGACATATGCTGTCGGCAAGGGACCGAACGGCGTCACCTATCAGGCGCAGTGATGCAACGTCGGGGCGGCGCTTCGCCGCCCCGCACGACCTAAGCCTCAAACCTATGAGCAGGACGGCCGGCATGCAGGCTTCATCAATGGACAAAGGGTCGGCGAGGCTCTATTCTTTGCCCATGCTTCGCGCGTTGCTTATCATTGTTACAACCATCTCGCTTGCCGCTGCTTCTTTTGCCGTTCAAGCACACGAGACCCGCATGTCCGGGATGTTGGAACGCGCCGCGCTGACGCAGCACATGGAGCAAGCCTCTTCTTCGATGGCCGCTTGCAGCGAAGGGAAATCCTGCAAAGCAGATGCCGGATTGTGCACCTTCGCCTGCGCCGGAATATCGGCCTGGCTTCCGGTTGTGCGTACTTCGGCAAAGCAAATCAGCTCGCGGCAAAAATATCCCTTCCCGCCGGATGCCGTCTTCGTTGCGGCAGCTCCCGGCCGGAATGATCGCCCTCCTATATCGCGCCTCCTCTGAGCCTTGCGGCGGGGCTGATCCCGCTGCGATCCATTGGACCTTTCAGGCGGGACAGATCGTCCCGAGGTGACGAATATGACGACCTTTTCACGACGCGGCTTCCTCGCCGCCAGCGCAGCCATGCTTGCTGCATCCCATTTCCCCATCAGGGCCTACGGCCAGGACGCGGCTGCGATCCGCCTGGCCGCCACCAGCCGCACGCTCGATATAGACAATCGACCGGCCACCGTTTTCGGACTTGCTGGTCCCAACGGGCAGGGGCTGCTCCTCGATCCGGGCGAGCGATTTCGGGTGGATCTGACCAACGATCTCGCCGAGTCCACGATCATTCATTGGCACGGCCAGATTCCCCCGAACGCTCAGGACGGCGTCCCGGATATGCCGCAGCCGCTTCTTCAGCCCAGTGAAACGCGCAGCTTCGATTTCGCGCCCCAGCCCGGAACGCACTGGATGCACAGCCATGTGCCGATCCAGGAAATGCGATTGCTCGCCGCGCCGCTGATCGTCCGGAGGGCAGAAGACCTATCCGCCGATCGGCAGGAAGTCGTCCTGTTCCTGCACGACTTCGCGTTCAAGACACCGGAAGAAGTGCTGGAAGAGATCACCAGCGCAAGCGCTGATGGACATGGCGCTGCCGGCATGTCACGCGCGATGCAAGGCATGAACCATGGCGGCATGCCTGGAATGAACCAGGGCGAGGCCGGGGGAATGGGCTCGATGGCCATGGATATGGGTAACATGGCGATGGATCTCAACGACTACGACTGGGATGCCTATCTCGCCAATGACCGAACCCTGTCCGATCCCGATGTCGTTCAGGTCGAACGCGGCGGGCGGGTTCGCCTCCGTGTCATCAACGCAGCCGCAGCCACCGTTTTCTGGATCGACACGGGCGAAGCACAAGCCCGGCTCGTCGCCGTCGACGGGCATGAGGTCCAGCCGGTCGCGGGTTCGCGGTTCGGGCTGGCCATGGGGCAGCGTCTCGACCTGGAGATCGACCTTCCAAATGAGACCCGCGCATGGCCGATTCTGGCGCTCAGGGAGGGCGAACGTGAAAGGACCGGCATTATTCTCGCCCCCGCGGGCGCCACGATCGACAGGATCGATTCCCTTTCAGCGAATGACGCCCCGGCCTTCGACACGGACTTGTCTCAGGAGTCACGGCTGGTCGCTGTCGACACGCTTGCCGCCCGTCCGGTGGATCGAAGCCACATGATCATGCTCGGCGGCTCGATGCAGCCCTATGTCTGGACCATCGACGGAGCAACATGGGGCAAGCATCGGCCGGTTGCCGCAACGAGCGGCGATCGGGTGGAACTGATGTTCCACAATATGTCGATGATGGGGCACCCGATGCATCTGCATGGGCATGCATTCCAGGTTGTTGGCATCAACAGGCGACGCTTCGAAGGTGCGCGCCGCGATACCGTGTACATACCGCCGATGTCGATGGTCACTGTTGCCCTTGATGCCGGCGAGGCCGCGAGCTGGATGTTGCATTGCCATCATATGCCGCATCTGGCCACCGGGATGATGACCGAGTTCAGGATCGCTGCATGAAACCGCTCTGGATCGCGGTCGCCGCAACTCTCCTGGCGGCGGCCGGTGCGATCTTGGTCGGAAAGGGACGGTCCGGTCAGGAGGCGAGCGATCGCATCGCCCTTGGCCGGGCAGTCTATCTAGCGAACTGTGCGAGCTGTCACGGCACGAAACTCGAAGGCCAGCCCGACTGGCGCAGCCCGGGCACGAGCGGCCGCCTTCCGGCGCCGCCGCATGACGAGACCGGTCACACCTGGCATCATTCGGACAGGCAGCTCCTCGCAATCATCACCGATGGGACCGCCGCGGTGGTTGGCGGTGGCTACGAGAGTGACATGCCCAGCTTTCGGGAGGCTCTGACCTCCGCCGAGATCGAGGCTGTCCTCGACTACATCAAGAGTACCTGGCCGCAGCGAGAGGCAGACTACCAACGCCGCATCTCGAACGGCTGACACGCCGGAGGCCACGAAAACAATTTCGTGGCCCCACATCGCCATCGCGCGCCGCCCCACCACCACATTCATGCCGACGGGTTCGGCAGTTGATGGCGGCAGAGAGGGTGTTCGGCGGCCTAAAGACATAAGGATTCACAAATGAACAAGAGAAACGTCTTCGCTCTGCTCGTCGCCGCGGCAGCGGTTGCGGGCTTTGCGCTTTGGAATCGAACCGGATCGGAAGACGAAGCCAGAAGAGGAGTATCGGGCCAGGGGACGGCATTGTCGGTTGTCGTGCCTTCGTCATTGTCCGACACCGCAAAGATGGGAGAACGAGCTTTCAACGCCGTCTGTGCAGCGTGCCACGGCAAGAACGCGGCCGGAACCGATGCCGGCCCGCCGCTCATCCATCGGATATACGAACCTTCTCACCACGGAGACTACGCCTTTGAAATGGCCGTCGCCAACGGCGTGCGCGCGCATCACTGGAAATTCGGAAACATGCCTCCTCAGCCGGGTCTGACGAGGGCCGACGTCGCTACGATCGTGGCCTATGTGCGCGAGCTTCAGCGGGCGAACGGCATCAATTGAGGAGCATTGGCGGCGAGATACCCTGCCAGACCTGTCGAGGCGGGTTTGAGGAAATCGGGCGGCTGCGAGTGGAGTTGTGGTGTGATAGGATGAGGCGGCCAAGTCGCCTATGGGAGGGGTGTGCAATGCGAACTGGCATAACATGCGCATTTGTCGTTCTGGCTTTGCTGGTGTCGGCGTCAAATGCCCAAGAGGATCAGCCGTTTCATACGTCTTATTTCGCGGATGAAACGACCATCAGCCTGTCCGTGACCGTCGCGGCAACCTCTCTTGACCCGGAATATAATTTCGATGTGCAAGTCGCGCTCACGGAGCGCGGACCCGAGGGTCAGATCAGATTCATCGACCACAGCGCCCACCTTGCAAAGGTACGATGCGCCGCGCCGAAGGCCGTCATGATCGGCCAATCAGAGTTTATGCTGTCGGATTCGCCCGAGCCGGGGGATTGGAAGCAGGATCTCTGGCGCACCTTCTGCCTCCTGCCGGTCTCATGAGGAACGGGGCCGCGCTGCATCCAGCGCGGCCCTGTGCTTCACTTGACCTGGGTGACAGTCAGCTTTCCGTTGACGCGCTCGGCAACGAACTGGACCTTTGCGCCGACCTTGAGCTTTTCCAGCATCGCGTCATCAGCGACCTGGAATACCATCGTCATGGCCGGCATCTCGAGGTTCTTCAGCTCTTCATGGATGAGCGTGACCTTCTTCGCCTTCTCGGGGTCGGAACAAGAGCAGTTCAAAATCGTACGTTAAGTTCGAACGGACGGTGAACATCAAGCAGCGCGCAGGAGGCGGCCAGGAAGGCGCAAGGGCCTGAAGCCCTCCGGCATCTGTTGCTCAGCGTCCCAAGAGTAGATGCCGGTGAGATTTATGTGCTCCCAACTGAGCGGCGAGACGTGTTTGAGCAGTTCGTTGGGAATACTCCGGCCCTGCTGTCGTAAATGAGCGGCGGCGTGGCTAAGATAAACGTAAGCGCGATTTTCAGGTCCTGCCGTTGGATGAGGTTGGGTCGGCTTGTGTCCATCATGGAGGTTATGGACACAAGCGCGATGCTACCGTCGCATCATGGTGCGACCTGAGCCTTGGCGAAGTTGAAGGGTAGCAAGTCGGTAATGTCGTCCTCAGCCGGGCGCTGCGGCAGTTCGGTGAGAACGAAGCGCAGCCAGACGTATGGATCGATACCGCAGGCACGGCAGGTCAGCATGAGGCTGTAAACGACGGCGCTGGCTTTGGCACCGGCAGGCGTATCGCTGAACAGCCAGCTATTGCGTCCGGTGCAAAACGGCCTGATGTCGCGCTCAAGCAGGTTGTTGTCGATCGGCGCGTGTCCGTTTTCGACATAGCGGATCAGGTAATCCCACTGGTTGCGAGTATAGGAGATGGCCTTGCCAAGCTTGCCCTTGGGCAGCACCTTGGGGGCAATGTCGTCGAGCCATTTCCTGAGCGCCGCTAACACTGGAAGGCTATGCGTCTGACGGAGCCGTCGGGTAAGATCGGCACGCGTCTCACCCTTGGTCACGTCGGTTTCCCGCGCCAGCCGCTCCACCTTGTAGAGCGCCTCGAAGAAGGCCAGTGCCTGAAGCGGCGGTCCGCCTGGTTTCTTCATAGCCTTGAGCGCGTCGGTAAATTTTCGGCGCGCATGCGCCATGCAGCCATAATGAGTGGCGCCCTTGATCGTTCGCCAGGCCTCATAGCCGTCACTCATGAGCAGGCCGCGATAATCCCCGAGGAAGGCTTGCGGGTATTTCTGGCCACGGCCGGGCTGATAGTCGAACAGCACGATCGGTTCCTCGCTGTCCTGGCCGCTGCGATATGCCCACATGTAAGATGTATCCTGCGCCTGCCGGCCTTCCTCTTTCAGGACCTGGACGAAGGTCTCGTCGCCGTGGATCAGCGGCTGCAGCCGAAGTTTCTCCTTCATGGCATCGTAGATACGCTCAAGATGCAACTGGCTCGACCGGATCACCCAGTTGGCGATTGCCCCGCGGCTGAGAGATACGTTGGCACGGCCAAGGGCCTGCGACAGGCGATAGATCGGTGTGCCGTCGACATATTTGTTGGCCAGCATCAGCGCCAAGGTCGCCGGCGTTGCCACGCTCCCCGGCAAAGGCTGGGCTGGCATGGGCGCAAGCACCATCGGTGTCTTGATGCCGGTCCGGTCGCAATGGCGGCAGGCGTATTTGAACCGGACGTTCTGCAGCACTTTCGCCTTGATCTCGATATGCAGCTGCTCGCTCATCGCCTCGCCCATCCGGTGAAGCGGGTTTCGGCAGCACGGGCACAGTTTTCCATCTTCCGGCAGGTCGTATTCGACACGCTCGCGCGGAAGATCGGCTGGAAGAGGCCGGCGGCCTCGCTTGCTGCCCTCAGGCTTGTCCAGCTCCGGCAGGCCTGTGTCGGGAAGGTCGACGGTGTCGAGACCGTCAATGCCGGCGTCAAAATCGCCATCGATATCAGGGTCGGACCCGGCAGCCTGTTCCGCCTCGTTGAACAGGCGATCCATATGCTTTTCGCTGCTGGGCCCAAAGCGGTGCTGCTGCGCCAGCCGCAATTCTTCCTCCAGCGTGCTGACGCGCGCCTTCAACGCCGCGATTTCAGCCGCGTTCGCCGCAAGCTGTGCCAGCAAAGCTTCGACATCAGGAGGATTCGTACGAGTCATTCCAGTTTTGAATCGGAACACCTCACCGACGTCAACGATTTTTGGCCACGCCTATCCCGAAGACCGCTCGGGCAGCATGGGCGTATCGAAGTGCGCAGGAACCTGTGCCCCGGCACTGGCGTACTGCCGCAAAGGGTGTCGGGACACAGCTTCGATGTCGATGCCGTCGAGAAGCCAGTGAAGCTGTTCGGTCGTCAGATGTGCCACGGCGTCACGGCGATTTGGCCAGTAAAACCGGTCCTCTTCCAGGCGACGCAGGATCAAGACGAAGCCGGACCGATCAAAAAACAAAAGCTTCACCCGATCCCGGCGCCGATTGCAGAAAGCAAATACCGCCCGCTCGAACGGATTGAGACCCATCGACTGCTCGACCAGGATCGCCAGACTGTCGATCCCGGCGCGGAAGTCGATGGGATCGCGATGAAGATAAACCCGCACATCAGCCGACAGACGGAACATTGCCCAAAGCTCCGATCATGGCAGCCACCATGGACGCGTCGGTCAGATCCACCGACAGCGTGACACCGTTCGGCAGCGTGACCCTAGCTCTCAGCCCGGATACCGCGCCATCGCCGGCGGCAATAATCGATCGTTCCCGCCGTTCCGTCGGTGGATCGCCCAAACCTCTCGGTTTGCGATCGTCATCGGCAATGCGCTCAGCCCGTGCCTCTGCGACCGGAATAAACATCGACACTTCCGCCGGCGGCGCAGGCCCGGCCAAAACCGGCGCCTTCAACTTGCGATGCTTGCGGATCCACGTCCGTAGCAGATTCGCATTGATACCGTTCTCAAGCGCCAGTTTCGATATCGAAACCCCAGGCGTCAGGCAGGCTTCCAACAGCCTGGCTTTCGACGCCGGATCAAACTCGCGTTTCCCGCCGCGACCAGCATGCAATACCCGCAATAGCCGCGGCTCGATAACATCATCCATCGCATTGTGTCCATTACGTTGCTTGTGGACACAACCTGCCTAAGCGCTCCCCCGATTCATAGGTGACCCAAAAATCGCGGTTACCCCGATTCCGCCAACATCTGTTCTGTAGCAGCGTGCGTCTTTCCCGGCGGAAAGTGAGAGGCAGAAGAAGCCGACACTTGGCTCGTATAAAAAATGCGTTTGACACCTACAGAGCGCGCCACGGAGATAGCTGTTGCGTGCTGCTTGAGTGTATCGCCCCCGGTCGCCGCAGCGTTCGATGAGACCAACAGCAGACGCTCGGCACCTTCCCAGGCATGCTGTAAGCTTTCCGCGTCTTCGTAATCCCCTTGACGCACACGCACTCCGAGGCTGCCGATCTCTTCGATCTTTTCAGGGTGCCGAGCACTAACTCCAATGGAATTTGAGGGTGTGTGACGAAGTAACTGTTCCACAATCTTGCGGCCGAGCTGGCCAGAGGCACCTGTAACAATCAGCATGGGTTGTGTGTCCTACGGTTTTCTGCCGAGCAATCGCTGACCGGCACGAGATCGAGGGCAGCCTACTGTTCTATTTTAGTTTGAAAATACCCCAATTATAGAATAGGCTGTTCTCCATGAAGAACAATGTCTCACCCGATGACCTGGCTGTGTTCCTCGCGGTCCTCGATGAAGGTGGCTTCCGTGCCGCCTCTAAACGCCTCGGCGTTGCGCCATCGAAGGTCAGCATGACGATCTCAAAGATAGAAAAACAACTTGGTTTTCCGCTTCTTCTGAGAACAACACGCAGTGTCTGCGCTACTGAACAGGGCGATTCACTTGCGAAGCGCATAAAACCCCATTTGGCAGGAGTTCAAATGGCATGCATGGAAGCTGCGAGTTCAATCGACCGCGTGCAGGGAAGGCTGAAACTCAATGTTCCTGGTGCCGTTGTACCGGATATTCTGCCACCACTACTTTCCGAGTATCAGTTGCGTTATCCAGATGTGGAGATCGAAATCGTTATGGAGAACGAACTCACTGATATCGTTGCAGCTGGGTGTGACGCAGGAGTTCGCTATGGCGATTTTCTGGAAAAGGACATGATATCAATTCCCATAGGACCACGCGTCCAGCAGATAGCACTTGCTGCCTCACCAGCCTATCTAGATCGCCGAGGTGCTCCGCGAACTCTTTCAGAATTGTCAAATCATGATGCAATCCGTTACCGTCTTCCTGGTGGCTCTATGCTCCCGTGGAGGCTTATCAATGGTAGCAATTCCGTTAATGTTGAGCCCATCACGCGTCTGACCATCAGCGTTGATGCTTTGAACAGTGGGCTAAGCTATGCTCGGTCAGGGATGGGCGTAATAGGCGCGTTCCGTAACTGGCTTGATGATGATTTTCGTATAGGGTCTCTAGTACCAATTCTTCCCGAATGCTGGCCTGAACAAGAAGGGCCTCGTCTATATTATCCAAGCCGTTTTACGACGTCACCTTTGCGAGCTTTTATTGATATTTGCCGCAACAGGTCCATTCCATGTTAGCAGGCAAAATATCGGCCTTATGAAGTGCAGCTCATCTGATTATCTTCATATCATGGTTTTATGAGTTAAATTCCCAATCCCCTTTGCCGACCCAACTGCCACGACACCGATCCGCCTTGCACGACGCCCATGACTTCCTTGCCAAGCTGGCGGTCGATGACCGGCCGCCATGGGACAAGGGTGAACTCATGAGACTTCTCGACCATGGCGAACTTGCCGCTCGATAGCTGAACGGTGCCCGCGTACTTGCCACTGACGTTATCTCCGTCCGTGGCGGCGCGGAACGGCATCGTTTTGCTCTCTGCTATCTCCGCGCCGACGCGGGCAACCTCGCGATCGCGCAGGGTGGTGAGTAGGTTGCGCCGGTAAAAGACCCGGCCATTCTGATGGCGGGTGGCGTCGCCTTGTTCGATATGATGCTCACGGCGGCGGTCCATCGCCTCGCGCACCTGCTGGCCGAATCCGGTCGGCGCGAGATCCGATGCGTCGTTCGCCAGCATCCGGCGGTCGAGCCAGGTCGAGCCGTCCGCGCCGATCTGCTTTTCCAGATCGAAGGCCGACAGCACGCGCACGCTGGCCTGCCGGTTGCGGCCGGCATCATAGGCGGCGGCGCGGCTCTCGAAGTCATCGGGTATGCGCCATTGGTCGGCGTCGATCCGCTCGGCGATGCCCGCGCGGCGCAGCGCCTCCAGCCTGCGCACATGGGCATCGACATAGCCCTCATAGTCGCCGCCGGGCACACGTCCTTCGAACCTGGCCAGTTCGAGATGACGGCTCGGCCTATAGTTGCCACCCTCTGAGATCGCAGCAATGGTGCGATCAGAGGGACGCTGTGCCGTGTCGGCGGGACCGACTTCCACGACGCTTCCAATCCGGGCGTCTTCGACGCGGGCAGGGTCAATGCCGGGAAGATGATGTGTTCGCCCGTCGATGCCATCCACCACGAGCGTCAGGTTCTCACCCATCTCGTCGGTGAGATATTTGTCCACGACGCGTCCAGTGATGGGTGCCGCCGGTGCTGCATCGTGAAGCTGGAAGGTCATCGGATCACGTTCCTGCCCATCGGCCTTAAGCGCCTTGTGCATGTTGCGGATGATGTCACCGCGCTCACCCAGTTCACGCAACGCCGAATCCATCTTCGCGCCAAGCTCCCAGACGCCGGGTGCATGTTCCGTGGCCAGCCCCATCTCTTCCAGTTTAGCGAGACGACGCAGGCGAAGCGTGCGGTTGAACTGGCGGCGTGCATCTGTCGGTTCATGGCGCAGATCGAGGAACCGTTCCTCAGCATCCTCGGCCATGGCACGGTCTATGCGGGTAAAGCGATCCTGATCGATTTCGGCAGACAACTTGCGGCTCTGCTCGATCTCGGTCACGGGACCGAGTTCCAACGTGGTCAGTTCACTCGCCCGCTCGCGAATACCGTTGGCGAGATAGTCACCATTGATGACCAGATTCTCGCCCAGAGCGTCCTTGCCGCGAACGATGACATGGACATGGGGATGGCCGGTATTGTGGTGATTGACTGCCACCCAATCGAGCTTCGTGCCAAGGTCGACCTCAATGCGGCTCATCAGATCGCGGGTGTGTTCGGTGAGATCGGAAAGATCGGCGGCATCTTCGGGCGAAACGATAAAGCGAAACTGGTGGCGGTCATCCTTGCCGCGGTCAAGGAAGGCATCTCCATCGGCGCGGTCCTCGGTGGCGGAATAGAGCTGCCCTCGCTCGCCATCACGGGATGTCCCGTCGCGCTGGATGTAGCGCAGATGGGCAGCCCCTTTTCCATTCTTTCCCGCGCTCTGGACATAACGGGTTTTGACGACGACGCGGCGCACTCCGGCCGCACTGTGACGCCAACCGCCCGACAGGGTTCGGGCGCGGACATAGGCCGCGCCACGGCCACGCTTGACGCCCGGACCTTTGCCAGCGCGCGATGCCTTCCCGCTCTTTCCGGCCGAACCAGACGAAGACGACGAGGATGTCCTTGATGCGAATGACGATGATCTACTAGGGCTGTTGCTATGCTGACGCGCCAGCTTCTTTGCCCGCGTCAGAAAGCTCTTGGCTTTGCCCGCCTTCGGCACGTCGGATTTGATCCGGCCCGGGCTGGGGCGAAAACGGTTCTCGTCGTCGGCGCTCATGAGCGCATCCCATGCCGTTCAGGCACGCAAACGGCTAATCTTCGGGTATAGTGCCGGTCAAAACCGAGCAAAGCCAAGGCTTTGCGCCATATCGCGGCACGGGATACCCAAAAGCAGGGTGCCGTGCGCCGCGCCCCAAAACAGTGTGCAGACAAGGACTTGCCCAGAAACCGACCCGACCGGGTGCCGGTTTCCTTTATCTTGCCCTCCGCCTTCCCTGCCCTTTTTACCCTTCCTGCCGGGAATACAGCCAGGCGACCCCAAGCCTCGCTGCACACCGGAAGCGGACCGAAGAAGCGTAGAGACGCCATGCTCATGGCACATCTCCATCGCTTGCACGGGCCACGAATATGCCGCCGTCCTGCGGCTCCTGATTAACGGAAACGCGCAGAGGAACGGTTGCGCGGACGTCGTGCGACGGCTGATTGGCCACCGCCGAATTGCCACCGGATTGCGTAATGAAGAGCGGAGCTTCGCGCCAATCCGGCGGTGGCGGCGGAACGATCGTCGGCACATCAGGCGCAGTCGCACCACCGAGAACAGGTGCGAGCACAGCAACATAGGTGCGTGTTTCTGCAGGCAAAGTGCGGCCCGTCGTCAGATGCTCATCATAGCGACCGGGACCAGCATTGTAGGCGGCGAGCATGGCCGCGACATTGCCATAGCGGTCCCACATCTCGCGCAGATACGCTGTACCTGCGAGGATGTTGTCGCGCGGATCGTAAGGATCGCGCCCGAGGCCATGGCGGCTGCGCAGGCCCGCCCAGGTATCGGGCATGACCTGCATCAGTCCCATTGCACCCGCCGATGAGATGGCACGCACATCGCCCGCACTTTCCACACGCAGCACGGCTCGAATCCAGTGCTCTGGAATGCCGAAACGCTGTGACGCCTCGGCAATGAAAGCAGCATGGGGATGCGCGGTAACAGGCAGGGGTTGCGGCGTGACCTGCGCAATCGCTGGCGTCAATCCGCTGCCAGCCGACAGCAGGGCCGTAAAGAGAAGAAGGGCGCGGGATCGCATGATCTCAGTCCCGATCTTCGCGGGGCCGCGGGCGGCTCCAGTGCAGTGACCATGACGAGCCTGCGTCGTCATCGCGGAACAGGTTGGCGCGGATCGGCTGCGGCAAGGCGGGATCATCGAGCAGCACCGAGAGATATTCGCCGGCCTTTTCGCCGGTGCGTTTCCATGCAGCGCCGACCTCGGGGCCGTCATCAGCACCATGATGGACACGGTAGTCCGGCGCGTTTTCGGCGTCTGAATGCTCGGCTGGTAGGATGGTAAGCTCACGGAAGAGCGTGAGCGTGTGAAGTCGCCCGGAAAAGCCCGTTTCATCGCGCGTGAACAATCCGATCTGTGGCATGCAAAATCTCCTGTTGCTGAGGTTTCGGCGTGGGTTCAATGTGTGGCCGCCCGCCATTCGTAGCGGCCATCACCTTCCCCATCGGTCCAGAGCGGGAGCGCCCGACCGATGACGGAACTGACGGGAACAGGTCCGAAGTAACGGCCGTCGAGGCTGTCCCGGACTTCCCAATTCATGAGGAAGAGTTCACCGTCGCCGATGATACGGCAGCCCTGCCAGACCGGCAGATCGCGGCCCATGCGGTCGCGCTCCAGCGCATCCCCCATCTCGACATTATCGACGGTAATGGTCGCACCGTTGCGGCAGACGCGCTGTCCAGGCAGGCCGAGAACGCGCTTCAGGAGCGGCACGCCGCGTCCGATATAGCCACGCTCGACCATGAACCGCTCCAGCGGTTCAGACGGCATGATGGCGACCAGTTCGGGAACTGCGAGCGCGTCGGCGTGAGCAACTGTGTAGAAGCCAATGGGCGCACTTGCGGTTGCATTCCAGATCAGCCGGGTTGGCAGATCGGCAATAGCCGTGGCGACCAGTGTTCCGACAGCCAGAATGGACACGGCGAGGATATGACGGCGGCTCATGGCGCAATCCTCCGGCGGTTGACCCACGCGGCATGGCGCTCCGGGGTGTAGGGATTGGGTTCCTGACCCGCGCTCAAACGGTTGTGGACGTGCCGCCAATGATCCGGCGCAACATCGGCCGGATCGACGCCAAGCGCGTCCACGGCATCGATCAGGGCCAGCACCCGCTGGACTTGTCGCCAGCCGTCGATACGCAGCAGGATCTCGCCGCCAGGACGAACGAAGGGCACGGTCTGGTACGATTCGCCACGCCCGGTAGCGCGCAGGATGTCGAGCCGCGAGACGATGGTGCCGTAGTCGTTGGAGGCCCAACGGACGAAGGCGAAGATACTTTCGGGCGCAAAACCGATCAGACTGCGGCGGCGGTCGATGATCTGCTCAAAGCTCTTGCGGCCGAAGCGTATCCATCGCTCGACCTTCTTCTTCTGGAAGGTCAGTTCGACCAATGTGGTGAACGGTGCAGGCCCGTCCGCCTGCGGATGTTCATGCGCAGCGCGCACGGTTCTGCCGGTCATGGCTGATCTCCTTCGATAGGTGGAAACTCGCGGACCAGCAGCTCGCGCAGCATCACGGCGACGGTGACGCCACGCCGGAAAGCGGCAACCTTGATGCGCCCGCGCAGTTCGGGCGTAATGTCGATGGTCAGACGGGCGGTGAACGCCTCCGTAACCGTCTTGCCGATTGCCGGCGCATCGGCAGCTCTGACCCAGCTATCGGGATTGCCCGGACGCGATGCAAAGCCGGATTTGACGGGCGAACGTGTCATGGCACGATCCTCCCGATACCGAGGCCATCGATCTCGGCCACCAGCGCTGTGACTTCCCGTGCGGCGCGTTCTCCGCCATCGGTCTCGGAGACCAGCCGTCCGGTCTGTGCGGCTTCGGCGAAGACGACACGCTGGCCGATCGTTGTGGCCAGCAATGGCGGATCATGGTCTGCCAGTGTCTCGGCCGTTACGCGGGCGATGACGGTGCGTGCACTGCATCGGTTCAGCAGAAAGCGGGCAGCAAGCTCTGGTCGAAAGATGCGGGCTTCGTTCAGAAGCGCCAGCATCTCGGCTGAGGCCCAACCGTCAAAGGGGGATGGCTGCACCGGGATCAGCACCAGATCGGCTGTAAGCAGCGCTGAGCGCATCAGGCCAGCGACGCGGGGCGGACCATCAATGACGACATGATCGGCGTCACGCGCCAGTTCCGGCGCTTCCCTGTGCAGGGTATCGCGGGCAAGGCCGATGACGGTGAACAGCCTTGGCAGCCCTTCATGGCTGCGCCGCTCCGACCAGTCGAGTGCGGAGCCTTGCGGGTCGGCATCGATCAGGATGACGCGCTTGCCCTGTGCCGCCCAGATCCCGGCGAGATGCAGCGCCAGCGTGGTCTTGCCCACGCCGCCTTTCTGATTGAGGAGCGCGACGATCATGGCGTGCCCCGCCCAGGTCGGCGGGAAGTGGCACTGGCACCGTGCCTTTCATGCGCGCGCGTCAAAGAAGAAAAGTTAGAATCTATGTTAGATTCTAAGTTAGCAGTCGGATTCTGACTTTCGTTCCATAGACTTAACTGGGTTTCGTGCGCCTGATGTGCCGATAGTGCTGCGCCTAATGTACCGATACCCTTTGCGCCTGATGTACCGACGGTATCCACATGGTTATCCACAGGCACTGTGGATAGATTTTCGGGGCGGATTCGCAGCAGTTCGCGGTGATCTTCGCGCAAGATATTGAGCCTGTAGCCGGGCAGCGGCTGGCGGGCCGCGATGCGGCGCAGGTCCAGCGCGAAATCGGATATCCGGGCCATGCTGCCGGATTTCTGGTGGAGGTGCGCAACCTCGAACATCCAGCCATGCGGCTGATGTCCGGCATGTTTACGGGCGACACGGTAGAGCCAGCGCTCGATACCGCCTGTCAGCCGAAAATAGTCCGGGTCGATGGTGAGGACGAGAGAACGGTCGAGGACGCTGTTGTAGAACCACTCGGGCAGGACAAACTCCATGCCCTCTACCCGACCGTCGCGCGTGGTCATCTCTTCCCATTCGTTGATCCAGGAGAACTGGCGGCGGCGCCAATGCTTGCCGTTACGGATCGTCGTGGCGACGACCGTGGATTGCAGCCGGGCAAGCGCTGCCTTCAGCAGCAGATATTGCCGGTTTCCGGTGTCGCGTCCGATGGCGCGCAGCAGATGATAGGGCGTGAAGCGGAAGAAGCGGGATGTCTTGATGCCGTTGTTTGCGGCGGCGACGATCTGGCTGGCAGCCCAGATCAGCACATCAGCATCCCAGATCGTCGCCATGCCGTGTTCAGGCATTCCGAACACCTGCACCTCGACATCGGCGGTCTTGTAAAGGATCGGCTTCGTGCGCGGCGTCTTCGCCAGCGAGAAGAATGGCCGTTCCATCAGATCGCGCTGGTCGCGCGGACTGGCATCGCCGGTTGCAACCACGAAGGGATCGAGATGGCTGCGCTCGCTACCGCCTTCTCGCCGCGAGGCGTCAGGGTGATCGACGCGCCGCATTCAGAGCTTGCTCCGCTCTTCAGGCGTCAGGGGACGCGCCGGAAAGACTGTTCCGGCGCCCTCGTCACTGGTGGATCTGCGCATGCCGATGTCGGCCCAGGACTGAAGATCCTCGACGATATAGAGGACGCGGCCGCCGATTTTGCGATAGGTCGGGCCGGTCCCGTAGGTCCGGTGTTTTTCCAGTGTGCGAAGAGAAATGCCAAGGAAACGTGCAGCTTCCTGAGTGCGCAGCATGCGCGGTGGCATTTCCGTGTTGCGGCGCTCGATCATGAGATCACCTCCGGTTCGTCAGGTTGATGCGGCTGCCGGAGACGGCGGCGCGCTATGGCGAACCATGGGAAGGGATCGGCGGCGTGTAGCGTGCCGCATTTACGCCTATGCGCAGACGGCACCCCTGAAGGGGGCTGTGTCAGTGCGAAAAGGCGTGAGATTTCAGGGACTCAAGGAGGCCGATGCGGATTTGCTCAAGACATCCACACGCAGTTCGGCTATCAATACAGATGGAGCAGACGCACTGCTCCGGGGGCGTAGTAACCCCTGACTAGCGGTTGGTGTCGGCCGTGACGGCACCATACTCCTTGACCCTATGGTCGGGGAGCCTGTGGCGTATGCAACAGGCTTTCCAGCTAAAGGCCATGGGGCCGTCTAGTCACGGTTACTAACTCCCCGATCACCAGGAGTCAGAGAGTTTTATTGCGGGGGCGAACCGCAGAAACTCTTCTGAAAGAAGGGGAATAACTGTGAAAACACCCGTCTCACTTGATCCCGATGTGGATGATCTGGCGCCTTCCGGCGATGTCATCACCGCCTATGACGAACAGCATTTCGTGACCTATCTGCGCCTTCTCGACGCCAAGGCCGAGGATGCGGACTGGAAGGAAGTGGCACAGATTGTACTGCACCGCGATCCGGCATCTGATGAGATGCGAACCCGGCGATGCTGGCAGAGCCATCTGGAACGCGCTCAATGGCTGTCGCGAGCTGGATACCGGAAAATTCTGGAACAGGCTGCGGCAAACAGGAATCGGTAAGATTGCCTCATTTGCGTTTTGATCGTGGAATCGGCTTGACCGGATAATGCAAAAGCAGCCGATAGCCCCCGCGCATCATCCTGATGCCGTGGGCAATAAGACGACGTGCTTTGTTCTTGCGCGGATCAGTCTCGAAATCTTCCTTGTTGCCACGGAAGCCGAGCAGGACTTCGGCAACGGCACGATAGCTTTCGCCGTGCAGCCGTGCGTCCAGGGCGCGCAACGACAGAAGGTGCCATTGCCGAAGCTGCACTGGCATGGCGCGAGCATCCGGCCCCGGAGAGCGGCCTGTCAGGCACCTCCAGAAGCGGCGGGCCGCATGGGCGCGTAATTCCATGAACTCGTCCATGGGCAGGATTGCAGCATAGAAAGCTGCCGCATCGATCGCGCCCTGTGGCAGCCAGAATTGATGCTCCATCCCACCGATACGCCAGATTGCGTGCCAGCCATCCGGCGCGCGGCGCAGGATCAGGCCATCGAGATGTGCGAGAGCGACAAGCCGGCCGCCATCCGGTTCGTTCTGCTCGACCGGAGACAGAATAATGGCCTGCGGATTGAAATGCGGCGACCAGAAAGGCGGTACGCCGTCAGGCTGCGCGTCGGGATCGTGTGCGAAATCGCACTCCCCAGCGGGAAGCAAAGGCGTCAACCTCATCTCCTGCGGGTTCTCTCCTCTGCGTGAGTCTCTCGACGTCACGGCGATAGTCTTCGTTGCGACGAAGATATTCCCAGGCGAAACCGGCGGGCGGAAGGTCTTTAATGCGTCTATAGGCCGCCGGAGTACGCCAATCTATGCTCTGCATGGCGCGTCCTCCTAAAGCCGGACGGACAAGACTACGTCCGACTTGAAAAGGCTGCGGTATCAAATGGTTTTACGGTAGCGTATCTAACGCGATAAGTGGATCGCCTAACCTGATCAATCCATTCAACAATCTCTCGTTAGCACTGTTGCGCATCACATGGGAGACACCCTGACGACATTCCCGTGTCAGTGATCGAAGCCGAATGGCGCAAACGCGCGACTGCGTGGTTCCGGCGCAACCGAGAGCGCGGCCCGCAGGGCGACACCTTGATTTTTGAAGTTATCAGAGTTAGGTATATCCCTGTTGAATATCCCGCAACACAGGAGGCAGCCATGACCAGTTCAACCGTCTTTACCAGCAACCGCAGTCAGGCCGTGCGCCTGCCGAAAGCCGTGGCCTTTCCCGAGGGCGTACATCAGGTAGACATCCTGAAGATCGGCCGCAGCCGTGTGATCGTGCCGCAGGGCAAACGATGGGATGACCTGTTCCTGCATGGCCCTCGCGTCAGCGATGACTTCCTCACCGAGCGCGAGCAGCCAGCCACAGAAGAGCGCGAGTCCTTCTGATGCTCACCTACATGCTCGATACCAATATCTGCATCTATGTGATGAAGACCTATCCCCCTGCCGTGCGCGAGAAGTTCAATGCGCTGGCGGACCAACTTTGCATATCGAGCATCACGCTTGGCGAACTGCACTATGGCGCGGAAAAATCCGCACGACGCAGCGAAAACCTGACGGCGATTGAGCATTTTGTGGCGCGGCTGGACGTTCTGCCCTTTGGCGACAAGGCGGCCGCCCATTACGGGCAGGTCCGCGCCGAACTGGAGCGTGCGGGCACGCCTTGCGGGCCGCACGACATGCAGATCGGCGCACACGCCCGCAGCGAGGGGCTAATCGTGGTGACGAACAACATGAAGGAGTTCGCCCGCATGCCCGGGGTGCGCGTGGAGAACTGGGTGTAGCGGTTGCGGTGGGCGCAACGGCTTTCCCACGGGCATGAGAAAGGCCCCGACCTTACGGTCGGAGCCTTTGTGCCGCGCCTTAGTCGCCGCGGCGACCGTTGGGGCGGGACCAGATGAGGGAGAAGGTGTCGCCATCTTCCTCGTCGAAGAGGTTGGCGTAGATCGGGGCGTTGAAGCTCGGATCATCCAGCTTGAGGCCCAGATAGTCGCGGCCTTCGTTGGAGCACTTGGACCAGGCGGCGCCGATCTCGGCGCGGCCGACCAGAACCCGGTGGCTGGGGGCGTTCTCGCCGGTGGCGCGCAGGTCGGGAACGATGCGCACGCCTTTGGCCTGGACGCTGAGGGTGACGATGTCGCCGGTGAATTCGTTCGAGCCGGTTTTCTTGAAGGTGCCGATGGTTGCCATTTTAAGTCTCCGTTTTCCGTTTCCGAGCCCGCACCATTGCGGCCTCTATGGCGATCGACCGGCCGGAGACGAACGCTGGTGCACCCCGAACGGGGCTGGACAGCACAGGAAGAACTTTCTTGTTCCGCGCGGAATGGCGGCTCTGCCGCCAGGGGAAGAAAGTTGTGACGACGCTGTTGCGCTAAAGCGGTCGAAGCGCATCGCGCTGTTCTTCGGCCAGATCAGGCCATTGCAGAGGCCGTTTGGAGCGGTCGAGATACGGACGCTGAACGGAGACGGTGGCGACCTTGAGGCTCCATCAGGATGACCAGACCGGCCGTACCAGCCCTTTTGTCACCCTGCGCCTCAGGCTACGCGCATCTCTCTTTCCGGCCTGTGCCATCGGCATTGCTCCAACCGGGTTCTGGTCATGCCATGAACGCTGGCGTCGACCGCTCAGCGCTTCTACGGGCCACGTCTGTGCCTCACGCTGATCCGATGCTCGCCTGATATCTATCGCCATTTTCCTGAGGACGATGGAAGATGACCCGAAACCGCTTCCGGTCGCCATCAACGGATTATTGCGGTTCAAGTGGATGCACGGCTTCCGTCCCCAGGCGGGGTTGCTGCCATTCCCGCTACGGGTAGAAATCAGTGCTGCTATGATGGAGGCAATGACTGCTATGCGGGACAAAGCCGACGGTCGTATGGGAATGGCGCTGCCCGGTTGAAATCGGTCCCGGCATTCCCTATACTCCTGCCCGGGTGGCGAAACATTTCGCGACCCGACCCATGGAGACTGGATGTCAGAGCTTGTGTGATAAGGCTCTCTGAAACTCAGAGAGCCGCGTGAAGCCAGAGCAGCCCGGCGCATCTGCGCCGAGGCGTTTTTTCACGTCTGTCATACGAGACTTCCATGAACATCTCACGAAACGAACAACGTGCTTTGCACGTTCTGGCCCTTGGTGGCTGCATCCTGCACGAGCGCGCGGGCGGTCCCAAAGTCATTTCTGTCACCTGTGTCACGCGAGAAGGGATGATCCTTGCCGACTTCAACATGGCCGACTTCATCAAGCTACGGCGCAAGCGACTGATCGAGTCCCTATCTGGCAGCCCATACCGAATCTCGAGGCGGGGGCGCCTTTCCGTTCGGGCACAGCTCGACAATCAGGGGGCATAACATGCTGATCCGAAATGAAATCGCGAGCGATGTCCCCGCGATCCGTGCCGTTGTCACTGAGGCGATGAAACTGCTGCCGCAGGCCAGCGGAACCGAGGCAGACATTATCGACAGGCTGCGCTCCGACGGTGCTCTCAGCCTGTCCTTGGTGGCTGAAGACGGGGGCTCAGTGGTCGGATATCTGGCTGCGTCCAGTGCCAAGATCGGGGGTGTAGCCGGATGGGGGTTGATCGGTCCCCTCGCTGTTCTACCTGCGCGTCACCGTAGTGGGATTGGCAGCACACTCATGGCCGAAGCGCTCCTGCGGCTGCGGGTAAGCTGCAAAGGTGCGGCTTTGGTCGGTGATCCGGGTTACTATAGCCGGTTCGGCTTCAGGACATTTGCAGGACTTCGTGTGGGTGACTGCCCACCGCAGTTCATTCAGGCGCTGCCTTTCGACGCAAGTGAACCCGAAGGTGAGCTGATCCACCATCCGGCGTTCGGCTTACAACAACCGGACTGATACAAGCCCGGGCCGCACGTCCAACAGTGCGGCCCGGGTGCTGTCCATTGCTGTCGACCGTCCGCTTTGGGCTCAAAATAACTACGCAAGGCATTTTCTTACACGCGCGCCACGCTTTCATTTGCCGGACCAGTTGCCGCCATACCCGCAACGCGCAGAAACGCCGTCACCCCCACCGCAATTGCCCCGACCACCGAGAAGATGAGCTGCCATGTTTCAGCCGGCATCATGTGTTTGACGATACCGAGCGTGGCATAGAATCCGGCCACACCCGCCGGAGCGACGAAAGCCAGAGCGATCAGCAAACGCGCCCAGATCGGGCGGACCAGCATGAGCAGTCCCTGACCGACTGCCAGTGTCAGGCCGGTGGCGAGAAACCCGACGATAATGCCGCCGAGCCAGCCAGCCCCCGTGCCATAGGCCCAAGTGCCTGCGTTCAGGCCGATAAAGAATGGCAGGGCAAAGACAGCGAGATTGAATAGCAGCCAGCACATGGCGCCGATGGCTGCTATGGAAACAATGATTCCGAGAACGATCATGGTGGTGTCTCCGTGCAAAAAGGTTGGACGGTTGCGCCTTCCACCACCACCATGGCGCACCGTGACATATAGCATGGATATGCCTGTCCAGGCGACCGGGAATGATGGGCGGGCGCTATCGTCATGCTCATGATGAGGTGGGAAGGCAGCGCTCACGCGCTGCCGGTCCCGAAACGATAAACCGGGATGCCCAGCTTGCGGGCCTTGTCGGCCAGGTTGTCCTGAATGCCCGTGCCGGGGAAGATGATGACCCCGATCGGCATGATGCCAAGCATCTGGTCGTTGCGCTTGAACGGTGCTGCCTTGGCGTGTTTTGCCCAGTCGGGCTTGAACGCGACCTGCGCGACCTTGCGGTTATTGGCCCATGTGGCCGCGATGCGTTCCGCGCCCTTGGGCGATCCACCGTGCATCAGCACCATGTCCGGGTGCTTGGCGTGGACCTGATCGAGCTTGTCCCAGATCGTCCGGTGATCGGTGGTGTCGCCGCCCGAGAAGGCGATTTTCGGTCCGGCGGGCAGAAGCACCTCGTTGTCGGCCCGGCGTTTTGCGGCGATGAAGTCGCGGCTGTCGATCATGGCCGAGGTCATCTGGCGATGGTTGACCCGTGAGCCGGAGCGTTGCGACCAGGGCGTGCCGGTGGTGCGCAGATAGATGTCGGCGGCGGTATCGCGGAAGGTTTCCATGCTGTCGCGGCGCTCGATCAGACTTTGGCCCGCGCCGATCAGGGTTTCGAGCTGGACGGATTTGACCTCGCTGCCGTCCTGTTCCCGCTGAAGGCGCTTCTGTGCCTGCTCGTTATGGTCGAGTTTGGTCTCGATCCGCTCGACAGCGCGGTGGAAGGTGTTGACGGTGGACCAGAGGATTTCGTCGAGGTCGAAATCGAGGCTGGTATCGGCCATGGTGGAAATCAGGGCGTCGAAGATATCGGAGACTGCGCCCTGGATGACGTGATCTTCGGGCGTGATTCGGGGATCGGCTTCGTCTTCCGAGGGACGATAGCCATAGAGCTGAAGCTCTTCGATGGCGTGGCCGGTCGGGGAAGAAGTGTGATCGGGTTCAAAATCGTCATGTGCGTACATGGGATGCGTCCTTCGGCTGGACCGCGACCATCGCGGCCTTCATGGCGGCGAAAGCCCACGGGCGGAACGGTCTGGCAGCCTGAGCCCTGGCGAAGGCCCTGATGGCAAAGTCCGGCTGATTTGTTTCGCGCTGTAAAGGCGGAGGAGACGGGGTCCCCACGCGACCTGTCGCGTGGGGTGGCGGGCCGCCGACGGAAATCAGTCGGGCGCCGCCATTGCCTGACCGCGCCGTTTGTGGGCCGCTCGCCCTCTCAGAAGGCCAAGGCGCGGTCCTCTGCTGATGACAGGATGCAGCATGTGCGGATGACAGGATCGGAACGCCCCGATCACGGCCTCGTACCGGCTATGCACTTGAAGCCATGAAGCGGCTGACGTCCTCGGGAGCGATTTGCACCCGGATCTCTGCCCGAACGGCATCCAGCCCGTAAGTTGCGAGATCTTCGTTGAAGTCCCCCATCATGGGCGAGAGCGTGATGGCCTCGATCCCGACCTCGTGCGCCCGGTCCACCAGGCTATTACGGGCGCTGTCACCTGCCGGATCGTTGTCGCGGACGATATAGAGCCTGCGCAATTGCGGCGGGAACAGGATGGCCGCGAGGTGTCCGGCCGAGAGTGCGGAAAGCATCGGCATGGTGGGCAGAGCCTGACGCAGTGACAGGATGGTTTCGATACCTTCCCCCGCTGCCATGACATCCCTCACGCATCCGAAACGAACGGCATGTCCGAGCAGGTCGCCCATTGCCTTCCTCGGCGTATCGACAGGTGCCTTGCCGGAGCTGTCCGGGGCCAGCCATGTGCGGTGTGCGCCGGTGATCCTGCCATCGAGATCGGTGACGGCAGCGATCATGGCGGGCCATGTTTCGGTCGGGCCATCGTCCTCGGGCCGCCAGTAGCAGTTGGGATGGAAGCGCAGATTTGCGGTGTGGCGTAAATCCGTAATGCCGCGTCCGCGCAAATACGCTTCTGCGATGCTGCCGATGAGCGGTTGTGTCATGCGCCAGAGGCGACGTGCGGCCTCGGATGATCCCGATGGTACTGGCGTTCGCGACTGACGGGATGGCCACTGGGGTTCAGGATGTGGCAGGCTGAGGAAGCGCCGGGCTTCTTCGGCGACGTCTGCGAAGTCGATCAGGCCGAGCGAATCCCGGATCACATCGAGCAGATCGCCATATTCACCCGTGGCCGAGTCCTGCCACTTTCCGGCAACGCCTTTCACGCTGTCGTGCAGCCGTACGAACATGGAACGGCCGGCCGTGTTCCTGACATCGCCCACCTGCCAGTAATTGCCTTGTTTGCGGCCATTGGAGAGATAATGGCGGCACACCGCCTCAGCCTGTCGGCCGAGACGGTGTGCCAGTTCGGAAGCGTCGAGACGCACCATTATGCGGCCTCCCGCTCACCGATACGCAGGGCCGGAAAACGGTCGAGGAGCTTACCGAGTACCTCCGATCCCGATGCACCTACCGGCACGAAGAAGCGCAGTTTCCAGGAGATGATCTCGCTGAAGAGACCATAAGCCCGGAGCCGGTCGCGCATCGCGTCAGTAAAGCCGGTCAGTTCGATGCGGTTGACACCCATGACCCGGACGCGGCGCAGTTGCATACCCTCAGCGAGGTCAAGGATCGTGCGACCTTCGATCAGCGCGGCATAGGCGGCATCAGGTGTCAGGCTGTTTCTGACGCCACTGGTCGAGGCATTGGCGGCCCATGCTGGTGATACGCGGCGACCGATGATGCGCTCGCCGTCATCGGTCTGGAGCCGATAGACGCGGGACGAGTCCTGCGGCAGACGCTTCCAGATCGGCAACAAGAGACCTGTCACCATATGGAGGATGCTGTCGGTGAACTCGGGCACCTCGGCCAGTTCCGCCTTCCAGGCCACGCTGAAGGCCTCACGGTCGGCCTCACGCCAATGGGTCTCGCCCATCGCCCGCACCGGAATGTTCATCGCCTCCATGGGCCGGATCAGCCGCACGCGCCGTTCGATCTCCCCGTCATCCAGCATGACGCTGGTGGTAGGGATCTGTACGGCGGCACGACCGGATCGCTCGTTGATGAGCAGTCTTGCGCGTGGATCATCCAACTCGGCTAGGGAGGCACCGAGCGTGATGGGCTGATTGCGCTTGCGCTCGGTGAGCGTCAGGAGCCGGGTTTCCGCGCCGGTGCCGGGATGGGTGTGGATCACCTGACGGTCGGTGACGATGAAGCTTTCGGCCTTCAGCGTTTCCAGCCCCATGTCATAGCTGCCGGATGCTATCGCCCCGTCGATCCGGGCTTGCAGAAGCTGCTCGAAGGCGGTGAACAGGATGCCCTGCAACTCGATGGTCAGCGCCAGCAGGCGGTTGAGGAAGGTCGTGATCGGCGGTAGCTCGTCCTTCACACCATTGCTGTCCATCAGCTTCAGGCCGGTGGCGGATTCAAATCGCTCCAGCGAGCAACCCTCGACCTTGCCGCGCACGATCAGCAGATAGAGCTGGCGCAACGCATCGCGGGCATAAGCAGATTCCAGATTGTCCTCGGGACGGAACAGCCCCTGACCGCCGGTCTGGCGCTGGCCGCGGGTGATCGCGCCCAGCGTATCGAGGCGTCGGGCGATTGTGCTCAGGAAGCGCTTTTCAGCTTTGACATCCGTGGCGATGGGCCGGAACAGCGGCGGCTGCGCCTGATTGGTCCGGTTGGTGCGGCCCAGCCCCTGAATCGCGGCATCGGCCTTCCAGCCCGGTTCCAGCAGGTAATGCACGCGCAGCCGCTGGTTCTTCGCCGAGAGTTCCGCGTGATAGCTGCGTCCCGTGGCACCGGCATCAGAGAAGACCAGAATGCGCTTCTGGTCATCCATAAAGGCCGAAGTCTCGGCAAGGTTGGCAGAAGGCGCTCTGTTCTCGACCGCAAGACGTGCCGATGCGCCGTCGCCCTTGCGCACGATCCGGCGCGAACGGCCTGTGACCTCGGCTACCATATCCGTGCCGAAGCGCTGCACGATCTGGTCGAGCGCCCCCGGCACGGGTGGAAGCGAACCCAGCTGCTCCAGCATCTCGTCGCGCCGCGCCGCAGCTTCGCGGCATTCCACCGGCTGACCATCGCGGAAGACGGGGCGTGACGACAGGTTGCCCTCTCCATCGGTGAAGGGTTCATAGAGCTGTACCGGGAAGGAGTGTTGCAAATACGAGCCGACATATTCCCTCGGCGTAACATCGACAGAAATATCGTTCCATTCCTCGGTCGGGATCTCGGACAGCCGCCGTTCCATCAGGGCTTCGCCGGTCGAGACGATCTGAATGACGGCCGCATGGCCCGCTTCCAGATCGGCCTCAATGGACCGGATCAGGGTCGGGGTTTTCATGGAGGTCAGGAGGTGGCCGAAGAAGCGCTGCTTGGTGCTCTCGAAAGCCGAGCGGGCGGCGGACTTCGCCTGCCGGTTCAGCGTCCCTTCGCTGCCGGTGATGTTGGCGGCTTCCATCGCCGCGTCCAGATTCCCATGAATGACAGCGAAGGCGGCAGCATATGAGTCGTAGATGTGCCGCTGTTCGTCCGTGAGCTGATGCTCGATCAGTTCATATTCGACGCCATCATAGGAGAGCGAGCGGGCCGTATAGAGGCCGAGGGATCGCAGATCGCGGGCAAGCACTTCCATCGCCGCAACGCCACCGGCTTCGATCGCCTCGACGAACTCGGCGCGGGTCTGGAACGGAAAGTCCTCACCGCCCCAGAGGCCGAGGCGCTGCGCGTAGGCGAGATTGTGAACTGTGGTGGCGCCGGTCGCCGAGACATAGACCACCCGGGCGTCGGGCAGCGCGTGCTGAAGGCGCAATCCCGCCCTGCCCTGCTGCGAGGCGGCGACATCACCGCGTTCGCCTTTTCCGCCACCGGCATTCTGCATAGCATGGCTCTCGTCGAATATAATGGCTCCATCGAAATCGGAGCCCAACCATTCGACGATCTGCCGGACCCGCGAAACCTTCTCGCCCCGGTCGTCGGAGCGTAGCGTGGCATAGGTGGTAAAAAGGATGCCCTCCTTCAGCGTGATCTTTGCGCCTTGAGGGAAGCGTGACAGAGGCGTGACCAGCAGCCGTTCCATGCCGAGCGCCGACCAATCGCGCTGCGCATCCTCGATCAGCTTGTCGGATTTGGAGATCCAGATTGCCTTGCGACGACCGCGCAGCCAGTTGTCGAGAATGATGGCCGCCGACTGGCGGCCCTTGCCTGCGCCGGTTCCATCACCGAGCATGAAGCCACGGCGGAAGCGGATCGATCCTGCAGCACCCTCAGGCGCAGCGCTGACATTGTCGAAATGCTCGTCCACGGTCCAGGCGCCGGCGAGATGCTCGGCATGGGCTTCGCCTGCATAGATCACCGTCTCAAGCTGGGCGTCCGACAGGCGCGCGCAGATGTCAGCGGGCAGCATGGGCCTGTATGAAGGTTTGGGTGGAGCGATCGAGGCCATGGCGGCGGATTGCACCAGCTTGGTCGGATGCGGCTGCGCGCCGGGAATACGCAGCGATTGCAGCGCATATTCCTCGTAGATGGCGTCGGACAGCCGTGCGCCGTCCGGTGGCGTCCAGTCCACGGTCTCATAGGCAAGTTCGACGCCCTCGGGATCGTTGACGGGAGCAGCGGCTGGCCGCGTGGCGGCTGAACGGGCGAGATAGCCTCGCACGGTCTTCGGCGCGGAGGTTGAAGGGGGCACCACGATCTTCGGCAATGATACCGGCGAACGCTGCGGGACATGCGCCTCTATCCATCCGATCAGCGTGGCAACATCAGGCGCGATCCCCAGCGAGGCCGGGAAACTGGCCGAATCCTCGGCGGGCAGCTTGTCGATCACGGTCAGCCGCGTGTCGATTGTGGTGCCGTGCTTTGCATAGACTGCACCATCGACGGCGGCGGTGAACACCACGCGGCCACGGGCCTGCAAGCGGATGAAAGCGTCCCGCCAGGCCGGAGCTTCCGGGCCAAAGCCAGCGCCGGTGATCGTCACCAACCGCCCACCGGGGGCAAGACGGGCCAATGCCGAGGCGACATGGCGGTAGGCCGCATCGGACACGCGCCCGCTCACATTGGCCATGACCGAAAATGGCGGGTTCATCAGCACCACGGACGGGATGGCATCCGGGGCGAGATGATCGTCGATCTGGGCGGCGTCGAACCGGGAGACTGCAAAGGCCGGAAACAGCGAGGCGAGACAATCGGCGCGGGTATCGGCGAGTTCATTGAGGATCAGCGAACCGCCGATGGTCTGCGCAAGGATCGCCAGAAGGCCGGTGCCTGCTGATGGTTCCAGAACCCGGTCATCAGGCGTGATCGCGGCCGCTGTCAGAGCGGCAAGGCCGAGCGGGATCGGTGTCGAAAATTGCTGAAGCTTCTGGCTTTCCTCGGAACGCCGGGTCTGCGTGGGCAACAGCGCCGCGATCTTTGCCAGCACGGAAATCCGTGCAGCCGGAGACGCGGCTTTACGGAACAGCGCCTTTCCGTATTTGCGCAGGAACAGGACGGTGGCGACTTCGCAGGCCTCATAGGCAAGCTTCCAGTCCCAGACGCCAGTAGCGTCGGACGCGCCGAATGCCGTTTCCATAGCACGGCGCAACGTGGCGGCATCGATGCCCTGGCCGCGTTCGAGATGGGGGAGCAAAACATTGGCCGCAGCCAGGATTGATGGCGCAGCCGCCAGCGGCGTGACCGGATCGGTCACGGGAAACACCATGTTCATGTCGGGAACCTCAGGAGAGCGGGAAGGACAAGCCCGGACAGCGCTCTCTCTCGACCACCCGGACCTGACCCTTTCCGGCCCACCTCTGGCTCTCAAAGCGCAGCATAAAGAAAGCGCCCCGACCGAATGGTGGGGCGCTTGTCAGTGTCAGCTCAGGATCACCCGAAACGGCGACCAGCTTCGGTGAAGGTGTATTCATTGGCAGCGATGGTCTCATCGACAGCCTCGTCCGAGGACAGGTAGTCATATTCGCGTTCAAGCTGGCGGTAGAGCCAGCGGGCCAGATCGCGCAGCGCCTCGCTGATCGTCTCTTCGGCATCAGCGGCCATGTCCTGCCAGGTCGGGCTGTCGCGCTCGACCGAGATCGACATGCAGTATTCGTGATAATAATGGCCGCGATGGCGGACATCGGCGCGAAGCTGATAAAAATTGCGGCGCTGGATTGCCTGAAGAGCATCGGCGATGCGGTGCAGTTCGGTGTCCTGCGGGGCGTATTCCCTGATCCGGCGCGGCGCGCTTTTCCGGTAAGAATACCCGGTTTCAAAACAGGCACCGTCCCCCTGCGAGGAAAAGCCCCGGAACCAGATGCAGGGGTCTTGCCGTGTGCCGCCGCCCATCAACCGGACGGTGCGAGTCTTGAGGTTCAGCCCGAGGATTTCCGCGATGCGCTGGAAATCCTCATAGACGGCATCATACCAATCGTAATCGAAGCCGCCTTCGCGATACCAGGCGCGCGCTTTGTCCTTCGCCGCATCGGATAGTTCGTTCAGGCGATAGACCGTTGTTTCGACGATCTCAGGCATGGGGATCGCCTCCCTCCAGCACGGTGGAAAGCCAGCCATCGGTGTAGATCCAGTCTACCGTCTCGCCGGTGGCGAGATCGAGGACATGCGCGCCGCCGCCGAACCCGTCGATACGGGGCTTCGAGCAGCTATTTGCGTATTGCATCCCCCATAAGCCGCTTAGGCCGAACGCTTTCGCACAGCGTCTGACGAACTGGATGACATGCTCGGGGTCGCCGGTGACATCATCGCGCATCCAAAGCTGGGTGCCGCCATGTTCGGGCTGGATCGAGAGCAGGAAACCGTCCGAGGGCGGAACCTCCGCGGCATTGTCATCCGCCAGGGCGTTGTAGAGATCGAGCGCGCGGGCGGCGTTTTCGGCGGTGCCCACGTCGAGCAGGCAGGAAAAGTGTGTGAAATAGTCGGCCATGTGAGCCTCCTGAAACAAGAAAGCCCGGCTCAGGACCGGGCAAGATGATGGGGAATGGGTGAGCCTCACGCCGCTTGCGGCAGGTGGAGGAGATCGGCCGAGGTTTCGCGCCAGAAGGGATCGACCAGACGGGCTTCCAGTGCCGCCGCGCGGTAGCGCAAAGCCCGGGCTTCGATTGCGGCCACGGCGCGGAATGCCATCCCGCGCAGACGGCTGGCCTCCGTCACAATCCTGCGTGCCTCGGCATCGGATGAGACTGGCTGTTGCCAGAGGATGATATCGGCACGGATTTCGCCGGCGAGGACCAGGCGATGATCGTGATCCTGAATGAGCATGATACGAGGCCGGAAACAGGGGAAGCTGTCCGGCCCCGTGCAAATATCACCGCGTGACAGGCGCAAAGCGGCTGCCTGTATTGCCTCCTCCGGTGACGGGCATTCCCCAAGCGGGATCATGCGGTCGAAGCTGTTTTCATCGTCACTGACGCCATAACTGGCTACGCCCAGGCAGGAGATGCGCAGCGGCAGCTTTTGCGCCCGATAAAGCGCCGGCAGAACATCGGCTGCGAGAATCTGACCGATGGAGCGGAAGGTTTCGGAACGGGCAAAGGTCATCGGGATCACTCCATGACGGGCGCCGGTGAGCCTCTCTCTCCAGCCCTCAACCCGTCACGGCCGAAAGGCCCGCACTCTTCCTCTCTGACCGGGCTTGTTCCCGGTTCCGCTGCCGACGATGGGGACCATCGTCAGGCGCTGAAGGCCCGATCGCGGGGTACCGCGCTCGGGCCGTCGGGGATGAGGCGCTTTCGCGCCTTATTCCCACGGGTCCAGTTCCAGCTTCACCATGTCGTCGTCGCCGTCGAATTCAGCGGCGGGGCAAGCGGCATGGGTGCCGTCTCCGGCCTGGAACACAACGATCGAAACCATCAGCGTGGTGGCGAGGCTGGCGGCGAAGGCGGTGGCATCTGCATAGGACATGGGTTCCGGCTCCTGTCTTGGGAGGCGGGGGACCATCCCCCGCGCGACAGGCGCCCGAAGTGTCTGACCGGATCTGCAATCACCCGAGGGCGTTCGGACTTTTTCCGAATCCCCGAGGGCGGCACGCTCGCGTAAGCCGACCCCTTTGGGGTTGAATGTCAAAGAGACGGATCAGACCAAGGTTTGCGAATGGAAGCGGGGGTGGTTTTCCGCATCTGACAGGATGCCGGATACCCGTCGCAGATGCTCTGCCGCGCCAGCCTTGCCACCATGCTGGCATCAGGATCGTGTTCCCTTCAGGCCGGAGACGGCTGCCGATTGTCCTGTTCGGGATGGCGGATCGCATGGTGAATCTGGAATTGTGATAGTAGATCGACGCGGGAGTCCGTAGTGATCACTGGTTTTTAGCGTCCAGACGCTTTCTCGCAAAAACTGTGGCATGCCCGCGCGACAAGAAGTGGTTATCATGCGCCCAAGATTGATTTGATTGAACTGCGAGATAGACAACGATTTGGATCAGCGGAGGCCCCACACTATGACTAAGCTTTTCATAATTGGCAACGGCTTCGACATACATCATGGGATCAACTCCAGATACACAGACTTCGGGCGCTGGCTAGAGAAAGTTGATCGCGAAGTGCACCGGGCGGTTGAAGAGTTCCTGCCAACCTGGGTTGATTCTGAAGGCAAAGTGCATGACGCTTGGTCGGATCTTGAGAACAACCTAGAGCACTTTGATACCGACCAGCTCTTGGATTACGGGGCAAACTTTCTGCCGAGCTACGGAGCGGATGACTGGAGTGACTCAGGCCACCACGATTTCGAATACGAACTCGACAGAGTGATCCGTGCTCTATCAGTGGGGCTTCATAGCAATTTCGTGCGCTGGCTGGGTACGCTCACCATACCAACCCAAACGCTTTTCCCTGTCCGCTCCATTGATCGGCAGGCTAAGTTTTTGAACTTTAACTACACCCCTACGATCCAAACACTCTACGCAGCAGCGAACGTCTTACACATTCATGGCTCATTGGCAGATCCCACTTCTCAGATTGTGCTCGGTCACGGTTGGACCCCGGGAGCCAAAGACCGTTGGGAAGACCGCATCGACGAAGATACGGACACACGCGTGGCGGGTGGCTATCGACTAATAGACGAGTACTTCCGCGAAACCTTCAAGCCAACTGCAGAGATCATCCAGCGCAATAAGTCATTTTTTACGGGGCTTTGTAATGTGACTGAGGCCTTCGTCTTCGGGCACGGATTGGCCGAAGTCGATGCCCCTTACTTCGCCGAAATGCTGAAACATCTTTCTGACGATGTAACTTGGACAATCTCCTATCACGGGGACGACCGCGAGCGCCAGAAGATCGAGGCCGCCGCTATCGAGATCGGCATCCCATCCGAGCGTGCGCGCTTCGCCTTCCTGCGCGACCTTTAGGTCTAGCCACCACCTTGCCGCCAATCGGATGCTGATGTTTTAGTCCCAACATCCACGGGATAGATGATTCCACTGAAGACGCAGCGAATGGCAAATTCGTCCGGCATAGCTAAGCAAAGAAACGCCCGATCACGAGGACCGGGCGGGTTACGGAAACGCAGAGTGATAAAAGGGGCGACCGAAGCCGCCCCGCATGAGTGCTATTCAGCTGCGACCATATGCTGTTCTTCCTCGTCGTCAGCCGGGTCGTCCTCGCCATCGCCGGAGAGGAAATCGGGCAGATCATCGACTTCCGCCGCAATGCCCGATGCCGGATCGACTTCGATACCATCGCCCACCATGCGCAGCGGCTCAGGCAGCCAGCCGGTCTCGGCCAGCAGGCGTTCGGCTTCCTTGGCCATGTCGCCCTTCTTGAGGTGCCCGATCAGATCGGCGGCCCGATCTCCGGCCCCTTCGCGCACGGCTTCAAGGATACGCGGCTTGGTCACGCGGCCGAGATAATTGCCAACCGTCGGCCGCCAGCCCACGGCCACCATATCGAGGCCTGTCGAACGGGCCAGCCGGTCAGCCTGCGACAGGCGGATGTCCAGCCCGTGCTGGCTGACGCCCGTACCGCTGTAAGGGTTGGGCTTTTCATAGAGCGCGTTGACACCGAAGCTGACGCAATGGGCGAGCAGATCCATGCGCGACCCATCGTCCAGATCGGTCAGCCAATCCCAGAGGGCGGCATCGTCTGCCGGGACATGATCGCCCCAGCGTTCGTGCCGGTCAGCGATGGCCTTGGCCGACGCGCTATCGCGCAGATCCTCCGCCTGTGCCGGCAGATGGACCTCCCGGACCTGTGCTTCCAGGCACCCGCGACTGGAATGCGGCATGAAGCAATCCATAACCAGCCGGTGCAGCAGTGCCGTCATGGCGACATGCGGGTTCACCGCAACCGCATCTCGCAGCGCCAGGGTCCGATGCGCGGTCAGCTCGCTGACCAGACGATCGGGCAGCGGCCTGATGGTCTCGGTCTCGTCGTCTTCCTCCTGTTCGACCGGCTGCCCCCCAAGCGTGATGACGGCGCGCTGATGGGTGACGACCGGTTCAGCCCGCTGGATCACCTCGCCGGTGTCCGGGTCAACGATCTCAACGTCGGGCTCGGTCGGTGTTTCATCCTCGGCGCGAACATAGCCGCGTTCGATCAGCAAGGAGCCATCGGCGTCGATGCTGATGAAGGCTCCCGCCTTGCCGATCTGGTCAGGCTCGAAGACCATCGGGCGGCGCTCGAAGGTTTCCAGCGCCTGTTCGATCTCCCCCAGACGGGCATCGATCTCGTCGGGCAATTCCTCGGCCTCGCCATATTCCGCTTCAAGCCGGTCATATTCGTCGCGCAACGCCTCGCGGGTGGCGCGTTCCTCTTCGCTCAGATCGACCGTGGTGCCGACGATCTGGCCAAGGCCATGATCGTGACCATAGGGAAAGGTGATGGCGACCTCGATCCATTTCCAGCCCTCGGCGGCGATGGCTTCGGCCTCCGCTTTCAGCTTTTCGCCCACCAACCGGTCGAGCAGCACCGGATCTTGCAGCCAGCCGCCATCGTCCTGCTGAAAGAGATCGCGCAAGACGCAGCCGCCAGCCTCTTCAAAGGCTGCAATGCCCACGAAAATCGCCCGCTTGTCGGCGGCGCGGACCGTGGTTTCGATTAGCAGACGGCGGATATAATAGGGTTCCTTCTGCCAGCCATCCTTGATCGCTTCCCAGACCTGCTCCTGACGTGTGTGGTCGGAACTGACGCTGAAGGCCATGAGCTGTTCCAGCGTCATGCCGTCCTCGGCATAGACGTCGAGCAATGCGGGTGAGACGGAAACCAGACGCAAGCGCTGCTTCACCACCTTGGCATCCACGAAAAAGGCGGCGGCGATCGCTTCCTCGGTCATGCCCTTCTCCCGCATTGCCTGGAAGGCACGGAACTGGTCGAGTGGATGCAGCGGAGCGCGCTCGATGTTCTCGGCGAGCGAAACCTCGTCGATCAGCACATCGGCGCTGGCTTCCGACAAGACGCAGGGGACCGGCGCGACCTTGGCGAGGCGCTTCTGCTTGACCAGCAGTTCCAGTGCGCGGAAGCGGCGACCGCCGGCCGGAACCTCGAACATGCCGGTTTCCTTACCCTCGCCGTCAACGACAGGGCGGACATGCAGGGACTGGATCAGGCCGCGCCGGGCGATGGACTCGGCCAATTCCTCGACCGAGACACCGGCCTTGACGCGCCGGACATTGGACTGGCTGAGCACCAGCTTGTTGAAGGGGATGTCGCGCGAGGACGACAGGGTGATCTTCTGAACGGCAGTGACCATGTCAAGTACTCCATGACGGACGCCGGTGAGCCTCTCTCTCCGGCTATCAGCCCGTCACGAAGCGAAGCGCCGCCCTCTTCCTCTGAAGAGAGCGACGCCAGCCGCAGAACCTGAAAGCCGGAAATCAGGCACTCCGGTTTTCCGTATCGGCGGGTGTACGGGAAAAGCTCGCGCCGACGCGGTAGAGCAGACGCTCAGCGGCGCGGATGCTGCCGGTTTCGCGGGCGGCCTCGGCCCAGACCGAGATCGGGAAATCGCCGGTGAACAGCAGATAGCGCTCGATCCCCATGCCGAAGGGCAACCGGGCCGAGGACAGTTCCTCAAGGCTCCACGAGCCCAGTTCGGGATAGCCCAGATCGGCCAGGCCGAACATGATGTCGCCATCCTCATCGAGTTCGGTGGCGAGCCAGACACCGACACCGAAAGGGTTGAAAAACTTCACGACGGGGATGTGATCCTGGTCGCGCTGGCGGCCATTGGCCAGCAGCCGGTCGCGCTGCATATCGGTCAGGAGGATCATGCCGCAGCCCTCCTTTCGGCTACGCCCGCATCCGTTTCGCCGGCATCCTCTTCAGGCAGATGCGACAACAGCCAGTCAGCCGCTTTGCTGGCCTGCGAGGCCGCGCGTACAATGGCGCGATTATCCTCGCGCAGCACTTCCAGCCACGATCCGATGTAATCAGCGTGGCGCACGGTCGGTTCAATACCCAGAGTAGCGCAGCAGAAGGCCGCGTTCATTTCGGCCACAAGTTCCTCGAAGGCGTATTTCTTCGTGCCGAAGCTACCCGAGAAATCCCGCCCAAGTCGCGAGGCATGCCCAGTCGCGTGCCCCATCTCGTGCAGGGCCGTTCGATGCCAATTTATTGGCTCGAAATAGGCTTGCGGAGGCGGCACCTGAACATAGTCCAGAGACGGCATGTAAAAGGCGCGATCTCCGCCGATGCGGAAGTCGATGCCGGTCGTCCTGATGAGCGCCTCGACCTTCGGCTCGATCAGGCCGCTCGGCGGTGGTGGCGCGACTGCCATGATGTCATCGGGCAGACCGTCGCATTGCGCGGCGTTAAAGACCGTGAACCGCTTCAGGAACGGAATTGCATGTGCATCCTCACCCGTCTCACGGGCACGGCGTTTTTCGTCCTCGGGAGTGAAACGGTCGGCATAAACGACAGTGGTGCCGCGCTCGCCCTTCCTGACATTTCCGCCAAGCGAAAGCGCTTGGCGGAAAGTCAGCCACGCCTGACCGGGGAAACCATGCTGGATGACAGCCCCCCAGAGGATGAGAATATTGATGCCTGAATAGGATCGGCCGGATGAAGCATTTCTCGGCAGGCCCAGCGGGGCAGTATCGGGTGACGCGCCCCAGGGCTGGACCCATGGAAGACGCCCCTGCTCCAGCTCGGCGATGATCTTGTTGGTGATGTCGTCATAAAGGTTGCTGCGCGCGCCACCGTCTACGGTGCTGCGATCGTGCCTGGCCATCGGGATAATCTCCGCGACGGGCGCCGGAAGCCTCTCTCCCAGCCCTCAACCCGTCACGGAAAACCCGTCCGCACTCTCACTCTGAAGGGGGCGTTGCGGGGCAGGCTGTGCAGAAACTCGGCGACAATTCAGTGCAGGCGCGATGACGCGAACTGAATCGAGCGGGGTTCTTAGCCCCGCGACATCAGCGCCCCGGTCCCGAAGGCGTTCGAAACGCGGATGATGTTGAATGCCAGGACCGAGAGGGCAGCTTCGGCTTTCACCCGCCGCAAACCCCGGGTCAGGAAGCGGCCTCCGCCAGACATTCGCTTGATGGTGCCGAAGGGATGCTCCACCGTGCAGCGCCGGATCGTCATGAGATCAGGGTTCTCGTGAACCCGACGCTCCATCCGATCGAGCGCGCCCTGATCCACGAGCCTGTGAATGGTGCGCTGATATCCTGGCGTACACTGCGGCTTGATGTGGCAAGTCTGGCACGCGGGCGTTCTGTAACGGATCGCCCGATTTCGGGTATGTTTGCCCTTGGGATGCATGGTTTCACCAGCCGGGCAGCGGATCGTGTCGGTTTCCTCGTCATGGACGAACTGCACAGGGCGGAAGTATTGCGCGCTCATGGCACCACGCTTGATCGGAGCCGCTACTCGGACACCGTCTTGCTCGCAGCGCGCGACCTCCTGCGCATTCGAGTAGCCTCCGTCCGCCAGCACTTCGAGCTGGTCGACGTCGAGCACTTGTTTTGCCGCAATCGCCATTGGATGTAGCAACTGGCTGTCGTTGGCTTCGTTGGCGACATCGTTGTGAATGATCAGGCCGCTTTCGATATCGACGACACTCTGGAGATTATAGGCCGGGAACTTCGGCGCCCGGCCATACCCCATTGGTCTTGAATCCGGTTCTCCGAAGACCACGACGTTCGTATCGTGCTCAGCCAACTCGGCCTGCCGCTTTTCCAAGCGCTGCTTGCGGCGTTCGAGCGACGCGATCGCGCCGGCAAAAGCCGCGCGATTGACCGTCTGATCTCGCGCGTCCGCCGGGTGTTGATCCGCTATGTTGAGACGGTCGAGATAGTAGGCGATTTCTGTTTCGGCGTGAGCGATGTCGCGTGCCAGACGATCTGCTCCTGCGATGTTCTTCGCGCTGGCAACCGCCCGCATCTTGGTCCCGTCCAGCGCCACCTTGCCGGGAGTGACAAGGCCGTTCTCGCGACAGAATCTGATGAATGCGGCGCCCGTGGCGATGATCGCTTCGGGATTATCGTGCCGGAACGCTGCGATGGTCCGATAGTCCGGGGTCATCCGCCGCATCAGCCAGATGGCCTCCAGGTCGCGCTGGCAGGCGCGCTCCAACTGGCGCGAAGAGCGTAACTGATTCAGGTAACCCCAGATATACAGCCGCAGCATATCGCCTGGATGATAACCGGGTCGCCCCGTTGCGGCCGAGATAGTGCGCTCAAAGCCAAGCGCCGTGAGATCGAGGGTTTCAACGAAGGCGTCGACGACCCGGACGAGAGATTCCTGCGGCACGTAGTCATCGACGCAGGCAGGTAAAAGAAGCGGCTGGCTTCGGTCATATCCCTCAATAAAGCGTCCCATTGTGCCTCCGTGCCGCAAGTAATGAAGTGTAGCATCCATGGGCAAATAACCCCAGTAAATGCTTGGCAATACGAGCAATATCTACTGCGGGCGCCACCAGAACATATTGCTCGCACCACTCTGGTGATAGACAAAGAAGCATCGGGGAACGCGCGCGCTGTCGCACGCTCGGGATGCGGACCATGATGAGGTTCTGGCAAGGTGGAATTGGATGGACTCTGGCTCGCGGTGGCCTTCTTCCTCATCGCACTGATCTATGCGTCGGTCGGCCAGGCCGGGGCGTCTGGCTACATCGCGATCATGGCGCTGGTCGGCTTTGCGCCGTTGGCGATGAAGACGACCGCGCTCGCCCTCAATCTGCTGGTCGCAGCAATCGGGACAGCCATGTTCCTGAAGGCTGGAAGGCTGTCGTGGCGAAGTGTCTGGCCTTTTGCGATCTTGGGCTTCCCGTTCTCGCTGCTCGGCGGATCTGTCCAGCTACCCCCGGATATCTATTATCCGGTCGTCGGGGTGGTTCTCGTCCTGTCGGCCGTCCAGATGGCGCGGACGGCCCTTCGTAGATCTGGATCATCTGCTGCCCTGCCAACCGATCCGCCCTTCATCCCGGCACTGGCAACGGGTGCGATCATTGGCTTCATATCCGGCACGACAGGGACCGGAGGCGGCGTATTCCTCGCGCCGGTAATCCTCGCGATGAACTGGGGTACAGCACGCCAGACTGCGGCGACAACCGCCGTCTACAACCTGATGAACTCGGCTGCCGCACTGCTTGGAGCCTATGCCTGGTGGGACCAGATCCCGAGTGCGCTACCCGGGTGGCTGATCGCCGTCGCTGTTGGCGGCTCGCTCGGGGCCTTCATCGGTAGCCGTTGCCTACCCGAACTATGGTTGCGCATCATTCTGGCGGTAATCCTTCTCGCCTCGGGCGTGAGGCTGCTGTTCGGGTGACGGCCAGCTTACCTGTCACAACCGAGTTTCAGCGATCTCCCCACCGTGATGCGATTATCCCTGGTTACCCGATGAGGTGGAAACTATGGATCGTCCCGGTCTAGACTTCAGCCCATATGTCGATTAGTCTCGACATATGGAATCAGAAAACGCCATCCTTGCTTTCGCCGCGCTCGCGCAACCGACCCGCCTCGACGTGTTCCGCCTGCTGATGGAGCACGAGCCGGACGGATTGCCCGCGGGCGAAGTCGCCCGCCGGTTGGATGTCCCGCACAACACCATGTCCACGCATCTGGCGACGCTGACGCGCGCCGGTCTGATCGATGCCGAGCGGCACAGCCGCTCGATCATCTATCGGGCGCGGCTCGACGCTGTGCGGGAGCTCGCGGGCTTTCTCGTCAAGGATTGCTGCGGTGGCCGCCCGGAAATCTGCGCGCCGCTGATCGCCGATATTTCCCCTTGCTGCCCACCGCAAACCCTCGCCGCCAAGGAGGCCACCCATGACTGACCGCATCTACAATGTTCTGTTCCTCTGCACCGGCAACTCGGCGCGCTCGATCCTCGCCGAGAGCATCCTGAACAAGGATGGCGAGGGTCGATTTCGTGCCTTCTCTGCCGGGTCGCAGCCGAAGGGCGCGGTCAATCCCTTTGCGCTGAAGGTTTTGAAGAGCTTTGACTATCCCGCCGAGGGCTTCCGCTCGAAGGGTTGGGAGGAGTTTGCCGAGCCTGACGCGCCTGTCATGGATTTCGTCTTTACCGTCTGCGACAGTGCCGCCGGTGAAGCCTGCCCGGTCTGGCCCGGCCAGCCCATGACCGCCCATTGGGGGATCGAAGACCCCGCCGCCGTAGATGGGCCGGACATCCAGAAGGAAGCCGCCTTCGTTGCCGCTCTCCGCTATATGAAGAACCGCATCTCGGCCTTTACGTCCCTGCCGGTCGCCAGTCTCGACAAGGCGTCGCTCCGCACGAAGCTGATTGAGATCGGCCAGTCCGAAGGTGCGTCGTCTCCACGCAACAGCGCGGCGTGAGGCAGGCTATGGACGTCATCATCTACCACAACCCGGATTGCGGAACCTCGCGCAACACCCTGGCGATGATCTGCAATGCAGGCATCGAGCCACATGTCATCGAATATCTCAAGACACCGCCGTCTCGGGACATGCTCACCCAGCTCATCGCGCGCATGGGTATCCCCGTCCGCGCCCTGCTGCGCGAGAAGGGCACGCCCTATGCAGAGCTTGGCCTGGGCAACCCGGCACTAAGCGACGAGGAGTTGCTCGATGCGATGATGGCGCATCCCATTCTGATCAACCGGCCCATCATCGTCAGCCCAAGAGGCGTGAAGCTCTGCCGACCTTCCGAGGACGTGCTCGACCTGTTGCCGCCGCAGCGCGGCGCGTTCGTCAAGGAAGACGGCGAGCGCGTGATCGACGAACACGGCCGACGCGTCGCAACGGCCTGAGGAGACCCTATGTCTACCTTCGAACGCTACCTGACCCTCTGGGTCGCCCTGTGCATTGTCGTCGGTATCGCACTTGGCCATTTTCTGCCGGGCGCATTTCATGCCATCGGCGCGATGGAACTTGCTAAGGTCAACCTGCCGGTTGCCGTGCTGATCTGGCTGATGGTCATCCCCATGCTGCTCAAGATCGACTTCGCCGCATTGGGCGAGGTCAGCCGGCACTGGCGCGGCATCGGCGTGACGCTGTTCATCAACTGGGCGGTGAAGCCGTTCTCGATGGCGCTGCTGGGCTGGCTGTTCGTCGGCTGGCTATTCAGGCCATACCTGCCTGCGGACCAGATCGACAGCTATATTGCCGGCCTCATCATCCTTGCCGCCGCGCCATGCACGGCCATGGTGTTCGTCTGGTCGAACCTCACAAAGGGTGAGCCCCATTTCACGTTGAGCCAGGTCGCGCTCAACGACGCCATCATGGTCGTCGCCTTCGCGCCCATCGTCGGCCTACTGCTGGGCCTGTCGGCCATCACCGTGCCATGGGGTACGCTGGTGCTTTCGGTCGTGCTCTACATCGTCATTCCCGTCATCATCGCACAGATCATTCGTCGCCGGCTTCTGGCGAGCGGCGGGCAGACCGCGCTTGACAGGCTTCTTGCAAAGCTCGGTCCGGCGTCTCTCGTTGCGCTGCTGGCGACACTCGTTCTCCTGTTCGGGTTTCAGGGCGAGCAGATCATCGCGCAGCCGGCAATCATCGGTCTGCTGGCCGTGCCGATCCTGATTCAGGTCTATTTCAACTCCGGCCTTGCCTATCTGCTGAACCGCGTAGCCGGCGAACAGCATTGCGTTGCCGGTCCCTCGGCGCTGATCGGCGCATCGAACTTCTTCGAACTGGCGGTTGCCGCCGCCATCAGCCTGTTCGGCTTTCATTCGGGTGCGGCGCTCGCCACGGTTGTCGGCGTGCTGATCGAGGTGCCGGTGATGCTCTCAGTCGTCTGGATCGTGAACCGCTCCAAAGGCTGGTATGAACGCGGCGGCAAAGTCTCCAGACTGGCGGAGGCGCATCGCTGATGCCGGACGAGCTTCCCAATCTTGATGCCGGTTGCGCTGATATTCCCGGCATTGACCGGCTGCGCGCAGTAACGCCCTCGACCCATCCACCGCGTATCCTGCTGCTTTACGGCTCGCTCCGGGAGCGATCTTACAGTCGCTTCCTGACATTCGAAGCCGAGCGTCTGCTCAAGCATTTCGGGGCCGAAACACGTATCTTCGATCCGTCCGGCCTGCCGCTGCCGGATGGGACTGAGGTCAGCCATCCCAAGGTGCAGGAACTGCGCGAGCTCTCGCTCTGGTCAGAAGGTCACGTCTGGACCAGCCCGGAGCGTCACGGTGCGATGAGCGCGGTGATGAAGGCGCAGATCGACTGGATTCCCCTTTCGGTCGGCGCGGTAAGGCCGACGCAGGGCCGGACACTCGCCGTCATGCAGGTCTCCGGCGGCTCGCAGAGCTTCAACGCGGTTAACCAGATGCGTGTGCTCGGGCGCTGGATGAGGATGGTCACGATCCCTAACCAGTCCTCCGTCGCCAAAGCCTTTCAGGAGTTCGACGAGGCGGGCCGGATGAAACCGTCCTCCTATTATGATCGAGTGGTCGACGTGATGGAGGAACTGATGAAGTTTACGCTTCTGACGCGCGACGTCTCACCCTACCTGACTGACCGCTATTCCGAGCGAAGGGAGAGCGGCGAGGCCCTGATGCAGCGGGTCAATCTGACGGTCGCGACCTGAACGCCTTAGCATTCTGGCATCATTGCTCGCGAAATGACCAGGCTCTGACGACATTGCCAGCCTGGGTCGCGCCGCGTCTCTGAGTGCGGGAAGGTTCAGCCGCAGGGCTCAGGATGAGTTTCTGCACAGCCTGGGGGTCTCCCCGCTGAAAGGGGTGCGTCGGCAACGCCAGTGCCGACCAGGGGGAAGGCCTTCCCCCGCTCAGATTAGTGTACGTCTAAAATCAGTTACCTGCCAAAGGCTCATGCCCCACTGGTATCCAGCCAATCGCGAAGGTGCTCGATGCGCCAGGCCAAAAGCGTCCTCGTGTCCTTGTCCCAGCGACGAAGCAGGCCAGTGACCACCGCATCGCCAGGTGTCCACTCGCCTCCGCTATTCGTTACCTCCAGATAGCGTGTGTTCCAGACCAACGATCCGCTAAATCCTTGGGCATCCTCGAATTTCATTTCCTTTGCGGCCTCCTGCGAGATTTGGCTGGTCAGGCTTATATTCTCGGGCTCCCAGAACAACTCGAATATCTGGTCGTCACCGCTATTCTTCTTTTCCTGTGTGGCGTATCCAGTTCCATTCGTCTGATGCACATCGAATGCGTAGTGGGCGTTTTCCCCCGAGAACCCCCGGAAAAATAGGATCTCGGCCTGTTGCGATGGCGCGTGACGCAGGGCAAAGCGTTCTACAGGGACGACTTGTGCCTGATGCGAGCACGCGTTCCACGCCGAGTCACTGATGGCTGCAAAGGCCGCATCGATCGGGTGTTTTTCCATCACCCATGGCCCTTCATGCTCAAAGACATCGTCGCTGCCGTAGAATCGGTAATGCATCGGTTGTTCTTGGGCGACGTGCTCACAACTGAGCACCATGCGGCGAGCATCGCGCGATACGTATGATCCCGTCCCCACAAGGCGGACATTCCACTCGTTTGCTGTTCCAAGTGGCGTAACGAACGGTCGGGTATGCACAAGCATATCGTTCGTAACCTTTTCGCAGATCGTCTTCCATTGTTGCGGCGTCATCGTGGATAATCCTTTCACTACAAACACTTTCGGCGTGCTTCAGGTACTGAAGACAGCAAAATACTGCCAAAAACCTTATGGACGTACCCACCGGTGATGGTGTCGATCGTTATTTAAGGTCGCTTACCTTAGCCTACCCGCTATTTAAGCCAAAGGGCAATTGCTTAAATAGTGCAGCACCCGCATAGTGAGGTATGTCCGAATCATCTTCCAATCTCCGGCTAGGCCGCTTTGTCGAGATCCCTGTTGCGGGAGAAATCGTGCGTGCCTTCGTACCGCCCCCGCTGCCGCCGCAGCCGCCGATCGATGTGCTGGCCCTCCTGGAGCGGCTAAGTTTGGCGGAACGTGCCTTGGGGCGCCTGGACGGCATCACTATGCTGCTGCCGCGCCAAGAACTGTTCCTTTATATGTATGTGAGGAAGGAGGCTGTCCTTTCATCCCAGATTGAGGGCACACAATCGACTCTTTCGGACCTGCTCCGCTTCGAAACCGAAGCGCAGGCCGGCCAGCCGATCGACGACGTCCGTGAAGTGTCGAACTACGTCGATGCGATGATGTATGGGCTGGAGCGTCTGGAAGACCTGCCGCTGTCACTACGTCTGATCCGCGAGATGCATGAGCGACTGCTGCAAAGCGGGCGTGGCGGCACGAAAAATCCCGGCGAGTTTCGGCGGTCTCAGAACTGGATCGGTGGTTCACGTCCAGGCAACGCATTGTTCGTGCCGCCACCGCCGACCGAGATGGATGCTTGTCTCGATGCGCTTGAGCGCTTCATGCACGAGGACGGCTCGCGTCTGCCCGCACTGATCAAGGCCGGGCTGCTGCATGTCCAATTCGAGACCATCCACCCGTTCCTGGATGGAAACGGCAGGATCGGTCGCTTGTTGGTGACGCTGTACCTGTGCGTCAACGGTGTGCTGCGCAAGCCGCTGCTCTATCTGAGCCTTTACCTTAAAACGCATCGCGCCGACTATTACCGCCTGCTTCAGGAGGTGCGCGAGCACGGGGCATGGGAAGCCTGGCTCGATTTCTTCCTCACCGGCGTTGCGGACACGGCCAATCAAGCGTTCGAGGCCGCCACCCGGATTGTCGATCTGTTCAAGGAAGACCGAGAGCGGATTACGACAGAGAGCGACCGGGCAGGCTCCGCGCTGCGTATCCACGATCTGTTTCAGCAAAACCCTTTCCTGACGGCCAACCAACTCGTTCAGCAAACAGGTCTCTCAGCCCCCACGGTCAATGCCGCGCTCGCCGATCTGGAACGGTTCGGCATCGTCGAAGAAATCACCGGCCGTAAACGGGGGCGCGTGTTCAGTTACCGGCGATATCTCGCCATTTTGAGCGAGGGAACCGACCCGCTCCCCACGACGGCTTAAAAGGGGAGAGTCCGTGCCGATAAAAACTATATCCGCCGCACAATTCGCGACAGCGTTCGATCTCAGGCCAAATCTTGTGGCGTGGTTCCTCGGCGCAGGCGCATCGGCCGCCTCTGGCATTCCGACCGGCTATGCCATGATCCGCGATTTCAAGGCGCAAATCTTTTGCCGCGAAACAAACCTGTCAAAGCGCGAGATTGATACTGCTGACCCGATCTGGATCGACAGGATCGATGCCTTTTTCCGCCAAAACTCGCTGTTGCCACCTGACGGTGATCCTACAGAATATGCCAAAGCCTTTGAAGCGGTCTATCCAGAGGCTCGGCATCGCCGACAGTATATAGACGATGCGATCTCCAAGGGCACTCCCTGTTTTGGACATAAGGTGCTTGGCAGTCTTATGGCTGCTGGCAAGGTCGATAGCGTTTTCACCACGAACTTCGATCCGCTTATCGAGGAGTCGGCGCATTCGTCAAATGCGATCCTCCCGATAGACTGCCAGAACCGCCCGACTGTGGCGGCGATCGATTCCGCCGACCGTGCCATGCGGTGCCTCAATGAATCTGACTGGCCGTTGGTCGCTAAGCTCCACGGTGATTATCAGTCGATCGCGATTAAGAACACGGGATCGGAACTAGAGGAACAGGACGCCCGGATGCGGCATGTGCTGGTGGAATCCGGCAAGCGCTTCGGAATGATTTTCGTCGGCTATAGCGGACGCGACGCTTCGATCATGGAGGCGCTGAATACGGTTCTTGATGCGCCGTCGCCATTTCCGAACGGACTGTACTGGCTCACCTCGTCAACTTCGCGTTTGCTGCCCGCAGTGATCGAATTCCTGGAGCGCGCCGGGGCGGCTGGCGTGGACGTGGCCGTCGTCGAGTGCGCAACCTTCGACGAACTTGCTGCCGATATCATCAAGATAACCGATCTGCCCAAGCCGCTTTTCGATCGGGTGATGGAGGGGCGTCCGACACCGCGCTTGGTTCCGATGCAACTACCCACCACCGAAGCTCGAGCCTTCCCTATTCTGCGCTACTCCTCGCTGCTGATCGAAAGTATGCCGAGCAACGCCCGTCGCGTAAAACTCGCGCAAAACACGACCTCTCCGATCGTGCGCGAAATGCTCAAGGAGAAGGGAGTTAAAGCGACAGTTGCGGTAAACGGGCGAGAGGTTGCTGCTTTCGGCAGCGATGAACAAATCCTCGGTGCACTCGCACCACTTGGGGCAAAGCTCGACGGCGACATCAAGCTCGATCCGGCCACAGACAGTTGGGCAATGGGCCTCATTTATGATGCGCTGGTCAAAAGCTTGGCGCGCCGCCTACCGCTGATTCCGCGCTACAAGCGCTCCGGCCATTCCGTGGTTATAGCGCCGCCTCGCGACGGAGAGGATCGTGAACAGGCTCGTCGGAACGCGCAGGCGCTGTCCAACCTCCGTAACGCCTACAAAAGCGATCTGACAGGAACAGTTCCTAGTCTCGGGTTCCCATTTCAGGAGGGATTATTCCTGAAGCTGGACCTTATCAACGGGCGTTGGTGGCTCGGCTTCGAGCCCTACACGTTCGTGCACATTCCGCGTGCCGATGCGACCGAGGTTGGGAGCTCGGCGCACCCGGAAAACCCCAGATTCGACCCTATGGGGGCGCGGCCGGAGCGCAGTGGTGATCCAGCAGGCGATTGGCGCAGGGAACGCTGGGCGCAGCGCTATAACAGGAACTGGGCAGACATCATTGCCGCATGGGCTCTACTTCTCACCGACACCGGCGGTAAGACTAAGCGAGCTTTCGGGCTGCAGGACGGTGCGGGAATGGATGCCGTGTTCGAAGTTTCACCAATCACGGGCTGGAGCCGCCCAGGGCATCACCACCCTTATTTCGACAGGACCAAGTAATGAGCAGTTCGGTCCCTTTGACAAAGCTTCCACCTTTCACGTTGCTCGCGGAGCCGAACCTTTCTTTCTCTCCCTCGGATACAACGCATGTCGATGTCCACCCGCTTCGAGGTCTCGCGAACTTCGGTCCTTATTCGAAGGGATCGTTCGGCGGCTACACCTCACGAATAAGGATCGCGACAGTAGGGCCCGAGAGCGCGTTCAAACGACGCGGTGAGTTGATGCTGTTATTGCGGAACGCGCATCGTCCGTCCGACAGGTCAGAATATGTCCCACAATATCCCGGCTTCGAGCGTCTTTTCCGTGTGGCTCTAGAAGCAGCACCGCGCGAGGCTCATATCAAATGGCCTGAGCACCTTCGCGAGTTGCCCGGAGATGGCGACCCACAAACCCGACTTTACCAAGCAATGGAAGCAGCGCTCCAACGGCTGGATATGGTGCGCAACGAGTTCGATGTCGTGCTCGTCCACTTCCCGGATAGCTGGAGTCCTGCGACACGCAGTAAACTCTTCGACGCCCATGACGTGCTCAAGGCACTTGGCGCTCGATATAATATCTCGACCCAGGTGCTGAACGACCGCGTCTTCACTTTCACGCACAAGGCGTCGCTTGCTTGGAGGCTGGCAACGGCTCTTTATGTGAAAGCCGCCGGTACGCCGTGGAAGCTGGCACCGCTGAAGGGCGTTCCAGCCGACACAGCATATATAGGGCTCGCTTATGCGCTGCGCGGCGATCAGCGTGATGCGCACTATGTGACGTGCTGCTCACAGGTGTTCGACATGGATGGTGGCGGTATGCAGTTCGTGGCCTTCGAAGCCCAGGACCCCGTCGCCGACGTTGCCGAGGCAAGGAGGAACCCGTTTCTCAGCCGTGACGACATGCGCGCGGTTCTTGCTCGCAGCCTGTCGCTCTACCAAGGTCGGAATGGTGGCAACCTCCCTAAAAGAATGGTTATCCACAAGACCACGGCGTTCAAAGAGAGTGAGATCGAAGGGGCGTTCGATGCACTGGCCGGGATCGCGGAGATCGAGTGCGTCGAGGTCAGTTCGGCATCGTGCTGGCGCGGCGTCTGGCTGATCGAGTCTGGCCAGAAAAAGCCACCCACCAAGCCATCAGGCTATCCCGTGCCTCGGGGAACGATGGTGGTACGCTCCGGCAACTCCGCGCTGGTATGGGTTGCGGGCAATGCACCCGAAGTATCGACCAAGGGTGACTATTATCAGGGCAAGAAGAGCATACCCCGCCCTCTGCAATTAATCCGTCATGCCGGCAGCGGCCCGCTCGAATTAACTGCTCACGAGGCGTTGGCATTGACCAAGATGGATTGGAATAACGACGCCCTTTACGATCCTGTGCCGGTCAGCATTCGTTACTCACAGAAACTAGCGCGCACAATCGCGAATGTCCCCGATCTGCCTCGGAATGTTTATCCATATCGGCTATTCATGTGATTATCTTACTAGTTCTAAAAAATGAGGCGCTCCACCACAGTTTCTGTTACTTGAGTCAAGCATCGACAGCGTTAAGATTGTTGCCATAATAACAAAACTTGGGAGGAGTTCAGAATGCTGAATGCGGAGGGGGCGTCGGTCTCTTTGAAACCCATCACCCTTGCGTATGAGGCGGATCTGCTGGGTAATATTCAGCAGGCGTTAGCCGGCCTTCAGGGCTTTGGCGTTATGGCGCTCGAACTCATCCAGAATGCGGACGATGCGGGAGCGGATAGCCTCGCGTTTGACGTGACCGAATCTGGCCTGTTCATCCGGAACAACGCGGAGTTTTCAACCTGCGGGCTTCATGAGATTCGCTGCCCTTGGGAGCAGAGTGGAGATCCTGAGGGCCATAAGCGAGCATGCAATTTCCATGCGATCTCTCGTATGGGTAGCAGAAGCAAGATTCGTGTCGCTTCTCAGATCGGGCGTTTCGGGATCGGGTTCGTTTCCGTCTATCAGGTCACCGATGCTCCCATCGTGCGGTCGAGGGGCATCGAGATGCAACTGATTCCCATAGACGGTTCAGGTGAGACGAAGATGATTCCGCGCAGTGGGGGGACTGAGTTCGAATTGCCGTGGGCCACTCTGGCTTCCGATACTCGCAAGGGCATCAATGCGTCCCCAACACCGGCAGATGTGGTTCGCCTCGTGATTGACGCGATCTCAGACATTATGGCAAGGGGGCTCTTCTTCCTTCGCAACCTGAGAACCATTGAACTCTCCAAGAACGGAATTTTCGAGCGCTCTGTAACCATTACCCGTCATGGAGGCGTGGTCGATCTCAAGATTGAACCGGAGGGGAAGCAAGAGAAATGGAAAATCCTGACGCGGGACGCATCTGATCTCGCGGTCGAGAGGCGGATTTTTGACGATTTTCCCACCCTAGTCGAGCTGGATCGCTCGCCGATCGTGAGTATCGCGATGCCGGTCCACGACGAATCTGTTGATGGCCTACTCTATGCCTATCTGCCGACGGAACAGACTTCGGGCATGCCGCTGCATATCAATGCCGATTTCTTTCCGCACCCCACACGGCGCACTATCACGCTTACCGGAGAGCAGCACGAGAGGTACTGGAACGAACTACTCCTAGACGCGGCCGCCAAGGCGATAGCGGAAAGCTTCGAGGAGGTGCGGGATCTCATCGGCCCGCGCCGGCTATGGTCCTTGGTAGGCGCCGCGTTCGCCTTGAAGGACAAGGCCTCGTTCCAATCCTTCTGGCTGGAGATACAGGTCGCCGCGAAGGCATCGCATAGCGTGCTGACGGTGGACGAACAGCTGGCGCTGCCAAGCGACTGCCATCTCCCAGAGCAGCTTTCTGCTGAAGCTCAGGCCGCCCTCGCGTCAATTGAACTGAAACTCCTCCATCCAGATCTTCGCCCTTATTGGTCGGTTTTCCAGGCCCTCGCTGCATCTCCCTTGCGTCTGCCAGCTCTGGTCGCCGCGCTTGAAGTCAAAAAAATCACCGCAGAAGATGCTAATCTGCAGGACCTATGGGCTGCTGTTGATGCGATCTTGGTGCAATCGAAGGCGCGTCAAGATCTTCCGGCCTTGGTCAACCGGTTGAAGGCCATCAAGTTCATTCTGGATAATGATGGCGCGCTGGCGTCGATCGACGACATCTATCGCCCGCCTGTGGGGATCGCGACAGCACGGATTCATCGGTTCTTGCCGAGAACGCCTATGGTCCAGCGCGAGGTACTTGCGTTCGAGGCGCTCGCAGCGTTGATCGACGTATATCGCTTCGACGAGTTTGCTCGGGACCTTGCAACTGCAATCCCTGATGAAGAAGGGGCAAGCGCGGTGATCGGTCTCGGCGATGAGGGCCAACGCGAACTCTACGATCTTTTGCCCGCGTTCATACCCGATGGAGTCACCGCAGCGTCCTGCTCCAAGCTTGCGACCACCCCCTTCCTGCGGACAGGTTCGGGGTTCGTCGAGCCTTCACGCGGCCAACTGCCAGGCGGTTTCGTAGATCCGGTCGGCTATTTCGAACTTGTCGACACAAGTTTGATGTCGGACAGCGTACAGGCCTTTGCGCGGGACTGGCTGCGCGTCGACGTGCTCACCTTTCAAGCATATGTCGACGATCATCTCGAGGACATCCTCAAGGGTGAGCCGACCAGGGAACAATATGTTGCACTCCTGAGCGAGATTCTGAAGCATCGCGCTGAACTGGACGCGGGAGGTGGCCTACGGTCGCTAGCGGGCCTTTCCTTTGTCCGTACTCGGGCTGGGACCTATGTCCGACCCACTGAGTGTTATTTTTGGTCGGCGCAGATCGACGCGCTGCTCGGCGGCGAGGAGCAATTTTTCATAGATGAGAACTGGATGCCGGCAGGACAGGCAGCGGCGCGTTTCCAGGACGTTCTGGAAGGCCCACTCGGCATGCGCCGCACGGTGTCCATCGAACACCTGGTTTCACGCATCGATGCGATAGCCACCACCGGCACCATCGATCAGATTGCAGAACGGACGCAGCCGATCGTCCGCCATATTTTGGAGCGCTTTGCTCGCCTGACGGTTGATGAGCGAACCGCGCTCGAACGGCTCAGGTCGATCTCCTGGCTGCCTGCGGCTATCAGCGGAGAGCGAGTCGAGGGAAAACGCTTCGGCCCTACGGGCCTCTATCGATCGTTCCGTGCCGCAGGCTACGCGTCGCAGGTGAATGTTGTCGATCTGCCGATCCTACGGGGCGGCGCGCAAGCTAGTCGTTCGCTTGTCGACTTTCTCGACTTCCTCGGAATGAAGGCGGAGCCTCCAACGGAGACCGTCGTCGCCCATCTCGAACACTGCATGGCGAACGGCAGCCCTGCGTCCGATGTCGTCTACGCCATGCTGAGCGAGCGCCTCGGGGGGGACGACGCCACGTCCATAGACAGGCTCTCCGGAACTGCATTCATCTACGATCCCGAGCTGGACGAATATCTTCGTGCAGATCAGGTCTTTTGGGAGCCCACCTATTTCCGTGGCTATTGGCATGCCCCAAGCCCGCGGATGCGGCTGCGCGAGGGGCTCTATCGTCATCTCGGCGTCGAAGACGCTCCGACCGCTTCAAGTTACGTCACTCTCCTGAAGGGCATCGCCACAAAGGCGAGCATCGGCGAGCTCGACGAAGACGTGCATCGGCGATGCCTTGCTTGGCTCGCTAACGCACTCGAGCGGGAAGACCAGGACGTTCTTGCCGAGCTTCGGACAGTCGGTGAAGAGCCCGTTCTGCTCAACCTCAACGGCGCGACGATCTGGGCCGATGAAGCTGCGTGGCTGGATTCGCCGATCCTTGTCGAACCGTTCGCCGGCGCCCTCGACGAGAGACTTGTGTTGCCGCCGGCGGTCTCGCGGGTTGCAGCGACGCGGCTCTATCGGGAACTCGGTGTCGCCAGGTTCTCTGATATCGGACGCCTCGCACTGGCCGAGGTCCCGGACGGGGTTTCAGCGCCGGCGGCGACGGAGCGCCTGCGGACGCGCGGCGACCTCCTGCTTTGGCTTGCGCCGAATGTGGAGTTTCGCGATCGGTTGCGGAGCATTTTGAGCCGCATCGAGGTGCAGACGGTTGAGCGACTGCGGGTCCATGTCGAGATTGTAGAGTTTGATCCCCCGGTCCGCTCTCCTGTGAGCCAGGCCGACGCCTATTTCGACGTGGAAACCTCGCTTCTCTTCGTCCGGACTGCGCCGGGAGAGAGTTTTGACTGGTCCGCTGCTTTCAAGGCGATCTTCGCGCCGTTGGAGCAGCTCACCACCGGGGTGGATTTGCCGCCGGTAATCATGACGGCGGCGTACATTGTAACTATGCCGACTAGGGCTGACGCCGAACGGGCGCTCAAGAATGCGAACTACCATCCACCCGAGGCCCCCTACGAAGATCTGCCCGAGACCGAGGATTTGCACGATACCGAGGACGAACACGCCGCTGAAACGGTCGCGGGCGACGAGGAGGTGTCCATCGGCGGAGGCGGCGCCGATGACGAAGCGATCAACGGGCGGGCGGCTGGTGATGATCACGACGATGCCTCTGACGATCTATCGCCAGAGAGCGACGAGGCTGAGACCGACGTTGAAGAAATCGACGTCGATGTCGATGCCGTCGGTCATGGAACGACTGCGGGCGAACAATCAGGGGAGAGCCAGAGGGCCGAAGACGCTGCCTTCGCATCCAAATCTGACAGCGGCGAGTTCGGAGCTGAAACGGGCGAACCCACCGAAGGCGGAGTATCCGGTGGTGGCGGCTGGGGATCGAGATCGCGCAGCCGGCCAGGGCCTTCAAGGGCCGAACGCCAGGAGCGACGATCTCGCCTGCTTTCCTATGCGAACGCGACGCCCCGAGAGGGAGCATCCGGTGATCAGTATGCTTCGGGCGAAGATATTGGCTCGCTGATCGATGTCGCGGCGATCGAGGCGGTCCTCAAATATGAGAGGCGAGCTGGGCGTGAGCCCATCGAGCAGCCGCATAATAATCCGGGCTTCGACATCGTGTCGGCTGTCGCGGACGGTACGCCGCGTCGCCTAATCGAAGTGAAGGGCCTCGAGGGTGAATGGACGGAGCGCGGCGTGAAACTATCGCACATACAGTTCGCGACGGCCCAGACCTATCCGGGCGAGTATTGGCTTTACGTAGTGGAACATGCGCGCGACCTGAAAAACCAGCGGGTAAGCGCAATCGCCAACCCGTTCTCAAAAGTCGTAGAATACTGGTTCGACCATGGATGGAAGGGCGCGATCGAAGAGGTCGGGGCGGCCGCCGACCTAAATCTGGAAGTGGGTGTCAAGCTGAGGCATGCCGTGTGGGGCATCGGCACCATCGAACAGGTCAATCGTCGCGGAATTGCGATCTCACTCTTGATGAATTTCGGTGACGAGGGGCGCAAGTTTATCCCGTTCAATTCCAGCTTAGAATTCGTGGACTGACGATGGCGATCTGTATTCCACCGCTTGATGCATCGACGGAATCCTCTGCCGAGAGGAAGCTCTATGAGGCGCTCCGATCGGGACTTAGCGATGACTTTCTCGTGCTTCATTCGGTTAAGTGGATCGCGAAACCCCGAGGGGCGGGCCCGCGAGATGGGGAGGTGGACTTCCTCATCTGCCACCCGAAGCACGGCCTTCTGGTCGTCGAGGTGAAAGGCGGCGGCGTGATTCTCGATTACGCTATGCGTCGTTTCGCATCGATCGATCGACATGGCGACGAGCACGAGATCACGAACCCATTCGAACAGGCGATGAGGGGTAAGTTCGCGATCCTTGAGAAGCTTAAGGAAAGCCCGTTCTGGCAGAAGTTGGGCTTGGGCCGCATCCCGCTCGGGCATGCCGCCTTCTTCCCGGATGTGGACGGGGTTGGTGGCCTCGTAGGCCCTGACGCACCTCTCGATATCATCGGCGGTCGCCAGGACATCACTTTAATATCGCAGTGGGTCGATAGGGCTTTTACCTACTGGGCAGGTCCCGGCGGTCAGGGCGGATTGTCCGAGCTTGGCGCAGACGGTGTCGCGACAGTGCAGCGTATATTAGCTCGCGTATCGACGACCCGACCGTTGGTATCGGCGCGACTAGTCCAGGAGGAGCAGACCCGGATCGAGCTGACGGAACGACAAGCGGCGATCCTCGACCTTCTGTCTCGGCAGCGGCGTGTCATGGTTGCGGGCGGCGCGGGAACAGGTAAGACCTTAATCGCTCGCGAAAAGGCGGCGCGCGCGGCCGAGGAAGGCCTCAAGACCCTTCTTGTCTGCTATAATCGCGGGCTTGCCGACCACCTGCGCGAGCAGTGCGAGGGCATTGAGGGACTCGACGTCGCCACCTTCCACCAGCTTTGTAAGCGCTGGATCGATAAGGCGAAGTCCGAGTTGGCTCGCGACCTGATGGCTGAGGCGCGACGCGAGTATCCCGGCGGAACAGAGTTCGACCATCACCAGCCGATAGCCCTCGCATTCGCGATCGACGCGTTCGGATCGAATTATGATGCGATTGTTGTCGATGAAGCACAGGACTTTGGCGATGAGTTCTGGCTGCCGATCGAGATGATGCTTTCCGATCATGCCGATGGCCTACTTTACGTATTTTTGGACGAGAACCAGAACATTTACGGGCGCTCGGCCGCGATTCCGATCAAAGGCGAGCCGATGCTGCTCGATAAGAATTGCCGAAACACGACGACCATTCATGCTGCCGCGTATCGATACTATAGGGGCGTTAGAATCGAGGCTCCAAAGATCACCGGTACAAAAATTGAGCTTCTGACCGCACCCGACATCAATCGGCAAGCGCGCGCAATTTCAGCTCTTGTCACGCGCTTGGTTGCTGTCGAAGGCGTCGCTCCCCACGACATTGGCATCCTGCTTTGCGACGGGCGTGCCCGCTCGTCATTCGAGCGGGCGTTGGCCGCAATGACAATCCCAAAAAGCTCTCGATGGGGGCATCTCGAAGGATATGGTCCGGGCTCAATAACAGTGGATAGCGTAGCCAAGTTCAAAGGGCTCGAGCGCGCAATTATAATACTTTGGGGACTGGATGCATCTGATCCAGTTGTTGATCGAGAGACCCTATATGTTGGTATGTCGCGTGCGAAATCGATGTTGTTTCTGTGTGGAACGGTCGCAGCATGTGGTCGTGTACTTGATGCTGGGGTGACCTAAGAGGGCGGACTGCACATGGAGAGCGAATTAGATCCCGAGCGCATTGGCCGCATCGGCGAACGGCAGTTTGAAGTGCTCTGCGAGCGCGCGGGCCTTTATTGCAACAAGAGCGGCGTCGACGTGATGGGCTGGGATTTCATCGTAGAGTTCCCGATGGGGCCGGCCGGTCAGGCACTACCTCTCGATCAACGCCCTACCAACGCAGCACGGGTGCAGTTGAAGTCGACACTCGGCCGCACCGGCAATCGTATCCGCCTCAGTCTGTCCGCCATAGATCGCCTCGCCAAGGACCCTCGGCCGGCGCTCATCGTCGTGTTTCGGTTGCGAGCCGACGGCGAACTCCAATCCACTTATCTCGTCCATCTTATCGGGAATGAGCTCGCGCGTGTTCTCAGGCGATTGAGACTGGCGGAGGCCCGTAAGGCTCACGCCATCAACCACACCGATATTAGCTACAACTACGAGAAAGTCGGGGTACGCTTCGAGCCGACCCCCGCCGGCTTGTTGGCAGCCCTGACTGCTGCCTGCGGGCAAAATCCCGGTGCCTATACAATCGAGAAGCAACGACAGCTGGCCGAACTTGGCTATGAAAACGGCCAGTTCGAGGCAGAGGCACTCATCCAGATCGAGGGTCCGGAGCATTTCAGCAATCTGTTGCTCGGACTCGCGCCCTTGAAGCCGCATAGACTCCGCGTGTTCGATAGCCGGTTCGGCATACGTCTGCCCTACCAAGGCACACTATTCGACGACATCGAAGAGCTGCGCCTTACGCCTCCTATTCTAGGTTCCTGTGAGATTTCGATCCGCGGACCCAATTTCGGACAAGCGGCGCGCTTTGACGGCGAAATGTTCATTGGGCCGCCGATGGCGGAGCCTCATGGAGCAGAGCTTCTCATCCGCACCCAGGACTTCATCATTCGGCTGACACCGCCGGCACTCAAGTTCGAAAGCGTCGGCTCGATCGACGATATGGAGCACTCCCTAGAAGAGTGGGCGGAGCTGCTTCGCGCTCTCACACTCATGGTGACGGGGCGAGCGACCCTGACGATCGCCGGAAATGACCGCATCCCGTCGATTACCTTCCCGGTCGACCAACCCATCACCGGACCGTACCTTGAGGAGATTCCGCTGATCTCCGCATTCTTGGACGGATGGCTTCAGCTTCTCACGAATGCAGGCCTTCGTTCGACCGCTAGATTCAAGTTCGATGCGTTCTGGGAGGCCAATGAAGCACGCATGGCGGTGGACATCCTGCTCAAGCCACAATCCGACGCCCGCTTCGAATTCCAGACCCTTGAGATTGAAGAGTCGTCGCCGCCGCCTGAAGGCCTGTACTTCAACAGCACCTCCTTCGCTGACACCAGTATAACCTTCAGCGCGAAGGTCTTCTTTAAGATGACCGACGATCCGGAATGGCGGTACAGATCCACGGGCTTCGAGGCGCTCGATGTTAGACCAAAGGTCGACGACCTTGAAGAATATGGAATGGATCAGGCGACAGCCTGGGATCTGAAACTCCTCATCGACCCGAGGAACATCACATTGACGCCTCGGACAGATACCCCTGAAATGCCGACACCCTCCTCTAGCACCAGGTATGAGAGGCGATAGCGGCCGTCTGAGGAACGGACACCAAAATGAGTATACAATGGCTATTGGCAAAAGCGCCGGGATTTCAGGCGCTACCCGAAGCAGATCGCAGCGCGATCTTCAACTTCACCTTCCTGTGGAGCTTGTTCGAGGCCCAGGTCATGGGCAATTTCGCGCGCGCCGACCTAATCTGCGCAAAAGTCGACGAATGGCGAGATAGCGGTACGCTCGATGCCGATCAATATGGCGCCGAGTTGGCCTATTTTCAGCAGCGCTACTACGCCAACGGCGGCTTCACGCACCACTTTCCCCACCTCAATTTGCGCCCCGCAGATCAGCCCGGTATCGTCCAGTCGGTTCTCGATGGATCCAACACCGATCCGCGCGATCGGCTCCTCACGGTGATGATGATCGTCTGGCGATTCCGAAACAATCTTTTCCATGGCGAGAAGTGGGCCTACCAGCTCCAGGGGCAGCTCTCGAACTTTACGCATGCTAATGCCGCCCTAATGCGGCTTCTTGAGCGACATGGACAGTTGGCAAACTGACGGCACAAATTCTACGCGGCTTCCGCCAGAACGGATCGGCCGCATAGACCCGTCGCTCGTCTACCTACCAATGGCTACATCTAAGTAATGCCGGCTTGAGGGAGGTCGTAAGTGTCGCTCGAACAGCCAAAGGCGCGAAGCTGACGTCTGATGGCCGTTATCCAACTTTGCTGTCGCACTGAGCCTATTTTGGAGGGGCATAGAGGGAAATGGAGTAGATATAGTTCTCATCGCTATCCCGCATGGCCCGCCAGTGCAGAGATATAGAAATACCGGAGCATGCGGGTTTCGAACTCGCTTGGGGCTACTAGCCAATAATGACAGCAATCACCCTTCCCCCGAAACTGACCTATCCGTTTTCTACGCCACAGCATCCCATTCACCGCACAGCGGTGCCCGAGACCTTCCCTGCGCTGACATTCCGCGCTTCCATTGCCCCAGCCCCTTTCCGGGCATGGGATATTGGAGACGATGGCGGTCAAGCGGAACAGGATCAATATCGAGGTTACAGCCTCGACCGGACCGGAAACGGACCGGAATGATCCCGCACGCAAAGACGCTGCCGTGATGTCGCTGGCTCGCCTGATCGGACGCCAGATCGCCCGCGAGCAGTTCGAGCGTAAACTGGCAGCAGAACGCAAAGCTCAACATCATCTGCGTAGCTGACCTGCAAATCCTCTTGCATTTATACGTGTAATACGTATTTTTTAGCAGACCTATTCACCGGAGTCTGCGATGCCAACCACAACCTCCCTCGAATTTCAGCGCAAGTTCGGACACTATCTGAACGAGTCTCACCGTGAGCCGGTGGAGATCACGCGCCATGGACGACGAGAGTTCATAGTGATGTCAGCCGCGCAGTATGATGAGCTCCTGTCAGCAGCACAGCGCCGGAGCAGGACCGTCGAAACCCCCGCCGAACCTGAACAGAATTAAGATACCTCCCCCTGACACGGAGCCTGAGAGGACTGCCGATATGACCCGCGTTGCGCTCTATGCCCGATATTCTTCCGATAATCAGCGCGAGGCCTCGATCGAAGACCAGCTGCGCATCTGCCGAGAGCAGGCGAAGCGCGAGAAGTGGAAGATCGTCGGCACCTACAAGGACGCAGGCATCTCTGGCGCAAGTATGATCCTGCGTCCGGGCATTCAGGCGCTCCTTCAGGATGCACAGGCAGGCCAGTTCGACATCGTGTTGGCGGAAGCGCTGGATCGCATCAGTCGCGACCAGGCCGACGTGGCGACCTTCTACAAGCACCTAAAATTTGCTGGGGTGCCAATTGTCACTCTGTCGGAGGGCGAGATCAGCGAGTTGCACGTCGGCCTCAAGGGCACAATGAACGCGCTGTTCCTCAAAGACCTTGCCGCCAAGACACATCGTGGCATCCGTGGTCGCGTCGAGGAGGGCAAATCAGGCGGCGGGCTCTGCTATGGCTACAACGTCATCAAGCAGCTCGATGCCCGCGGTGATCCCATTCGTGGGGACCGGGAGATCAACGAAGCCGAGGCAAATGTTGTCCGGCGCATCTTCCGCGAGTTCGCCGCTGGCGTCGGTCCACGCACAATCGCCCGCACATTGAACGAGGAAGGTGTCCCCGGTCCGGCTGGCAAGCTCTGGAGCGATACCACCATCCGTGGTCATGTGAAGCGCGGCACGGGACTGGTGAACAATGAGCTTTATATCGGCCGTCTGATCTGGAACCGCCTCCGCTACATCAAAGATCCCTCCACCGGAAAACGCGTCTCACGTCTGAACCCGGAATCGGAATGGATCATCAAGGATGTGCCAGAGTTGCGCATCGTCGATGACGAACTATGGCATTCGGTCCGTGTCCGGCAGGGCGAGATCGCCGAGAAGTTTGCCAACGTCACCGAAGCCGTTCGCAAGCACCACAAAAAGAACCGCCTGAACGGCACACGTCGGCCGAAGTCCCTTCTGTCCGGCCTGGTGTTCTGTGGCTGCTGCGGCGGCCCCTATTCGCTTCGCGGCGCTGATCGGTTCGCCTGCTCTAACCACATTAGCAAGGGCGCATGCTCCAACAGCCGCACGATCCCGCGTGAGGAATTGGAATCCCGCGTACTCTCCGGCCTGAAGGACCGCATGATGGCGCCCGAGATCGTCGAGGAGGCGATGCGCGCCTATGCGGAGGGGACCAACCGGCTTAACCGGGAACGCCGCTCCAGCGGTGATGCCTGGAAGGCTGAACTGGTGAAGGTCGAGAAGCAAATCCGTGGCATCATCGAAGCGATCAAAGCCGGGATGTTCCACGAGAGCATGAAGGCTGAGATGGACACGCTGGAGGCACGCAAGACCGAACTGAACAGCCTGCTGGCTGATGCGCCAGAGGACACGCCGGACATTCTGCCAAGCGCCTCGGCGATCTATGCGAAGAAGGTTTCTGCCCTGACCAAGGCGCTCAATCGCAAGGAAGAGCGACAGGAAGCGGCGGAGACATTGCGTGGCCTTATCGAGAAGATTTCGCTGACACCGGGGCCGGAACGTGGGGAAATTTACGCAACGTTGCACGGAGAATTGGGCACGATCCTCAATTGGACGGAACGGCAAGCCATTGGAAAGGCTACAAAAACAAACACTCCCGGAGGTGATCTCACGGGTTTGTCTTTATCAGTGGTTGCGGGGGCAGGATCTAATCTTTACTTGCTGCCCGAGCAAGTAAAGATGGTTGCGGGGACGGGCAGCCATCATAACTTGCTCTTCGAAACAGCTGCATAACCTACTCGTGGGTGACCTATTGCGCGCCGTATACGTCAATTTTCGAACGGAAGCGACAACCTTCGCGGAGCAAGTCGATGCGTCCGGTTTCGTCACCCTGCCTGCGCTAGAGTTAAGTCCGAGCGAGCATAAGGTAGGCGAAGTAGGCTATGTAGCAACCAACGAATGCCGCCCCTTCAGCCCGCGACAGAGTTTTGCCCGTCAGGAAAGCTGGAATGCAAAGCGCGGTTGCCGCAACCATCACAGGAATGTCGACGGTGATCAGTGTCCTTTCCACGGCGAT
>Ga0209793_1000357_pt1 | contig 58984 bp, 56 predicted proteins | sample EBPBio122009_DNA_FD_185863 | JGI IMG/M metagenome (GOLD analysis project Ga0209793, IMG submission 185863) | Wastewater treatment Type I Accumulibacter community from EBPR Bioreactor in Madison, WI, USA - Reactor 1_2/2/2009_ DNA (SPAdes) (version 2) | ecosystem: Engineered > Bioreactor > EBPR >... | reverse complement strand
CCTTCCCGAACCAGCGCGCCAACGCCGGTCCTGATCAGAGCGAACTGTTCATCCAGATCTTCCTCGGGAAGGTGCGCCCATCACGCACGCCCCGCCGAGGACCATCCACAGGTTCTGATCATTGCTCTTTCGGGTGGAGCAAATGTCCCAGAGTCTCGGGGCGACGTCCCCTAAGGGATCTGACAATTTGTCACTGATTGGCCGAATCAGCGGCAGTCCTGCCGCAATCGCCGCGTGTCGGCGATCTCGTGTCCCGCAGCTACGCGTCGATGGCGAGAACGAGCGGCAGCACCTCGTCCGCGCCCGAGACCCGCAGCGCCCGGGCCGCTTCGGTGACCGTCCAGCGGGAGTTCACATAGTCATCGACGAGCAGGATCGGACCGTCCAGGCTCCGGATCGACGCGGCGAGGTCAGCGCCGACGGCGAGACGCTCCCAGACGCCCGCCAGTCGGAACGCGCTGTTGCCGCCGGCCTCGCCTGTCGGCCCGCCGTCCACCAGCGCCAGCTCTCCGAGATAGGTCAGCCGCCCGATCTCGGCGATCCCCGCCGCAACGGAACCCACGAGCTGCGGCCGGGCCCGCGACGGCACCGACATCACGGCCACTGGTCGCCGCGCCCACCCCCACCCCTTGAGCACCTCGACGACCCCGCGGAGCACCTCCGGCGGGACCGGCCCGTCGTGCTGCAGCAGCGGGCGCAGACGCTGTCCCCAGCCCAGGTCGGACAGCCGCGCCAGCGCCCGTCCTTCCGACGCCTGCTCGGCCGGCGCGATCTTGCCCTTGACCGGCACCCCGAGCCGGTCCATCCGGGTCGGCCACATCGCCCGCGGCTCGATCACGACCCCCACCCGGTCCAAACGTTCGCGGGCCGCCCCGATGACCCGATCAGGGATGTCGGTGGGGAACCACACGCCTGCGCAGTTGTCACAGCGTCGGCAGTCCGCGGCACTCGGGTCGTCCAGGGCCCGCTGCAAGAAGGCCATCCGGCACTCACTGCCGCGTTCGTAGGCCAGCATCTGCTCCTGCTCCGCCTGCCGCTGTGCGGCAACCCAGGCATATCTGTCTCCGTCATAGGTCCACGGCACGCCGGTCGAGGTCCACCCGCCGCTGAGCCGCGTGACGGCGCCGTCGACGTCGAGCACCTTGAGCAGCAGTTCCAGGCGGGTGCGCCGGATGTCGACGATGGTCTCGAGGGCCGCGGTGGACAAGGGCCGTCCGGCCTCGGCCAAGGCTCGCAGCACCGCATCGGCCTGCTCCTCACGAGGCATGGACACCGACGCGAAGTAGCGCCAGATGTCCTGATCCTCCGGGCCGGGCAGGAGCAACACATCGGCCCGTTCGGTGGCCCGGCCGGCGCGACCGACTTGCTGGTAGTAGGCAACCGGGGAGGCCGGGGCGCCGACGTGCACGACGAAGCCCAGGTCGGGTTTGTCGAACCCCATGCCCAGGGCGGAGGTCGCGACGAGTGCCTTGACGGCGTTGTCGCGCAAGGACATTTCCAGCCGTTCGCGATCGGCAGGGTCGGTGCGGCCGGTGTAGGCCGCCACCCGGTGACCCGCCTCCGACAAGGCCGCCGCGATGTCTTCCGCGCCGCTGACGGTGAGGGTATAGACGATCCCGCTGCCGGGCAGGTCGTCCAGGTGCGCGATGAGCCAGCCCAGCCGTTGCTCCGGCGACATCGAGCGCAGGACGCCCAGCCGCAACGACTCCCGCGCCAAGCCACCGCGGATCGTCTGGACCGGCGCCCCGCCGGCGGCCAGCTGGGTCTCCACATCGGCGACCACGCGGGCATTGGCCGTCGCCGTCGTCGCGAGCACCGGCGTGCCGGCCGGCAGCCCCTCGAGCAGGTCCTTGATCCGACGGTAGTCGGGGCGGAAATCGTGCCCCCAATCCGAGATGCAGTGCGCCTCGTCGACGACGAGCAATCCGCAACGGCGGGCGAGGTCGGGCAGCTGTTCCTCGCGGAAACGGGGATTGTTCAACCGCTCGGGCGAGACAAGGAGCACGTCCACCTCGTCCGCCGTCAAGGCCGACCGCACCTGGTCCCAGTCGGTGGCATTGGCCGAGTTCATCGTCACCGCCCGAATGCCCGCCCGCTCGGCAGCGGCGATCTGGTCACGCATCAACGCGAGCAACGGCGAGATGATCACCGTCGGCCCCGCGCCCTCCGCGCGCCGCAGCGTCGTGGCGACGAAGTAGACGGCGGACTTGCCCCATCCCGTGCGCTGCACCACCAACACCCGGCCGCGGCCCTCGACCAGCGCCGCGATGGCGTCATACTGCCCGTCGCGGAACTCGGCATCGGGCCGGCCGACCAACTGGCGCAGCGCGGCCACCGCGCGTTCGCGAAGAGCAGGATTCGTCATACCCCGACCGTATGCCGCGGCGCCGACAACCCTCAGTCCGCGTCCTCGCCGATCCCGTCCTCGCCGGTCTCGTCCTCCAACTCGATCTCGTAGAGCACCGGCGCGACGAGGATCCGGGCTCCGACGGTGCCATCCCACGTGAAGGGCAGCCCCAGTTGCCGCAACACGTCCACGACGTGCCGCCCCACCGCCACCGCCGCCACATCATCACGGGGCCCCAGGACGCCGAATCCGAGGTAGAGATCACCGGTCAGGACGAGCCGTTCGAGGTCCTGCGTGTGGGCGTAGACATACCCCCGCATGTCGATGCCCTGCTCGGCGTACTGGCCCGCCAGGTCGCGCACGACCTCAAGGGCCTCGCTCGAGTCGAACCCGTCGCCCCAGCTGAGGACCAGGCCGGCGCTCGGGAGGATCTCGGGCAGCGAGAGCAGACAGTAGGCGTCGTAGGAGGTCGTGTGTACCACCCGCTTGTACTCCTCCAGGACCTGCTGGAAGCGGGCGGGAACGTCCGTCGGCGCGACCGGCTCGTCGTCGGGGAAGTACTCCTCGAACTCCTCGGCCATCTCCACGAAGCCCTCGACGAGTTCGTCGGTGTCCTCGTAGGCGCCGGTCGCGATCCGCAGCATCATCAGCCCGGTGAAGGTCTCTTCGCCGGCCGGGTAGGCGCACTCCAGGGTTGCGTGGCCGCGGGTGATCTCGGGCCGGGGTCCGAGGATGTCCTCGATGCTGGTGGAATCGGACATTGGGTCATGGTGTCATGCGGTCCGTCAGCGCCCCTTTGGTGGGCGGCGTCGTCACTCGAGGGCGAAGCGCACCGTCATCCCGGGCGTGAGTTGGGCCGCGTGATCGGCTGCGTCCGGGGTGAGGACGAGCGGGACGGGGTAGCCGCCGGTGGCGGGATGGTCGGACAGGAAGATGATCGGTCGCCCGGAGGCCGGGATCTGCACCGCGCCGCGGACCATGCCTTCGCTCGGGAGTTCCTCCTCCCGGCAACGCGGCACGGCGGGGCCGTCCAGCCGTATGCCGGTGCGATCCAGTTCGGCCGTCACCCGGTATGTCGTCGCCATCAGTTGCGCCACAGCCTCGTCGCTGAACCAGTGCCGGCGTGGGCCAGGTAACGCCGCCAAGGTGGTCGCATCCACCGGCGGGCTGGGTATGGCCGCGTGGTCGACCACGGGGGATGCGCTCGCCCCGGTGCCGATCGGCACCAGGTCGTCCGGCGCCAGGGCGGCGCCGAGCCCCCCGAGCCGGCTGTATGACCGTGACCTCAAGGTGATCTCGCTCGTCACGCCGCCGGCTATCGCCACATAGTTGCGCAGGCCGGCCGTCGGCCGGCCGATCGCCAGGCGCGCCCCGGCCGCGAGGCTCAGGGGCGCGTTCGTGCTGGCCGGCCGGTCGTCGACGTCGACCGATGCCAGGGCGCCGGTGACGGCAACGAGGAGGGGCGACTCGGCATACCCGCTGAAGTCACCCGCCGTGACCTCGATCCCGGCCGCATCCTCCGCGTTGCCGACGAGGCGATTGGCCAGCCGCAGCGCCCCCCGGTCGGCGGCCCCGCCGCGGCTGACGCCGAGCCGGGCATAGCCGGGGCGACCGAGGTCCTGCACAGACGCCAGCAGCCCCGGCTCGACCACCCGGAAGCCGCGGCTCATGTCTGCACCGGGACGAAACGGACGCGGGCGCCGGGGGTGATGAGCGCCGGCTCGGTGCGCGTGAGATCCCACAGCGGCGCGCGTGTGGTGCCGATGAGTTGCCACCCGCCGGGGGAGGTGCGGGGATAGATGCCGCAGTATTCGCCGGCGAGCGCGACCGATCCGGCCGGCACGGTGACCCGCGGCTCGGCGTGCCTGGGCACCCGCAGCAGGTCGCCGCCGCCGACAAGATAGGGGAACCCCGGAGCGAAACCCACGAAGCCGCAACGCCATTCGGTCGCGGTATGCCGCGCGATCACCTCCTCCCGGTCCACGCCGAGGAGTTGCGCCACCGCGGCGAGGTCGGGACCGTCGTAGGCCAGGTCGATCTCGACGACTCGGCTCGCCGGCTCGACTCCCGTGGCCGTAGTCGAGAGGCGACGCACCTGTGCGGCAACGAAATCGGCGCTGGTACGGGTTGGGTCGAAGTGGATCAGCACACTCCGGGCGGCTGGGACCATCTCGATCACTCCCGGGAGCGCGGTGGGGATCATGACGGCGTCGAGGGCGAGAGCGTCAACGAGCGAATCACATTCCACGAGAAGCGCTTCTGCGCCGCAGGGCAGGATCTCCATGTCACTCGGCGACGAAGGCGCGAATGGCGGCCCCAGCGGATTCGAGCGCGGCACGGACGTCGCGGGCCGTGGCGACCGCGTCCGGTGAGTCGCCGTGGACGCACAGGCTTTCCACCCTCATCGGGATCTCGCCCCCGGCGACGGTGTCGACCCGCTGGTCCATCGCCAGGCGGACCGCCCGTGCCGGACGCCCGGCCTCGGCGACGATGGCGCTGGATTCGTTGCGCGGCACGAGGGTTCCGTCTGCGGTGTAAGCCCGGTCGACGAAACCCTCTGCGACAGCACGCAACCCGGCCTCACCCGCCAGGGCGAGCAGGCGAGATCCGGGCAGCCCCAGGAGGGCGAGCTGACCGTCATACCGCTGCACGGCGGCGACCACCGCAGCGGCCTGCGCCTCGTGGTGCACGACCGTGTTGTACAGCGCCCCGTGGGGTTTGACGTAGGCGACCCGGGTGCCGGCGGCACGGGCGAAGGCCTCCAGCGCCCCGACCTGGTAGAGCACATCGGCCTCCAGGTCGGCGGGCTCGGTGTCGATGAACCGCCGCCCGAATCCTGCGAGATCGCGATAGGAGACCTGGGCGCCGATGGCCACGCCACGCTCGGCGGCGATGCGGCAGACCCGATCCATCGTCCGCGCATCCCCGGCGTGGTAGCCGCACGCGACATTGGCGCTCGTGATGACGTCGAGCAGGCCGGCGTCGTCCGTCAGCGTCCAGCGCCCGAAGCCCTCCCCGAGGTCGGCGTTGAGATCGATCGTGGTCACGGCACCATTGTCGCCGCACTCGAACGGGACGGCCGGTCGCCCGCGAGCACGTACCCTTGACGGTGCTATGAGCCATATGTATTACGACGTCCGCACCCACGGGTGCCAGATGAACGTCCACGACTCCGAGCGCCTGTCCGGCCTGCTCGAGTCGGCGGGCTATGTCGACATCGCGTCGCTGCCGGTGGGGGAGCGGCCCGAGGTCGCCGACGTCGTCGTCTTCAACACGTGCGCGGTCCGGGAGAACGCGGACAACAAGCTCTACGGCAATCTCGGCACCCTGCGTCAGGCGAAGCTGAAGAAGCCGGACCTGCAGATCGCCGTCGGCGGCTGCCTCGCGCAGAAGGACCGCGGCACCATCGTCGAACGTGCGCCATGGGTCGATGTCGTCTTCGGCACCCACAACATCGGCTCGCTGCCGGCCCTGCTGGACCGGGCCCGGCACAACAAGCAGGCCGAGGTGGAGATCCTCGAAGCTCTCGAGGTGTTCCCCTCGACGCTGCCGACGCGCCGCGACAGTCCGTATGCCGGCTGGGTGTCGATCTCGGTGGGCTGCAACAACACGTGCACCTTCTGCATCGTGCCGAGCCTGCGCGGCAAGGAGCAGGACCGTCGTCCCGGCGAGATCCTCGCGGAGATCGAAGCCCTTGTCTCCCAAGGGGTTATCGAGGTCACGCTGCTCGGCCAGAATGTCAACACCTACGGCGTCGAGTTCGGTGATCGGGGCGCCTTCGCCAAACTGCTGCGCGCGTGCGGCGACATCGAGGGCCTGGAGCGAGTGCGCTTCACCAGCCCCCACCCCGCCGCTTTCACCGAGGATGTCATCGAGGCGATGGCGTCGACGCCGAACGTTATGCCGCAATTGCACATGCCGCTGCAGTCCGGTTCGGATCGGGTGTTGAAGGCCATGCGCCGCAGCTATCGCAGCGAGAAGTTCCTCGGCATCCTCGACGCGGTCCGCGCCCAGATCCCGCACGCCGCCATCACGACCGACCTCATCGTGGGGTTCCCCGGTGAGACCGAGGCGGACTTCGCCGAGACCCTGCGCGTTGTCGAGGCATCCCGCTTCTCCTCGGCGTTCACCTTCCAGTACTCGATCCGCCCCGGCACGCCCGCGGCGATCATGCCCGACCAGATCCCCAAAGCCGTTGTGCAAGAACGTTTCGACCGCCTCATCGCCCTGCAGGAAGAGATCTCCTGGGCCGAGAATCGCACCCAGGAGGGCCGCGGCGTCGAGGTGCTTGTCGCGCCCGGGGAGGGCCGCAAGGACCAGGCGACCGCGCGTATGTCCGGCCGCGCCCGCGACAACCGTCTGGTGCATTTCGCGATCCCCGACGGCGCCGAGCGCGCTCGCCCCGGCGACCTCGTCGCCGTCGAGGTCACCTACGGCGCGCCCCACCACCTCATCGCGGACTCGGGTGTGCGGGGCGGGTTGTATGCCGTGCGCCGCACCTCTGGAGGGGACGCCTGGGCAGCGCTCGACGTGGCTGCGGCAGAGGGCGTTTCGGCCAAGCCGGCGGTGTCCTTGGGCATGCCGTCGATCGGCGCCCCGCCGCCGGTGACGGCTCCGGGCTGCGGTAGCTGACGCCCCTGGTGTAGCGCACCAGCCGGTGCCGGCATACCGGACGACCGCCAAGCCACAGCGATGGCTCGTCTGTTCGGCGTCAGCGTGGACAACTTGCCGGCCGACAACTCGGAAAGGGGCACCTAGCCCGCGCCGTCGCGCCAGCAGATCGACCGGGCGTCTACGAGCCCTACCCTCCTCCCGGGGTCTTCACCATCGGACAGGATCGCTTCCGCCGGGGGCCGGCCGCTGACCGCCCGAGAAGTTGCGAGCCTGCGAGAATGGGTAGCGTGCCGACGTCAGACGATGTGCAGACCGGCGACCAACACCAGTGGTGCGACGACGCCAACCTGCTTGCCGAGATCGGACGCTGCGTGGACCTCAACGACGAACGCGCCACCGCGCGGCCGCACTCGTTTTGATCGGCGTCGCCATCTCGGAAAGGGATAGACGCGTCGGGGACCAGATCGGTGTCGACGTGGCGGCCGATCTGGTGGCGGCGGCGATCGAGGCTGCCGAGGGCTGACCGAGCGGAGACAGGCCGGCAACGTTCACCGAGCCGCGGGCGCTAATGGGTCAGGCCGTCGCCCTCGCCGTCGGTGGCGTCGTTCCAGGCGTCGGTGGCCGCGTCCTTGGCGCCGGACCAGTCGCCCTGGACGTGTCATCGAGGAAACCCACGACACAACTCCTTGGTGGTTCGATGGGGTCCGCCTCGGTGCCGACCCCGGTAGCGCCATGTCTACACGCTCAGCACGCCTTGGCGTGACCTTAAGAGGAGGCCGTTTCTCACCCTTTCGGGTGGCCGGACAAAGCGCCCAGTTCCGGACATAAGAGAGCGGGCCCTGGTGCACCAGGGCCCGCTCGCGGCGTCGTGTGGGGCGACTACTCGCCGATGGCCTCGTCGGCCTTCTGGCCGGCTGCGTCGATCTGCTCGCCAAATTTGCCACCAGATGCGCTGTCGGCCACTTCGGTGGCCTTCGCGATGCCCTGGTCGCTGAGCTCTTCGACCTTGTCGGGGTTCTGGCTCACGAGGTCGTCGACCTTGCCCTTGACGTCGTCCAGCAAACCCATGCGTGACTCCTTCCGCCCGACTCACGATGCCGGCCGGCGATCGCGTAGGAACACTCTAGACAGGTGTCATGACCGTTGGCCATGCCTGGGGCCGGAGAAACTTCTGTGACTTCGCACGGCACGCGTGCCGGACAATGGTGACCATGTCCGTGCGCCCCATCACCATCACCGGAGAGCCGGTGCTGCACCGCCGGGCCGAGGTCGTCACCGACTTCGGCCCTGAGCTGCAGACTCTCATCGACGACATGCTCGAGACTCAGGCCGCCGCCCATGGCGCCGGGCTCGCTGCCCCGCAGGTGGGAGTCGGGCTGCGCGTCTTCACGTGGCACTTGGCCAACGAGGACGGCGTGCCCGAGATCGGCGTGATCGTCAATCCCTTCGTGCGCGCGACCCGTCCGCCCGACGGCGATCCGGACAAGCACGACGACGCCGAAGGCTGCCTGTCCGTGCCGGGCCTGCACTTCCCCCTCACACGCGGGGACCGCGCGGACGTCACGGGTGTCGACCGCAACGGCAACGAGCTGGCCTTCACGGCAACCGGCTGGTTCGCCCGGTGCATGCAGCACGAATACGACCACCTCAACGGTTTCCTCTATGTCGACCGGCTCGACGAGAAGTGGAAGAAGAAGGCGCGCAAGGCGATTCGCGGTGAGGGCTGGGGGGCCGCCGGCAAGACGTGGATGCCTGGTGTCGATCCCGATCCCTTCGGGCACGACAGCTGATGACGCCGGGCGGTATGCCGTCCGCGCACCCCGTCGTGGCCGTGGTCGGGGCGACGGCGACCGGGAAATCCGCGCTGGCGCTCGATCTCGCCGAGCGCATCGGCGCGGAGATCGTCAACGCCGACGCGATGCAGCTCTATCGCGGGATGGACATCGGCACGGCCAAGCTCCCGGTGGGGGAGCGGCGCGGCATACCGCACCACCAACTCGACATCCTCGACGTGACCGACGAGGCGAGCGTCGCTGTCTACCAACGGGAAAGCCGACGCGACCTCGACGGGATCAGCGAGCGGGGCGGCATACCCTTGCTTGTCGGTGGGAGCGGGTTGTATGTCCGCGCCGCCCTCGACGCCCTCGACATCCCGCCCACGGATCCGGACGTGCGCGCGCGGTGGGAGGCGTATGCCGCGGCGCACGGTGCCGAGGCCGCGCATTCCGAACTGGCCAGAGTGGATCCCGTTGCGGCGCAGCAGATCCTGCCGACCAATGTGCGGCGTATCGTCCGGGCCCTCGAGGTCAACGAGCTGACCGGCGGCCCATTCGTCGCGGCCCTGCCGCGGCGAACCTACCGCCGGGCAACGGTCATGGTCGGCCTACACCTGGAGCGCGACCGCCTCGACGAGCGGATCGGCCGGCGGACCGAGCAGATGTGGGCCGACGGACTCATCCACGAGGTCGAGCGGCTGGTCGCGGCCGGCCTGCGCGAGGGCAGGACCGCGCGCGCGGCCATCGGCTATCAACAAGCGCTGGCGCAACTGGACGGGCACCTTCGCGAGGATGAGGCGATCGCCGAGACGATCACGGCGACCCGGCGGCTGGTGCGTCGCCAGGAGAGCTGGTTCCGGCCGGATCCGCGCATCCACTGGATGCCGGCCGACGACCCCGGCCTGACCGACGCGGTGCTGCGGCTCCTGGATTCCGCGGCCACCTGAGCGATACGGGACAATGGTCGCCATGTCGAGGACTGTGCGCTTCACCAAGGGTCATGGCACCCGCAACGACTTCGTGCTCCTCGACGACCGCGACGGGGAATTCGCCCTGACCGCAACCATGGCAGCGGCCCTCGCGGACCGGCGATCCGGCATCGGCGGTGACGGGGTGATCCGGATCGCCCCGACGAGCAGCGCCCGTGAGGACGAGGTGCGCGCCCAAGCGGACGACGCCGCGTGGTTCATGGACTATCGCAATGCCGACGGCAGCGTGGCTGAGATGTGCGGCAACGGGGTTCGGGTCTTCGCGCTCTATCTGCGGCGCGAGGGCCTCGCCCCGGCGGAGGGCTTCGGCGTGGCCACCCGCGGCGGCGTCAAGCGGGTGCGCTTCGGTGGCGATGACACCGTCATCGTCGACATGGGCAGCTGGCGTTACGAGGACGAGTCCGAGGCGGCCGACGGCATGGACGCCCTCGTCCACGTCGACGGCCACCAGCCGTTCTCCGCGCTGCGTCTCGATCTCGGGAATCCGCATACGGTCGTCGCCGTCCCGCCGTCCGTCGACCTCGACGAACTCGACCTCACGACGGCGCCGCAGGTCAACCCGAACCCGGTGACCGGCACCAATGTCGAGTTCGTGAAACCGTTGGGGCGCGGGCATATTCGGATGCGCGTGCACGAGCGTGGAGTCGGCGAGACCGAGTCGTGCGGCACCGGCATCTGCGCCGCGGCCATCGCGACCCACCTGTGGGCCGGAGACCTCGACGGCGACGAGCCCTGGATCGTCGACGTCCCGGGCGGCCGGCTCCAGGTCCGGCTGTTGCCGGACAACCACGTCGAGCTCTCGGGGCCTGCCGTCCTCGTCGCCGACGGCACCGTGCAGATCTAGCCCTGCACGCGCAGGACCCGGAAGCCCTTGTCGCTGGCGTACCGGTCCACGGCGAAGTCCGGCCACTGCTTCGCGATCCATTTCTGCAACGAGTCCGCGCCGAGCTGTTTCGCGACGACGAGGTATGCGGTGCCGCCCGGCGCAAGCCTCGGCAACCAGCTCTGGAGCAGCTCGTGCAGCGCGGCCTTGCCGATCCGGATCGGCGGGTTGGACCAGATCAGGTCGAAGCGCACATCTGCGGGGACCGCGTCGGGTGCAACCGCGCGAATCCACGACAGCCCGTGGCGAGAGGCGTTGCGGCGCAGCAGATCCAGCGCGCGCTCGTTGACGTCGACGCCATAGACGATCGCGCCAGGAGAGCGCAGCGCGAGAGTCAGGGCGATCGGGCCCCAGCCGCAGCCGAGGTCGAGGAAGGTGCCGACACCGGGCGGGTCCGGCACCTCGTTCAGCAGGACAGCCGTGCCTCGATCCACCCCGTCGGGGGAGAAAACCCCTGATGCCACAACGACATTGATCGATTTGCCCGCGAGCGCCACGGATCGCTCACGCAGCTGGGCGGGGCTCGCCGGTTGTGCGGTGAAGTAGTGTTCGACGTCGCCTGTCATGTGGATGTGCCTCTGCCTCGAGTCCTGTGCGCCCGATCAGCCTTGCTCGACGTCGTCGTCGACCCAGTCGAGCGTGCGGTGCACGGCCTTGGCCCACCCGCGCAGCAAACGGTCACGCTCGGCCGGCTCCATGCCGGCCGACCAGCGCCGGTCCTCCTGCCAGTTGGCGAGGATGTCGCCGGTCGATCCCCAATAGCCCACCGCGAGCCCGGCGGCATAGGCCGCACCCAGGGCCGTCGTCTCGGCCACCTTGGGCCGGATGACGTCGACGCCGAGGATGTCGGCCTGGAACTGCATCAGGGTGTCATTGGCCGTCATCCCGCCGTCGACCTTCAATTCTCGCAGCGGCACATCGGAATCGGCGTTCATCGCCTGCAGCACGTCATGGGTCTGGTATGCCGTGGACTCCAGGGCGGCGCGCGCGATGTGCCCCTTGGTGACGAACCGGGTCAGCCCGACGATCGCGCCGCGGGCGTCCGGGCGCCAGTAGGGCGCGAACAGGCCGGAGAAGGCCGGCACGAAGTAGGTTCCGCCGTTGTCCGCGACCGACAGGGCAAGGCCTTCGACCTCGGGTGCGGAGGGGATGAGGCCGAGGTTGTCGCGCAGCCACTGGATGAGGGAGCCGGTGACCGCGATGGACCCCTCCAGCGCATACACGGCCGGCTGGTCGCCCAGCTGATAACAGACGGTCGTCAGCAGCCCGTTGTCGGAGGCCACGATGTCGGTGCCGGTGTTGAGCAACATGAAATTGCCGGTGCCGTAAGTGTTCTTGGCGCTGCCGCGCTCCAGGCAGCCCTGGCCGAAGGTGGCGGCCTGCTGGTCGCCGAGGATGCCCGCGATCGGGACGCCGTCGAGGATGCCGGGGTGGCACTGCCCATACACCTCGCTGGAGGAGCGGATCTGAGGCAACATCCCCATCGGGACGCCGAGGGCCGCGCAGAGCGCCGGATCCCATTGCAGGGAGCGCAGATCCATCAAGAGGGTACGGCTGGCGTTCGTCACGTCCGTCAGGTGCAGACCGCCGTCGGGCCCGCCGGTGAGATTCCACAGGATCCAGGTGTCCATCGTCCCGAAGAGCAGTTCCCCGGCCTCGGCGCGCTCCCGCGCGCCGTCGACGTGATCGAGCAGCCAGTGGATCTTGGGCCCGGCGAAATAGGTGGCGAGCGGGAGACCGGTCTGCGCCGCATACCGCCGTGGGCCTGCGTCACCGGCCAGCTCCTCCACCAGCCGCCCTGTCCGGGTGTCCTGCCAGACAACCGCATTCGCGATCGGCCGCCCCGTCTCCTTCTCCCACACCAAGGTGGTCTCGCGCTGGTTGGTGATGCCGACGGCGGCCACGGCCCCCCGGTTGACGTTCGCCTTGCCGAGCACCCCGCCGACCACCATCCGGGTGTTCTCCCAAATCTCCAGTCCGTCGTGCTCGACCCAGCCCGGGCGGGGGAAGATCTGCTCGTGCTCGCGCTGGTCGACCGCGACCACGCTGCCGGCGCGATCGAAGAGGATGGCACGGGTGCTCGTCGTCCCCTGGTCGATCGCCAGGATGTATGTGGCCTCGGTCACGAGTAGGCCCTCCGTCGCCTCGATCACGTCGTCTTGATCCGTCGGCACCCTAACCGTCTTGACACAATGCGGCCATGGCGACACCACCGCGGATGGATCCGTCCTATCGCGCCAAGGCCTGGACTCGGCTCGGGCAGCGCGAGTTCGACGTCCTCGTGATCGGCGGCGGGGTGACCGGCAGCGGTGCCGCCCTGGACGCGGCCACCCGAGGGCTCTCGGTCGCCCTGGTCGAACAGCGTGACTTCGCCTCCGGCACCTCCTCCCGCTCCAGCAAGCTCATGCACGGCGGCGTGCGCTATCTGGAGCAGATGGACTTCCAACTCGTCCGGGAGGCCCTCAAGGAGCGCGAACTCGCCCTGACCCGCCTCGCGCCGCACCTGGTCAAGCCGGTCCCGATCCTCTACCCGCTCAGCCACCGCGGCTGGGAGCGGCCCTATGTCACCGCCGGGCTGACGCTGTACGACACCATGGGCGGAGCCCGCTCGGTCCCGGGGCACAAGCAGCTCAGCCGCAACGGCGCGTTGCGCCTGGTGCCCGCGTTGCGAAAGGACGCGCTCACCGGCGCGCTGCTCTACTACGACGGGCAGATGGACGACGCGCGGCACACCCTGACCGTCGCCCGCACGGCCGCGGCATACGGCGCCACGGTGCTCAACTCCGCCCAGGTGGTCGAGCTGACCAGGGCGGGGGAGCGGATCACCGGGGCCGTGGTCGAGGACATCGAGACCGGCGCCCGCACCACCGTCAAGGCGTCCGTCGTGGTCAACTGCACCGGCGTGTGGACCGACGCGATCCAGACTCTCGCCGGCGGCCGCGGCCGCTTCAACGTCCGGGCCTCCAAAGGCGTGCACATCGTCATCGCCCGCGACCGGATCAACTCCGAGGTGGGCCTGATCCTGCGCACCGAGACGTCGGTGCTCTTCGTCCTGCCCTGGGGCACGCACTGGATCATCGGCACCACGGACACCGACTGGACCTTCGACCTGGCCCACCCAGCGGCGAGTCAGGCAGACATCGATTACCTTCTCGAGCAAGTCAATTCGGTGCTCACCCACCCGGTGACCCACGCCGACATCCAGGGCGTGTATGCCGGGCTGCGGCCCCTGCTCTCCGGCGAGGACGAGCAGACCTCCCAGCTCTCCCGCGAACACGCTGTCGCCCGGCCCCAGCCCGGCCTGATCTCGATCGCCGGCGGCAAGTACACGACATACCGCGTCATGGCCGCCGACGCCATCGACGCCGCCCGCGAGGACATCGGCCCGGGCGTGGCCGACAGCGTCACCGAGCACATCCCGCTGCTCGGCGCCGACGGCTATCCCGCGCTGATGAACCAGATCGACCGCCTCTCCCGCAAGGTCGACCTGCCGGTATGGCGCCTCACGCACCTTCTCGGCCGCTACGGGTCCCTCGTCGACGAGGTCTTCGAACTCGCCGAGGGCGACCCGACGCTGTATGAGGCGGTGCCGGGCGCCGAGGAATACCTCAAGGTCGAGATCCTCTATGGCGTCACACACGAAGGTGCCCTGCACCTTGATGACCTGCTCGCCCGCCGCACCCGGGCTTCCATCGAAACCCTCTCTCGCGGAGTGGATTCGGCTCAGGCAGTGGCCGAGCTTGTGGCCCCGGTGTTGGGCTGGGACGAGGCGCGGACCGCCATGGAGGTGCAGTTGTATGCCCAGCGCGTCATGGCCGAACTCGAGAGCCAGCAGATGTCCGACGATCGCGAGGCCAACGCCGAGCGCACCTCCGCCCGCGACGCCCGCCTGAACATCACCGCCATGGTGCCCGACCCGGATCCCGAACTCTCCGACTGAGCCACCCCCCCCACCGTCGAGATGACGACTCGACCCGTCGAGATAGCAGTTCTTTCCCCTCGGAATGGCCACGGGCCAGTATGTACCTCGACGGGTACGTAACCACTTCGGTACATTAACAGGATGGAAGCGGCACTGCGAGCACTCGCGGACGAGAGCCGGCGCACCATGCTCGAGGCGCTCGCCGAGCGCCCGCGGACGGTCACCGAACTGGCCGACCTCCTCCCCATCGCCCGGCCGGGGGTCTCCAGGCACCTGCGCGTGCTGCGCGAGGCCGGGCTCGTCACCGTCGAGGCCGATGCGCAGCGGCGGATCTACCGCCTGCAACCCGACCCCCTCACCGAGGTGGAGGACTGGCTCACCACCTATCGGGCGAGGTGGGAGCAGCGGCTCGACGCACTGCATACCGAAATCGCCCGCGGCACACGCGACCGAAGGAGCACGCCATGACCCAAGCCAAGAACGACCGCGTCCTGGGGACCCTGCACCCCGATGGCGACAGCGGGTCGGTGCGCGTCCAGGACACCTACGACACCGGTATGGACGATCTTTGGTCGGCCCTGACCGAACCCGACTGGCTGGCCCGCTGGATCAGCACCGTCGACGGCGAGCTGCGCCTCGGTGGCGAGTTCCGCGCCGCCTTCTTCACCTCCGGGTGGGAGGGGGTCGGCCGGGTGCGCGAGTGCGACCCTCCCCATCACTTCCGCATCGAGACCACGGATGCCGACGGCTCCGGCGCGGGCGCCATCGACGTATCGCTCACCCCGGACGGCGATCGCACGATCCTCGTCATCGTCGAGAGCGGCATCCCCGTGGCGCAGCTGGCGGCATACGGCGCGGGTGCGCAGATGCACGCCGAAGACCTGGCTGCGCATGTTGCCGGCCGCGAACCTGTTCCGGCGCAACAGCGTTGGCGCGAATTGATACCGCACTACGAGGCGCTGTCGCTTTCACAGGATTAGGGCGACACCCGGCCGAGGTCCGCTGACCGCGAAACCCTCGGGGTACGCTCGCCCCAGACGGGGTCGCCACGGTCATGCGCCGCGTCCGGGAGGTGCGGTGGCGCAGATCTTGCCGATCGCCGGCGCACTCCTGCTCGGCGTGGCTCAGCTCGGCTTCATCGGAGCGTTGCGTCGCACAGCTCGCGTCCCCGCTGCGGTCGCCCCGGCCGTTGCCGTGGCCCTGCAACTGATCCTGGCCTTCGCATGCGGACTGGCCGGTGCCTTGTCGCTCGCCCCCTTCGTCATCGTCGGTGTGGGTGGTTTCCTGCTCGGGATCGAGGTCCGGCGTGGGCGCCAGGCTCTGCTCAGACACGTGATCGATCCGTCGGTGGTCGTCCTTGCCGTGCTCACCGCCGCTCTCGTGTGGATCCTGCCCGGCGCCCGCCTGCTGCACTACGACAACTTCAGTCACTGGGGCCTGGTCGTCCGGTTCATGCTGCGTCAGGACCGTTTCCCCACCGCCACGGACACGATCGTGGGCTTCCACACCTACCCGCTCGGGACAGCGAGCTGGGAGTATGCCGTGGCTCGGCTCCTCGGTGGCCGAGAGTGGCAGATGATGCTCGCCCAGGGCTACATCCTGGCGACCGCGTGCGTCAGCATCCTCGCCCTCACGCCGCGTCGCCGGTGGGCGGGATTGGTCGGGGTGGCCGCACTCGTCGTTGCCTTCCTCCTGCACGGCCCGCGCCTGGACACCCTGCTCGTCGACAATGTGCTTGCCGCCTGGACCATCGTCGGGCTGGTGACGATTTCAGCATGTCGCGGCAACGTCGGCCGGGCGGCGTTCCCTCTCGCGGTGCTGTGTGCGGCGCTCGTCGTGACCAAGCAGACCGGCGTCTTCTGGGTGATCGTCCTATGCCTGGCGGGTCTGGTGCTGCGGGCCGCCTCACCGTGGCAACGCGCCCTGTCGCTGCTCGCTCCCGCGCTCGGTGCCGGGCTGACCTGGGCGGCGTGGCGGCGGCATACGGCGACCACGTTCGCGGGCCTGCCGGAGAGCAAACACTCCTTCTCGAGGGAGCAAGTGCGCGAGATGCTCGCGGAGAAGACCCCCGAGGTGCGCGCGCAGATCCACGACCTCTTCCTCACCGCTGTCCGCGGCGATCAGCTGCTGTGGCTCGCTCTCGCCGGGCTCGCCCTCGCGCTGGCCGTCGCCGGACGAGTCCGGCACCGGCCGCGTCGCGCGGCGGTGGCGATGGGTGGGGCGGCGCTGGTGTCGGTGCTCTTCCTCGGCGGGCAGTATGCCGTCTACGTGCTGTCCATGCCGGCGCGGGAGGCCTTGCAGCTGGCAAGCTTCGACCGCTATCTGAGCACACTGCACCTCGTGCTGGCGGCGGCTGCGCTGATCGTCGGGGCGCATCTCGCCGAGCAGACGAGACCGTCCCGGTCGGCGGGCGCATTCGTGATGGGACTGGGCGGTGTGGTCTCCCTTCTCATCACCTCCTGGCCGCGGCCGCTGTGGAGCCCGGTCGACGGGACCCTCCGGGACCGGGTGGAGAGCGCCTTCGCCACCGTGACGGTGCCACCCGGCTCCGAGATCTGCCTCTACGGCGACCACCCGAGCGGATACCTGCGTTACCTCGTGCGCTACGTGAGTCTGGCGGACGATGTCGTGTCCACGCCCGTGCCGGATCGCGCCGGTCGGCCGATCCCTCCCGCTTGCGACTACGTCGCCGTCGTGGACCGTTCGCCGCGGGCCGCGGCATACCTGCGGGCGTCGGGATATCCCGTCACTGACACCGTGCCGGTGGTGATGCAGCGATGACCAACCTGCCCGGTCGCTCCACGTCGTCGAGCCGCGCGAGCGCGACGTACCCTCGATCATCAACTACCGCACCGTCGTCGCGCGCGTCGTCGCCTATTGCGCCTCGTCCGGATTGGCCGCCCTGGTCGACCTGACTGCTTTCGCCGTGATCATCGACGCCGGCTTCGGCGGCCGCTCCTACCTCGCCGCCGTGGCGACCGCGACAGTAGGCGCCCGAGCCATCTCCTCCGCCGTCAACTACGCCGTCAACCGGCATTTGGTGTTCGTCCGTCCCGGATCGACGCTGCGCTACTTCGCGCTCGTGGCGGCGATCCTGGCGGCCTCCAGCCTGTGTACGACCGGCATGTCCGCGCTGTTGGCGGGGCACGTCGTGTGGGCGAAGGTGCTCGTCGACGGCGCGCTCTTCGTGATCGGCTATCAGGTCCAGCGGCGCTGGGTGTTCGGGCGCGAGTAGGAGGGCTGCGGCACGCGTGCCTAGGGAGCGTCAGCCGGGGCCGCCCGCCTCCTGCGACAAGTGGGGGAGGACCTCCTTCATCAGGCCGCCTGCGCCGGCCGGATCGCCGTGTCCGTTCTCGGCGTCCTCGATCCCTCGGGCTCCTTCGATCAGTTCGATCAAGACGGCGAGCTGGTCGGCGTCAGCGCCTCGGATCGTCATGCCCGCGGCCACGGCCTCGCGGGCGTTGTCGGCCGCCGTGCTCGTGCCCGCTATCGCCGCGGTGTCAGGTTCGGCGACGAGCTGGATCTTCCAGTCGGGTGCGGGGTGGGCAAGCAGCAGCATGGCCCGCTCGCCGGTTTCCGGTCTGTCTGCGGACCGGCCGGGATACACCCGCGTCTCGGCGAGCGGGAGATCGGGGATGGGGAAGAGTTCGTCGCCGGCCCACGCCTCGCCGGCGCTCCAGATGATGCTCGTGGGCCGCACGGTCATCCCGGTCGCGGTCGACTCGTCGAGGACGTCGGCGATGACGATCTGGTCGACCTTGCTCAACACGGCCTGGGCGCGCGTGTCCTCTTTCTGGCAGCCGGTGAGCAGCGAAGCAGGCGCCGCGATGGCGGCGCCGATCACGACGCGGCGCGGCAGCACTGTCATACGACAACGGTAGGCAACCGGATCGGATCACGAGTGCCCGAATAACCAGGTGGCTCAGCGCGTTGGCATCGTGAGAACCTGGGAGAACGATGACTGAACCTCTTGACGATCTGCGCGGCGACGACGCCGACGACATCCTGGCCCGCCCTGCGGAGGCGCTGGCCGGCACGACATACGACCACGACGACCGCGACGGCGATCAGTTCGATCGCGAGGAGCGGGCGGCGCTGCAGCGCGTCGAAGGACTCTCGACGGAGCTCGAGGACATCACCGAGGTCGAGTACCGCCAGCTGCGGCTCGAACGGGTCGTCCTCGCCGGAGTCTGGACCGAGGGCACCGCGGAAGACGCCGAGAACTCCCTGCGCGAGTTGGCCGCGCTCGCCGAGACGGCCGGATCGACCGTGCTCGCGGGGCTGATGCAGCGTCGGCAGCGCCCCGATCCCGGCACCTGGCTCGGCTCCGGCAAGGCACAGGAATTGCGCGACGTGGTCATCGCCGAAGGCGCCGACACGGTCGTGTGCGACTCCGAACTGGCGCCGTCCCAGCGCCGCGCGCTCGAGGACATCGTCAAGGTCAAGGTCATCGACCGGACCGCGCTGATCCTCGACATCTTCGCCCAGCACGCCAAGTCCCGCGAGGGCAAGGCGCAGGTCGAGCTGGCCCAGCTGCAATATCTCCTGCCGCGCCTGCGTGGCTGGGGTGAGTCGATGTCACGTCAGGCCGGTGGCCGGGTCGCCGGCGGTGAGGGCATCGGCTCCCGCGGCCCTGGTGAGACGAAGATCGAGCTCGACCGGCGCCGCATCAACTCGCGAATCGCGAAGTTGCGCAGGGATATCCGCGACATGAAGACCCACCGCGACACCAAGCGCCACTCCCGCAAGGCGCACGGCACGCCGAGCGTCGCCATCGCCGGATACACCAATGCCGGCAAGTCCTCGATCCTGAACCGGCTCACCGGCGCGGGCGTCCTCGTCGAGAACCAGCTTTTCGCCACCCTCGACACCACCGTCCGCCGTGCCGAGACCCCGGACGGCCGCGAATTCACCCTCACCGACACCGTCGGGTTCGTCCGGCAGCTGCCGCACGAGTTGATCGACGCCTTCCGCTCCACTTTGGAGGAGGTGGCCGATGCCGACCTGCTGCTGCACGTCGTCGACGGGTCCCACCCCGACCCCGAGGGGCAGATCAGCGCGGTGCGCGCGGTTCTCGCTGATGTGGACGCGGCGGATGTCAAGGAGGTCATCGTCGTCAACAAGGCCGATATCGCCGGTCCCGAGGTCGTCGACCGGATCCTGCGGCACGAGAAGCACGCCATCGCCGTCTCTGCTCACACGGGCGCCGGCATCGCCGAACTCATCGAGCTGATCGCCGACGAACTGCCCCGCCCGTCCGTGCGCGTCGTCGCCACTGTGCCGTATGCCCGTGGCGACCTGATGTCTCGGATCCACGAGTCGGGCGAGATCGCCGAGACCGAGCACCGCGAGGACGGGACATATGTCGTGGCCCTCGTCGGCCCCGATCTCGCCGCCGACTTGGCCGCCTTCGCCTCCTGACGAACCCACCACCACGCCACCGTCGAGAGGGAAGCGCCCCAGGTTTGATGCTGCATCCTTTTGAGTTGGAAGGATGCGAACCATGCCGAAGAAGATCGATCCCGCGGTCAAGGAGCGGTGCGTGCGGCAGGTGCTGGAGCACCTGCCGGAGTACCCGTCGCTGACCGCGCGCGAAGAAAATCGAGGCCCGGCGGAGGATCTCGTTATCTTCCTCGAGCCGCCGGACCTTGGCCTTGAGCTCCTTGATCTCAGCCAGCTCCTCGGACGTGGCGCCCTGGCGCTGCCCGCCGTCGACCTGGGCCTGGACCACCCAGCGACGCACGGTCTCCTTCCCGAGCCCCTCGCGGCGAGCGACGGACTCCGCGGCGAGCATCAGTCTCGACCAGTTGAATCCGCCCCGCTCTTTACGGCGTGTCGTGCGCTCTCGACGGATGAGGGGGTGGGGCGGGGTCAGGGCGTGAAAGGGTTGATGACCGGGACGCCGGCGACGACGAACGGCCCGGTGTCCCGGGACGCCACGGTGAGGCCGTTCGCGTCCGCGATGGCGGCGATGAGAGCGTCGAAGTCGCCGAGGGCGCGGCCGCGCTGCCGAACGCGTGCACGGATGCGGGCGTAAGCCGTGGCGGCCAGTTCGTCGAACGCGAGGATCCGGCCGTGAAACAACGGCATGACCTCGCCATCGAAGCGCTCGCTCAGGATTCGCCGGCGCCTGCCCGCCGGGAGGGCGGCGATTCCGAACCGCATCTCCGCGATGGTGATCGTCGAGAGGTAGAGGGTCTCGTGGACTTGTGCGTCCAGCCACGGCACCGCCCGCGAATCAGGTTGTGGCCGTAGTGGTTCGGAGACGACATTGGTGTCGAGCAGAATCATGCGAAGTCGAGCGGCTCGCGCGCCGTCCGGTCGCGCTCGATCTCCAACTCGATGCCTCCGGCCTGCGCGCCGATCTCCGCGAGCAAGGAGCCCAATCCACGCGCCTCAGCGGGAGCGACCGCAGCATCGATGATCGCTCGGACTTCGGCTTCCGCACTCCGGCCGTTGCGCTTGGCCCGCGCCTTCAGGGCGTTGTGTGTGGCGTCCGAGAGATTGCGAATGGTCATGGCCGGCATCGGAACCCCCAAGGATCTTGATATCAATCAAGACTCGATGATATCACTCGCCATCGAAAGGCACGTCTTGCCGTAAAGGGGCGGGATGGCCGCGGTCAGGGGAAGACGCGTTGCCGGGAGGCGATCAAGACCCCGAGGAGGAGCAACAGGGCGCCGCCGGCGGAGAAGGCGGGGGAGAGTTCGACCTTCTCGGTCGTCAGGACGATGTTCTTGGGGACATCGGCGAGACTCTCGGACAACTCCGCGCTGTTGGTCGCCGGGGAGTACGTCGCGCCGGTCGCCTTGGCCACACCCTCGAGCGTCGGCTCGTCGACGACGAGGAACTGGGCGGCGTTGCCGCGGCCGTATGCGCCGCCCTCGGAGTAGGCGTCGGCGCCGAGCTGATCGCGGGTGCACACCATCTGGGTGGGCTGCGTGGTGCCGAAACCGATGGGGTAGACCCGGATTCCGCGTTTCGCCGCCACGGCAGCGGCATCCATCGGCAGCACCCCGCGGGTGTTCGCGCCGTCCGTCAAGAGGACGACGACGTCGGCGATGGGTTCGGTCGTCGGCGGCTTGACGGTGCTCAGGTCGGGTGCGGGCAACGGGAACTGCTGCTCCTCCGGCGGCTCGGGCGCCTCGTCGGGGCCCACCGGGGCGACCTTGGGGTTGATGCTGGCGATCGCGTCGACCGAACGCAGGATGGCCGCGCCGATGGCCGTGCCACGTCCGGTCGGCAGCGCCTCCAGGGTCGCCTCGAGCTGGCCGCGGTCCGTGGACGGCGGTGACACCATTTCGGCATAGCCCGCGAAGGCGATCAGCCCGATGCGGGTGTCCGGATCCTGGGCCGCCACGAACTCGCGCAGTGCCTTCTTGGCCGCGCTGAACCGGTTCGGGTCGACGTCGACCGAGCACATCGAGCGGGACACATCGAGCGCGACGATGATCGAGGTCCGGTTCTGTGGCACCGTCATCGCCATCGTCGGGCGGGCCGCCCCGACGCCCAGCGCCGTCAATCCGAGCAGCATCGCCGCCAGCGGCAGATGTCGCGTCCAGTGACGTCGCCGCGCGCCGACCGCCGCCCGCACGAGCGACACATTGGAGTGCTGAATGGCCGCGGCGCGGCGCCGGCGTTGGGCCCAGACATAGAGGATGAGCAGGATGGGAACGAGCGTGAGGAGCATCAGCGCCGCAGGCCACGTGAACGTCATGAGGCGATCACCCGCCCGGAACGCACGAGCGACAACCCCATCGCCGCTGCCGCCAGCAAGGCGGCGGCGATCATGAAATACGGTGCGAGACCGGTCAATTCACGGCGTGGCTTGTCGACCAGCTCGATGCTGTCGTAGACCTCGGTCAAGGCAGCGGCATCCTGGGCCGGGTGATAGACCCCGTCCGCCGTCTTGGCGATCTCGGTCAACACGGCCGCGTCGAGCGCGGTCTGCTGAGTCACCCCGTTGACCGTCACCTCGGTGCCTTCTCCGCTGCCCAGGCCGACCGTGTCGATCCGCACGCCGGCAACCGACGCGAGCCGGGCCATGGCGAGCGGATCGACATCCGACTGGTCCTGCCCGTCCGAGAGCAGGATGATCGAGGCCTCGCCGTGATAGCCGATGTCGATGCTCTCGGGATCCTCGGCCAGCTTCTCGGGATCGGCCCGCAGCCGGCCGTCGGTGATCGCCTGCAGCGCGGCGAAGATGCCCTGCCCCAAAGAGGTGCCACCGTGCGGGGCCATCCGGTCGATCGCCTGGCTCACCGTCGCCGGGTCGTCGCTCGGCTGCTGGGTGACGATTCCGGTGTCGGAGAAGGCGACAAGGCCGATCCGCACCGACGACGGTTGCTTCGCGACGAAGGCCTTGGCCGCTGTCTTGGCCGCTGTCAGCCGGTCCGGTTCGAGGTCCTCGGCACGCATGCTGTTGGAGACGTCGAAGGCGAGGATCACCGTGCCTTCCGGTTTGGTGATCGTCAGCACGGACGCCGGTGCCGCAGCCGCGACGATGAGAGTGCCGAGCGAGGCGAGCAGCAGGCCGGGGGCGACGTGTCGCCAGCGGCTGGTCTCGACGCTCCCGACCTGGCGAAGCCCCGTGCGGGCCAACGCTTCCCGGCCCCGTCGGGCCCGACCCCATTGGGAGCGATAGGTCAGTACCAGCAGCGGCAGGACGATCAGGGCGCACAGCGCGAGCGGGATCTCGAAGGTCATCGCCGAGCCAGCTTCCGTCTCGTCGCCATCCGCACGAACGCCCCGCCGAGGTCCTCCGCAGTGGAGACGGTATGCAGCGTGATCCCCGCCGAGCGGACCGCGGCGGTGAGCGCTCGCTGCTGCTCGTCGGCGAGTTCGCGCATCCGGGACCGGAACCCGTCGTCGCTGGTGTCGACGAGCACCTGTTCGCCGGTCTCGTTGTCCTGCAACGAAATGATCCCCACGTCGGGCAACTCCGACTCGAGTGGATCGGTGATCTGGACGACGACGACATCGTGCCGCTCGGCGAGCTGGCGCAGCGGACGCTCCCACCCGGGCGCTGAGATGAAGTCGGAGACGACGATGACGAGCGAACGCTGCCGGATGACCCCCACGCCGGCACGCAAGAGCGCCGCGAGATCCGTCGTGGCCGTCGAATGCGGCTGCCGAGAGAGCACCTCGTGAACCAGCCGCAGCGACTGCACGCGCCCGCTGCGGGGCGGGATCGTCACCAACGGGCCGTCGTCGAACACGATCGCACCCACCTTGTTGCCGCCGCGCCCGAAAAGGTGCGCGAAGCAGGCCACGAGCTCGACCAGCACGTCGTCCTTGCCCCGCTCCGAGGGACCGAACGCCATGGACGAGGACCGGTCGAGGAGCAGCCAGGCCGTCAGATCGCGATCCTCGGCATAGTCACGGACATACGGTGTGTCCATCCGGGCCGTGACATTCCAGTCGATCCGGCGCAGGTCGTCACCGGGGACGTATTCCCGCAACTCCTGGAAATCGATGCCCTCACCGCGAAAGAGCGTGGCGAAGTCGCCCTGCAACGCCCCGTCGAGGCGGCGCAGGACGGTCCACTCGATCCGCTGCAGCAGGGCAGCGGGAGTCAGGTGCGGGTCTGCTGCCATTGCACCTGCTCACGATCGGGGACGCGAGCCTGGATGTCCGGCAGGGGGACGGCGGCGATGATCGAACGCACGATGTCGTCCGGATCGACATTGTCGGCCAGCGCCTCATAGGACAGCACGAGCCGGTGGCGCAGCACGTCGAGCGCCAGGTCGCGGGCATCCTCCGGGATCGCGTACTCGCGCCCGCGCAGGAACGCCAACGCCCGCGCGGCGAGCACCATATTGATCGACGCACGGGGACTGGCACCGAAAGTCACCAGCCGGGTCAGATCGGGCAGCCCGACGAGAGCCGGGCTGCGCGTCGCGCCGGCGAGGCGCACCGCATACTGGATGATCCCCGGGTCGACATAGATCGCGTCGGCGGCCTCCTGCAGCCGCGCCAGCTGGTCGGGCTCCATCACCTTCTGCGTCTTCTCGCCGATGCCCATCATCCGCTCGACGACGACGAACTCCTCAGGGGCAGAGGGATATCCGACCTTGACCTTCATCATGAACCGGTCGACCTGCGCCTCCGGCAACGGGTAGGTGCCCTCGGACTCGATGGGGTTCTGGGTCGCCATGACGAGGAACGGCTTGGGCGACGGATAGGTCTCGCGGCCGATCGTCACCTGCCGCTCCTGCATGACCTCCAGCAACGCGGACTGCACCTTGGCCGGGGCCCGGTTGATCTCGTCGGCGAGGACGAGATTGGCGAAGACCGGGCCGAGCGAGACCTGGAACTCCCCGCTCTGCTGGTTGTAGATCCGCGTGCCGACGACATCGGCCGGCACGAGGTCTGGGGTGAACTGGATACGCTGGAAGACTCCGCCGATCGCCTCGGCGAGCGCCTTGATCGCCAGCGTCTTGGCCAGGCCCGGGACACCTTCGACGAGCAGGTGCCCGCGCGCCAGCAGCGCAACGATCATCTTCTGCAACAACTCGTCCTGCCCGACGATCGTCTTCTTGACCTCATAGAGGGTCTGTTCCAGCGGGCGGGCGGTGAGGCGGTCGCTCGAGGGACTGTCCACGCGGGTCTCCGGTTCTGTCATGTCGGCTTCGGTCGGGTCACATCGGGGCCGCGCCGACGGAGCCGCCGGCGGCCGTGATCGGCACGGCGAATCCGATGCCGACGAAGAACGATTGGTCAGAGGGGTTGGCGAGCGCGGTGACGACACCGACGACCCGGCCCGCGTCATCGAGGAGAGGCCCGCCCGAGTTGCCGGGGTTGACGGCGGTGTCGAACTGGATCAGGTCCTTCAGGGTCACCGAACCGGCGTCGATATTGCGGCCGAGGGCCGAGATGACGCCGGAGGAGAAGGAGAAGGTCAGGCCCAGCGGATTGCCGGCGGCATGCACCGGGGTGCCGACCGGCCCGGGCTCGCCCAAGGTGGCGGGCACGAGGACCTCGGGCAGCCGGGCGGGGGTCAAGGTCGCCAGGTCCTTTTCCGGCTCCTGGCCGGCCACCTTCCCGATCGTCTTGGTGCCGTCGGCGAAGGTCAGCTCGATCGTGGAGGCGCCGTCGATGACGTGGTATGCCGTCAGGATCGTCCCGTTGGCATTGGCGACGAAGCCGGTGCCCAGGCCGTTCTTGCCGCGGGTGCGGATGACCACGAGGGAGGGATGGATCTTTTCGTATGCCGCGACCGTCGCCGGCGGCCGGCTCGCCTGTTCCTTCGTGGCCTGCTCGACGAGCGGGCTGGCGGCGGCCCGCGCCTGCTCGTCGGTGTAGGCGTCCGGGATCGCGAAGGTGCGATACAGCGCCGTGGCGGCGAGCAGGGCGACAAGCGTGAGGGCGAGCCACGGCAGCCAGGCGCGCCGGCGCGGCATACGATCCCCCGAGGCGACGGCCGAGGAACCGGGCGCCTGGGCGTCCGGGGTCGCCGGCGCACCTGGCGCGGCCAGGGGCTCCGGCCCCGTGGGCGCGCTCCGGTCCGGCAGGCCGAGTCGCCACTGCATGGTGGGACTGTAATTGGCGCTTCCGGCCGCGCGCCTCCTGGAAGTTGAACTCACATCGACTTCACAGCTTCCATGGGGCGCGACCCTTGGCATGGTGTCACCCATGACCCAGGCCGTACCGGACCGTCCGACCGAGGCCGCACGCGAGTCGTCGAAGACGCCACAGCCCAGTCCGACACCGGAGCATGCGCGCTTGGCGGAGTCCCGCGGCGCCGATGCGCCGTGGCGGTTGTGGGGGCCCTATCTCGCGGCCCGGCAGTGGGGGACGGTGCGCGAGGACTACTCCGCCGACGGCGACGCCTGGGCGTCCTTCCCGTTCGATCACGCCCACACCCGCGCCGACCGGTGGGGCGATGACGGCATCGCCGGGCTCGCACCAGGAAGGCCCGGTCGTTCGCGCCCTCCATCGCGAAGACCTGCCACGACGACCGGCTCAAGGAGCGGCTCTTCGGCCTGACCAACCCGCAGGGCAACCACGGCGAGGACGTCAAGGAGTACTGGCGACCTGCCCATCGCCGAGGTGCCGGGCGAGTCGCACTCGCCGATGTTCGGCGGCAACTCCAACTGGCGCGGGCCGATCTGGTTCCCCGTCAACGTTCTGCTGGCCGACGCTCTACGGACGTATGCCGCGGGGATGGCCTCTGATGTCCAGGTCGAGTTCCCGCACGGGTCGGGCGAGTATCGCCCGGTCGTCGCGGTCGCCGACGAGATCGACCAGCGGCTGACGGGCCTGCCGGATGGGTCCCGACGGGCGCCGCCCGAGCGACCCGCGCGACATCCCCACCGACCCGCCGTGGCAGGCCCTTCCGACCTTCAGCGAGTACTTCCACGGTGACACCGGCGCCGGCCTCGGCGCCTCCCACCAGACCGGCTGGACCGCGCTGGTGGCGCACCTGATCTGCAAGCCGTGGCGGCGGCATACCGGTGAACTGTGACCAGCGTGTCCCGGAACAAGCCGTGACAAGGTGGTGTTGACCAGCATCGAGGGTCCGGATTCCGAGGGCCACGCGATCCCGCGCAGGAGGGGATTCACACCATGTCCATCAACGAGTCGCTCAAGAAGACCATCGACGACATCGACCTCGACCGGCGCGTCGAGGAGCTGAACCAGCTCGCCCAGAAGGCCGTCGCCGACGTCAAGGCGCAACTCGGCACGCTCGCGGGCGACAACCGGGGCAAGGTCGACGAGTGGGTCGCCAAGGCCACCGAATCGCTCGACGCCAAGACCGACGGCAAGTATCACGACAAGATCCAGAAGTTCAGCGTGGTCGTCGGCCAGGCCGTCGACAAGGTGGCCGCCCAGCGCCCGGCCGGCGACGCGAGCGCGGACCGTGCCGGGGACGACGCTGCGACGCCAACGGCTTTCGAGCCGGAGTACATGCCCAGCGACGACCCCTGGTCGGACGCCACGATGCGCGACGCGACCCCGGCAGACACGCTCGCGGACGTCACGGTGACCGACGCCGAGGCCGCCGTCGACGGCGCCGACGAACCGAGTGCCGACCACACCGGGTGGCCACAGGAGCGCTGAGCAAACACATCGAGCGAGCGCGACACGCCCATGATCGGGTCTGATCATGGGCGTGTCGCGCTCTTTCGACGTGCTGGCTCTTTCGACGTGCTGCGTGACGATCGTCAGCCGTTGAGGATGCCCCCCAGCATGCCGCCACCGCCGCCGCCCTGCTCCTGACCGCCTTGGGGCACGCCCTCGCTCGGCTGGACCAGCACATAGCCCTGGCCGGTGAAGGCCATCTGCAGCATCTCGCCCGTGCCGCCGCGCAGCATCGAGCCGATGCCGCCGGTGTCCACCCGCACGTCCATCCGCACCCCGTTGGTCCACATGACGACCGCCTGGGCGTCGGCGAACGTGGGGGAGGAGGCGACGTCCAATGCCACCGGATCGCCATCGGTGGTGATCGCGACATAGCCGGTGCCGCGCAGGGAGACGTTGTAGAGCCCACCGGTCATGGCGGCGCCGCGGGCCTGGATCCGGTGGATGTCCCACTGGATGGAGTTGCTGAAGGCGAGCACATTGCGGCCGTTGACGGAGATCGCGTCGTCCTGCAGATACATGACCTGCACCTCCTGCGCCTCGTCGGCGAGGAACAGGTCGCCCTGCCCGGAGCAGGTCATCATCGTCACGCCCTCGCCGGTGACGGCGGACTTCAGGAAGCGCCCCATGCCCGAGCTCTGCTTGGTGAAGCGGACGTCGCCTTGATAGGCGACCATCGAGCCGGCCTTGGCCATCACCTCTCCGTAGCGCATGTCGACGCGCAGCATCTTCTTGTTCTGCAACGAGAAGGGATCCTGCGTCTCCTTCTCGCGGAAGTCCTGGAACAGCGACCCGTGGATGGTCATCTTTCATCCCCTGTATGTCGGCTCGCGAACGGTTCGCGAGCGCCTGCGCAAACGGTAGCGCCGGGCGGCGCCGCCGAATATGGTTTGGGCAAATCCGGTGTGTCCGACGAAGGAGAAGGCGATGGGGTTCCTCGACAAGGCCAAGGCGGCCGCGCAAGATCTGCAGCAGAAGGCCGACACGGCGATGGCGAACTCGGGACTGATGGGTGGCACGCCGATGGGCGGGCCGGTCGGCGGATCGGGGTACGGCGCGGGTCGCGGTGGGGGAGAAGGTGATCGGCTGCTGCGTGACCTCGGCGTGCTGACCTATCTCAACGCCGTGGGCCGGCCGGGATCGGCCGAGGACTACCACCGGATCATGGGTCAGTTGCAGTCGCTGGAGTCCTCCGGCGGGCTCAACCTCTCGCTCGCGCCTGCGGCGCCGGCCGGGTATGGCGGCCCGGGCGCCCCGCCGCCCCCGCCCGGTGCCGCTGCGGCCGCCGCGAGCGCCGCTGCCGCTGGTGCCGCTGCTGCTGGTGCCGCTGCCGGCTCCGCCGGAGCGGGTATGTCCGTGCCCCCGCCCCCTCCGGCCCCGGCGCCGGCCGCCCCGGCGCCGGCTGTCCCCGCCGAAGCCGCCGCCGCCGAGGCCGGTGCTCAGGAGTCCTCCCCCGCCGCGCCGACTCCCGAGGCAGCGCCGGAGCGGGTCTGGGACGACGCCACCATGGATGCCACCCCGGACGCCGACGTGCTCGCTGCCCCCGACGGCGAGCTCGTCGACGTCGAGGAAGAGGTCACCGACCTCGGAGGCGGTGGCGGCGACACGCCCCCGCCACCTCCGCCCTCCTGGGCGTGAGGACCCCCCGGAATCGGGGCGGCCGCTCTGCCGGCCTGAGGTAACCTGGGGGCTATGACAGGCCGGCAGCTGCTTAGTCAGCCGCGGTGACGTGACCGGATAGGACGTCAACGCGGCCATACCCCTTCGCCCACCGAGGGGGTATTTCTATGCCCGAGCAGCACCGGATCGACGAGAGAGACCGATGAGCGAGACTCCGCACCGCTATACCGCCGACCTGGCCCAGCAGATCGAAGTGGCCTGGCAGGACCGTTGGGAGGAGGAGGGGACCTTCCACGCGCCCAACCCCGCCGGCTCGCTCGCGGACCCGGATGCGGTCGCGCGCTTCCCCGGGGGGCACCTGCTCGTGCTGGACATGTTCCCCTACCCCAGCGGTGCGGGGCTGCACATCGGTCACCCGCTGGGCTATATCGCCACGGACGTCTTCAGTCGCTACCAGCGGATGCTGGGCAAGAACGTGTGTCACTGCATCGGCTACGACGCCTTCGGCCTGCCGGCCGAGCAGTACGCCGTCCAGACCGGTCAGCACCCCCGCACGACGACCGACGAGAACATCGCGATCATGAAGCGGCAGCTGCGCCGCCTGGGCTTGAGCCTTGACGACCGCCGCGCCATCGAGACGATCGACCCGGGCTACTACACGTGGACCCAGTGGATCTTCGTCCAGATCTTCAACGCCTGGTATGACGCGGACGCCGCCCGTCCCGATGGTGGCACCGGCCGGGCGCGGCCCATCGCCGACTTGGTCGCGCAGTTCGCCTCCGGCGAGCGGGCGACTCCCGGCGGCCGCGCGTGGGACGAGCTGAGCGAGGTCGAGCGCGCCGAGATCCTGGGCGCCCATCGTCTGGTGAATTCCGTTGAGGCACAGGTGAACTGGTGTCCCGGCCTGGGCACGGTGCTGGCCAACGAGGAGGTCACGGCCGACGGGCGCTCCGACCGGGGCAACTTCCCGGTGTTCAAGCGCAACCTGCGTCAGTGGGTCATGCGGATCACCGAGTATGCCGACCGGCTGGCCGAGGATCTCGACCGCGTGGACTGGCCGGAGAAGGTCAAGGTCATGCAGCGCAACTGGATCGGCCGGTCCGAGGGCGCCAGCGTCACCTTCCCCGTCGCCGGTTCGGACGCCGGCATCGAGGTCTTCACCACCCGCCCGGACACGCTCTTCGGGGCAACGTTCATGGTCGTCTCGCCCGAGCACCCCATCGTCGACTCCCTTGTCCCGCAAGGCGACTGGCCGACCGAGACCAAGCCGGCGTGGACGGGCGGTGCGGCTTCGCCGGCGACGGCGGTCGCGGCATACCGTCGGGCGGCGGCGAGCAAGAGCGACATCGAGCGGCAGGAGAACAAGGACAAGACCGGCGTCTTCACCGGTGCCTTCGCGCTGAATCCCGTCAACGGGCAACGGATCCCGGTGTTCGTCGCCGACTACGTCCTGATGGGCTACGGCACCGGCGCGATCATGGCCGTGCCGGCGCAGGACCAGCGCGACTGGGACTTCGCGGTCGCCTTCGACCTGCCGATCGTCCGCACCGTGCAGCCGGCGCCCGATCACGACATGGACACCGCTTTCACCGGCGACGGGCCCGCGATCAACTCCGCCAACGACGAGGTCTCGCTCGACGGGCTGGGCGTCGCCGACGCGAAGGCGCGGATCACGGCATACCTGGAGAGCAAGGGGGCCGGCCGCGGCACGGTCACCTACAAGTTGCGCGACTGGCTCTTTGCGCGGCAACGCTACTGGGGCGAACCCTTCCCGATCCTGTTCGACGAGAACGGAATCGCGCACGCCGTGCCCGAGGCGATGCTGCCCGTCGAACTGCCGGACATCCCCGACTACTCGCCGCGCACCTACGACCCGGAGGACGCCGAGTCGTCGCCGGAGGCGCCGCTGGCGCGCAACGCCGACTGGGTCAACGTGCGTCTCGACCTGGGCGACGGTGCGGGGGAGCGAGACTACCGCCGCGACACCAACGTCATGCCGCAGTGGGCCGGATCCTGTTGGTATTACTTGCGTTATCTGGATCCGCAGAACTCCGAGGCGTTCGTCGACGCGACCAACGAGCGTTATTGGATCGGGCCGCGGGAGAACCCCGTGGTCGCCGGTACCGAGGATCCCGGTGGCGTGGATCTGTATGTCGGCGGCGTCGAGCACGCCGTGCTGCACCTGCTGTATGCGCGCTTCTGGCACAAGGTCCTCTACGACCTGGGGCACGTCAGTTCCAGCGAGCCGTTCCGCACCTACTTCTCCCAGGGCTACATCCAGGCGCCGGCCTACAAGGATGCGCGGGGGCAGTATGTCGAGGCCAAGGAGGTCGTCGAGGCGAACGACGGCAGCTTCTCGTGGGGCGGTGAGCCGGTCACGCAGGAGTTCGGCAAGATCGGCAAGTCGCTGAAGAACATGGTCTCGCCGGACGACATGTACGGGGCGTATGGCGCCGACACGCTGCGCCTGTACGAGATGGGTCTGGGTCCGCTGGCGCAGTCCAAGCCGTGGGACACCCGGGCCGTCGTCGGCAGCCAGCGCTTCCTGCAACGGTTGTGGCGCAACGTGATCGACGAAGAGGCCGGCACGCTGCGGGTCGTCGACTCGGCTCCTGATCCCGAGACATTGCGGGTGCTGCACCGCACCATCGCGGCGGTCCGCGCGGACTACGAGGGCCTGGGCTTCAACACCGCCATCGCCCGGTTGACCGAGCTCAACAATGCGCTGACGAAGCTGGACGAGGTGCCGCGTGGCATCGTGGAGCCGCTGGTTCTGATGACCGCCCCGCTGGCGCCGCACATCGCCGAGGAACTGTGGAAGCGGCTGGGGCACTCCGAGACGCTGACATATGAGCCGTTCCCGGTCGCCGACGAACAATGGCTGGTCGAGGACACCGTCACCTGCGTCGTGCAGATCAGGGGCAAGGTCCGCGACCGCATCGAGGTGGCACCGAGCATCGGTGAGGACGAGCTGCGCGAGCGGGTCCTGGCGCTGCCGAAGGTGGTCGAGGCGACCCCCGACGGGACGCGCACAGTGATCGTGCGCGCGCCGAAGCTGGTCAACGTCGTCCCGAACTGATCACCGGTGCTGACGGCGCGGAGATGCGCATTGTCCATGTGGCATGGTTGCCGGTCGTGCCGGCTCGATCGCTGTCGATGAGGCACCTGATTCGTCGCGACCGGGAGGAACTTGTCCACAGCGCGGTGGCTGACTTCGCATAATCCACAGGCTTTTTCGGGGGGACTGGCGGGGCGTTGATCGGGTTCGTACGTTGGCGGACATGACTTTTCGCCAGCGGGACGACCCGGCCGAGCGGTTGCGGGTGTTGCTCGACGCGGGTCGGTCACGCGCGCCGGGCGATCCCGAGCTCCCCGATGCCGACTGGTGGGACGACGCCGACGACGCCGACGACATCGACGAACCGGGGGACGGCGAGGTCGGTGCGCTCGGATCGGACCAGCGGTATGACGCCCGGTCCGGAGCTCGTGCTCCGGCCGGCGCGCGGCACGCCCGACCACCTGCGATCACCGCCCCGCTCGGCTTGCGAGAGCGCTTCACCGCCGTCAGCCATCCGGTGGTGGTCACCGTTCTGCTGGCGGCGGTGGCTGCCGGGTTGCTCTTCGGGATGCGGCTCGTGCGGGCGCGGGCGGACGCGGTGCCCATCCCGGCACTGTCCACGATGACGGACCCGCGGGCCACGGTCGGCGGCGAGCCGGCCGCGGCCGGCGGCGCGTCCGGGGACTCCCGTGTGTCAGGTTCAAGTGCGCCCGGTCCGGCCGCGACGGATATCTCTTCGGGTGGCTCGGCGAGCGCCGGGGCCATGGTGCGCGTCCATGTCGTGGGCCAGGTCAAGCGTCCCGGGGTCGTGGAGGTGTCCGCGGGGGCGCGGATCCTGGATGCGATCGAGGCGGCCGGGGGCGCGACGAGCAAGGCGGACCTGGACGCGATCAACCTGGCCCGCGCGGTGGTCGACGGCGAACAGATCCAGGTCCTTCGGCCTGGAGAGTCCCCGACTCCAGCGTCCGGGCCGGCGGCACCGGTCACCGGATCCGGTTCGGGCGGCACAGGCGGAGGGCCCGGAGTAAAGGTGCCCATCAACACAGCCGACCTGGCTCAACTCGACACCCTGCCCGGCGTGGGTCCGGTTCTCGCGCAACGGATCCTGGACTGGCGCAGCCAGCACGGCGCATTCGCGAGCATCGATCAGCTCGGCGAGGTCAGCGGCATCGGCGAGAAGCTGCTGGCCAATCTCACCCCGCTCGTGACGCTCTAGACGATGTGGGGACAGACGCGCGACGGCAGCGTTCGGCTCGACCCGCGTGGCCACGCTCGGCAGACGCGTCCCGGCGACGGCCACCCGGACCGCCGCCCGGGTGTCGATCTGCGGCTGCTGGTGCCGGCGCTGTTCGGGTGGGGAGCAACCGCCCTGACCCTGGGCGTCGGCGGGGGGATCCGCGTGATCATCGGGGCTGTCGCCCTGGTCGTGGCGGCCTGGCCCGCGTGGCTCGGCCGGGCCCGGCATCGCCGAGGTGGTGGGGCGTTGCGGATGGCGGCACTGGTGGCCGCCGTGACCGGAGTTCTTGTCGCCACGGCGGGCCTGGCCGACCTGCGGCGCCGCGCCGGGGTCGTCGACGAACTCGCCAATCGAGGCGGCGTCGGCCGCATCTCCGGGCCGGTCGTGGCCGAGCCGGTGCCGATCGACAACGGCCGGTTCGTGGTGCGCCTGCGCGCCGAGACGGTGCTCAGCGCCGGGCAGGTCACGCGTTCGTCCGCGACGATGCTCGTCATCGGGGACGACAGGTGGTCGCATCTGCAGTGGCGCGATCACGTCGACGTGCTGGTGCGGATGCGGCCTGCCGACCCCGGCGATTCCGTTCTCGCCATAGCGAAACCGTTGTACGGACCCACGAGCCGGCCCGCCTCGTCCCGGCTCGTGGCGTGGTCCTCCCATATCCGCGGGGCACTGCGCGGTGCGGTGTCGGCCTTGCCGCCGGATGCCCAGGGCCTGGTCCCGGCCATGGTGTTCGGCGACACCTCCCGCTCCCCGCCCGAGCTGACCTCCGACATGCGCGCCGCGGGTCTGGCGCACCTGTCGGCGGTCAGTGGCGCCAACGTCAGCATCCTCGTCGTGTGTGCCGTGGCCGGGCTGGGGGTGTTTGGGGTTCGCCGGCGCTGGCGGCCTGCTGCGCTGCTCCTTGTCATCGCGGCCTTCGTCGTCGTCACCCGCCCGGAGCCGAGCGTCATCCGGGCCGCCGCGATGGGCGGCGTCGGAGTCCTGGCGTGTTACCGATCGACGCGGGCAACCGGCATACCGGCTCTCGGCGCGGCCATCGTCGGGCTGCTGATGGCGGACCCGTGGCTGGCGCGCAGCTTCGGGTTCGCGCTATCGGCGCTGGCGACCCTGGGGCTGCTAGTCTTCGCCGGCCCGTGGTCGCGGGCCGTGGTGCAGCGCTTCCCGCGTTGCCCGGCGCCGATCGCCGTGGCGGTCGTCGTCCCGGTTGCCGCGCAGGTGACGACTGCCCCGGTTCTCGTTCTCCTGCAAGGGAATGTCAGCGTCGTGGGGATTCCCGCGAATATCCTTGCCGCTTCCTTCGTGGCGCCGGTGACGATTGCCGGTCTCGGTTTGGCAACCCTTGCTGCGCTCGGCCTGCCGACCGGCTGGCTGGCCTGGGCGCCGGGCGCACCGGCACTGGCCATCACCTGGATCGCCCACCGTGCCGCCGGCGTGTCGTGGGGCAGCATCGACTGGCCCGACGGTGCCGCCGGCGCGATGCTGCTGACAGGAGTGACGCTGCTGCTCCTCGTCACCGCCCCTCGGCTGCGGTATGCCGCACGCGTGCGCCCCCGCACGAGTCTTGCCGGGCTGTTGCTCTCGCTGGCTGCCGTGCTGCCGACCGGGTGGTGGGGCCGGCCACCTGGGCCATGGCAACTCGTGGCTTGCGATGTCGGCCAGGGTGATGCTCTCGTCGTCGCGACGACACCCGGCCGCGGCATCCTCGTCGATGCGGGTCCGGAGCCGCTCGCTGTCGACCGCTGCCTGCGGCGGCTCAGCGTCAAGGCGCTGGACCTGATCGTCCTGACCCACTTCCACGCCGATCACGTCGATGGCCTAGCCGGAGCCCTGCGCGACCGATCCGTCGCGGGCATCGTCACCTCACCCGTCGCGGACCCACCCGACCGAGCTGCCACCGTCGCGCGGCTGGCCGGGCAGGGCGGCATACCCCTGCGTCCCGCTCGGCTCGGCGAGCAGCTCCGGTTCGGCGCCACGACGCTGAGCGTCCTCGGGCCCGCGCGCCGCATCGACGCCGGCTCGGTCCCCAACAACGCGAGCGTCGTGCTGACCGTGCGCATCGGGGACTTCGACGCCCTCCTCACCGGGGATGTCGAGGCGGAGGCGGGCCGTTCTCTACGCCTCACCCAGCAGGCGAACCTCGTTGGCCCGCAGTCGAATCCACGGTTCGACGTCGTCAAGGCTCCCCACCACGGGTCGGCGAACTACGACGACATCCTGTTCGCTGAGACCCGGGCGCCGGTGACGCTGGTCAGCGTCGGCGCCGACAACGACTACGGCCATCCCGCCCCACGCTTCCTCGATGCGGCCGCGGCGCTCGGCACCCGGGTCCTGCGCACCGACCAGGCCGGCGATATCGCCCTCTGGGTGGCCGGCGGCCAACTCTACGTCCGCACCGATCACTAGCCCCCCGTCGAGATGTCGATTCCCACCCCGTTGAGATATCACTCCGCCTCACCCGTCACCTCCGTCATGCCCGGGGACTGCCCGGCCCGGCGTCAGAGGTGATAGTCGAGCTCGGGTTCGGGAACTGACGCAGCGTCACCGGGGAAGGTCGGCAGGAGGTCGGGTGAGGCGGCGACCTCGGCCAGCGCTTCGAGCGCGGCCGCGACGGCCGGCACCCGGCGCAGGTCGGGAGTGGTCACGGCCAGGATGTCCCGGCGGGAAGCCGGCGTGACCTGGCGGATGACGACGTCGGGGTTGTAGGTGGTGCGCACGATGAGGTCGGGGATGAGTGCGACGCCGAGCCCCGCCGCCACCAGCCCTTGGACCGCGACATAGTCCTCGGTCTCGAAACTGACGTCGGGACTGAACCCGGCCTGATCGCACATGGTCAGCAGGTGACCTCGGCATCGGGGACAGCCGGCGATCCAATGTTCCGTGGCTAGGTCTGCGAGATCCACCGGCCCGGTGCCCCGGGCCAGTCGGTGGCTGGGGGGCAAGGCGATCAGCACCTCGTCCCGTAGGAGGGGTTCGGTGACCAGGACGTCCAGATCCTCGCTGTCGGCGGCCAGGTCGTCACCGGCGTAGGTGAAGGCCACGGCCAGGTCACACTCGCCGGCGCGCAGGGCGGCGAGCGATTCGGGGGGTTCGGCCTCGGTGAAGGTCATCGAGATGTCCGGGAAGCGATCCCGCACCAGCGCAAGGGCTTTGGGCACGAGCGTCGCCGATGCGGATGGGAAGGCCGCCAACCGGACACGACCGGCCCGCAGCCCGGCGATTGCGGAGACTTCCTCCTCGGCGGCGTCGAGTGCGCTGAGAACGGTCCCGGCGTGCCGGGCCAGGGCGGCACCCGCTTCGGTGAGCCGGACGGTGCGGCCGACCCGGTCGACGAGGGGAGTGCCGGTGCGTTGCTCGAGCCGGCGGACCATCTGTGAGATCGCGGGCTGGGAATAGCCGAGGGCGGTCGCCGCGCCGGTGAAGCTGCCCTGCTCGGCGATGGCACGCATCACCCGCAGCCCCGCGGCATCGATCATCCCGACATCATATAACGGCGTGTTATGCGTCGAGGCATTTCGTGTCGGTGAACCGCAGTATTCGCGTGGTCCGCAGGCTGACCCGACGGCGGGGGCACACCGCATACTGCTTGTCGTGCACGACTGGACCCACGCCGCCGCCGAACTGGCCGACCTCCTGGAGGATCGCCCGGCGCTCGTGTTGTCCGGGGCGGGGCTGAGCACCGATTCGGGGATCCCCGACTATCGCGGGCCGGACGGCACTCGGCGGGTGACGCCGATGTCTCATGGCGAGTTCGTCACCTCCCCCGCTGGGCGGCAACGCTATTGGGCCCGGTCGTATGCCGGGTGGGAGCGGTTCTCCGCCGCCCGCCCCAACGACGGGCACCGGGCGATCACGACGCTGCAGCAGGCCGGTCGCGTCGGCGCGATCATCAGCCAGAACGTCGACGGGTTGCACCAGGCTGCGGGTGCCCGTGACGTCATCGACCTTCACGGCCGGCTGGCGGAGGTCGTCTGCCTGACCTGTGACGCGCGGCTGGAGCGCAGTGCCGTGCAGGAGTGGATGGCCACGGCGAACCCGGACTTCGCCCGCACGGTCGCGCTGGCACCTGGCGGCGGGTCGCGGGTGTCGGCGCAGATCCGGCCCGACGGTGACGTGGTGCTCGACGATGCCGCGGTCGCCGGCTTCCGCGCTCCGCGGTGTCCGGTATGCCGCGGCGACGCCCTGAAGCCCGACGTCGTCTTCTTCGGTGGGAGCGTGCCGAAGGAACGCGTCGAGAGGTGCTTCGCCCTGACCGATCAGGCTCGCGCACTGCTCGTCGTCGGCTCCTCACTGATGGTGATGAGCGGGCTACGGTTCGTGAAAAGGGCTGCGGCACACGGCATACCGATCGCCGTTCTGACCAAAGGGCCCACGCGCGGCGACGATCTGGCGACGTTGAAGATCGATGCCCCCATCACGCCGGTGCTCAGCCGGCTCGCGGGGGCGGTCAGACCCGGCGCAGCACCGCGGTGACCTTGCCCAGGATCGTCGCGTGGTCACCGTCGATGGGGGAGAACGCGTCGTTGTGCGGCATGAGCCAGACCTTGCCGTTCTTGCGCTTGAAGGTCTTGACCGTGGCCTCGTTGTCCAGGAGCGCGGCGACGATGTCGCCGTTGTCGGCGGTGGGCTGCTGGCGCACGACGACCCAGTCGCCGTCGCAGATCGCTGCGTCGATCATCGAGTCGCCGACGACCTTGAGCAGGAAGAGCGAGCCCTCGCCCACGATCTGCCGGGGAAGCGGGAAAACATCTTCGACGACCTCGTCGGCGGTGATGGGCACGCCGGCGGCGATGCGACCGAGCACCGGAACGTATGACGCCTCGGGGCGCGCGTCGCCGCTGCCGGTCTCGTCGACGAATTCCTCGGGCGCCGGGGCCGGCTTCGCCGTCTGGCGGTAGCCGCGCTTGCGGGGAGCATCCGGGCTGACCACCTCGATGGCACGGGGCCGGTGCGGGTCGCGTCGCAGGTAGCCCTTGTTCTCGAGAGCGTGCAATTGATAGGCCACGGAGCTGGGCGAGACCAGGCCGACGGCCTCGCCGATCTCACGCATGCTGGGCGGATAGCCGCGGCGGTCGATCGAGTTGCGGATGACCTCCAGGACCCGTCGCTGGCGGACCGTGAGCCCGTCGCCGTCCGATCGTTCGGGCATCGGGTGGACCTGGCCCTTGCCGTCCTTGGTGCTCATGCCAACCTCCGCTAGCGCTTGTCCGCGTGAATTGCCTGGTCAGACACCTTGTCAGTGGTCCCTGTCAGGCTTTGTTCCATGGCATCGAGCCTAGGGCCTCAAGGTCACGAACTCAAACATCTGTTCGAGGTGTGTCTTGCGTCCGGGATCGACTGCGTGCTAGACATCGTACAACCGTTCTATCGAACTGAGTTTCGATAGACACGCCGGAAGGAGTTACGACATGGGTGCAGCACTCGCACAGGTGAATGGTGGCGCACTGGGTGAGGGGCCCTGGGGGGCTCGTCCGCGCCGGGTGGCCGCGCCGGGTGGGCCGCGGCGCGCGCACCTCACGGTGGTCCCGGACCTGCCGGCTGCCCCGCCGTCACGAGGCGGGCGTGCCACCGGCGTCGTCAAGCTCACGCGTCTCGGCCGCTTGGCGATCACGCTGATGGCCGCCGCCGTGCTCCTCGGCACCTCGGTCCTTGCGGCGTCCGCCGCCGGCGTCGGACCGTTCGGCGGACCGGTCTCCGGCGAGCGGATCGTCGTGGTGGAGTCCGGTCAGACGCTCTCCGGACTCGCGGAGAGCTACCTGCCGGGTCGAGTGATCGGCGACGGCGTGGCGGCGATCCAGATCGCCAACGGCCTTTCCAGCGAGCACGTCCAGGCCGGTCAGCGGCTCGTGATTCCCGCCCGCTGAGCGCGCCCACGCGCAGCTGTTCACGGCGCCGACACGCCGGACGCGGACGACACGCAGAGGTCTTGCGTTAGTGCCGACCCGGGCATAGAGTCCTACATGTAGTGGTTACACCGATGTAGTTCTTCCACATGTAGTGCACATGCGAGGGAAGTTACTCACACGTTGTCCCCACGTTGTCCCCGGATTCGTCCCCACCACACCGATCGGAGTTGGCCGTGCACTGTCCTTTCTGCCGTCACACCGACTCCCGGGTCGTCGACAGCCGGACCAGTGACGACGGCGCCCAGATCCGCCGGCGCCGCCAGTGCCCGGATTGCGGGCGACGGTTCACCACCATCGAGACCGCAGGCCTGACCGTGCTCAAGCGCTCCGGCGCCAGCGAACCGTTCAGCCGGGCCAAGGTCCTCGCCGGGGTCCGCAAGGCCTGCCAGGGCCGCCCGGTCACCGAGGACCAACTCGCCGTCCTCGCCCAACGGGTCGAGGAGGGCGTGCGCGCCGCGGGCAACGCCGAGGTCGACGCCCACGAAGTGGGAATGGCGATTCTCGGGCCGCTGCGCGAACTCGACGAAGTCGCCTACCTGCGCTTCGCCAGCGTCTACCAAGCCTTCGAGTCCCTCGAGGACTTCGAGAGCGCCATCACCCTGCTTCGCGCCGAGCGCGAGGCGGCTGCCCCGGACGGGCAACCGGACCGCATACCGGCCCCTTAGGACTCCCGGGTGCCGGCCGAACCGCCACGGCCGGCATCCGGTGACCACAACCCCACCGCACCACCCGCACAGTCACCCCAGGAGAGGGATATATGACCGAGACCGCTCGCTCGAACGCCGCACGATCCGGCAAGGCCAAAGGTCTGAAGGTGGAGCGCATCTTCACCACCGCCGGCGTGCACCCCTATGACGAGGTGACGTGGGAGAGCCGGGATGTCGTCCAGCAGAACTGGAAGACGGGCGAGACGATCTTCGAGCAGCGCGGCGTGGAGTTCCCCGACTTCTGGTCGGTCAACGCCTCGACCATCGTGACGACCAAGTACTTCCGTGGCGCGGTCGGCACCGAGGCGCGCGAGCGCAGCCTGCGCCAGCTCATCGACCGGGTGGTGCTGACCTACACCAAGGCCGGCAAGCAGCACGGCTACTTCGCGACCGAGCAGGACGCCGAGGTCTTCGAGCACGAGCTGACCTATGCCCTTCTGCACCAGGTGTTCTCGTTCAACTCGCCGGTGTGGTTCAACGTCGGCACCCCCTCACCGCAACAGGTCAGCGCCTGCTTCATCCTCTCGGTCGACGACTCGATGGACAGCATCCTGAACTGGTACAAGGAGGAGGGGAAGATCTTCCAGGGGGGCTCGGGCGCCGGCTTGAACCTCTCGCGCATCCGCTCCTCCAAGGAGTTGCTCTCCTCCGGTGGCACGGCGTCCGGCCCGGTCTCGTTCATGCGGGGCGCCGACGCCTCCGCCGGCACCATCAAGTCCGGTGGCGCGACCCGTCGTGCCGCCAAGATGGTCGTCCTCGACGTCGACCACCCCGACATCGTCGAGTTCGTCGAGACCAAGGCCCGCGAAGAGGACAAGATCCGCGCACTGCGTGATGCTGGCTTCGACATGGACCTCGGCGGCAAGGACATCGTCTCGGTCCAGTACCAGAACGCCAACAACTCCGTCCGCGTCACCGACGAGTTCATGCGCGCCGTCGAAGAGGGCACTGAATTCAACCTCACCTCGCGCCTGGACGGCTCCGTCGTCGAGTCCGTCGACGCCCGCGAGCTGATGCGCAAGATCTCCGAGGCCGCGTGGGAGTGCGCCGACCCGGGCATGCAGTACGACGACACGATCAACGCGTGGCACACCAACCCCGAGACGGGCCGGATCACGGCATCTAATCCTTGCTCGGAATATATGTCGCTCGACAATTCATCCTGCAATTTGGCGTCGCTCAATTTGCTCAAGTTCCTTCGCGAGGATGACACATTCGACGCATCCACTTTCCAAAAGGTTGTCGAATTGGTCATAACCGCAATGGATATCTCCATTTGCTTCGCCGACTTCCCGACCGAGCCGATCGGCAAGACCACGGTCGACTATCGCCAGCTGGGCATCGGCTACGCCAACCTCGGCGCGCTGCTCATGGCGACCGGTCACGGGTATGACAGCGAAGGCGGCCGGGCACTCGCGGCCAGCATCACCTCGCTGCTGACCGGCGCGGCATACAAGCGATCGGCGGAGATGGCCGGCGTCGTCGGTCCGTATGCCGGGTACGCTCGCAACGCCGACGCCCACAAGCGCGTGATGCGCAAGCACCAGGCCGCCAACGACGCAGTCCGGACCCGCCACACGATGGACGCCGACATCCACAAGCTCGCCACTAGGGCCTGGGATGACGTGCTAACGCTCGGGGAAAGGAATGGCTTCCGCAATGCGCAAGCCAGCGTTCTCGCACCGACGGGAACCATCGGCTTCATGATGGATTGCGACACAACGGGAATCGAGCCAGATTTCTCGCTGGTCAAATTCAAGAAGCTCGTCGGCGGTGGTTCGATGCAGATTGTGAACCTGACGATTCCGCGAGCCCTGCGCAAGCTCGGGTATGCCGAGGAGACCGTCGAGGCGATCGTCGAGTTCATCGCCGACAAGGGCCACGTCGTCGGCGCGCCCGGTCTGAAGACCGAGCACTACGAGGTCTTCGACACGGCCATGGGTGAGCGGGCCATCTCGGCGATGGGTCACGTGCGGATGATGGCGGCCGTCCAGCCGTTCCTGTCCGGCGCCATCTCCAAGACGGTCAACCTGCCGGAAAGCGCGTCGGTGGAGGAGATCGAGGATGTCTACGTCCAGGGCTGGAAGATGGGCCTGAAGGCGCTGGCGGTCTACCGCGACAACTGCAAGGTCGGCCAGCCGCTGTCCGATGCCGGATCCACGGCCAAGGACAAGGAGGCCGCCGCGGCGGCGCCCGTCGAGAAGGTCGTCGAATACCGCCCGGTCCGCGAGCGCTTGCCCAAGCGCCGCAACTCGAGAACCACCTCCTTCGCGATCGGCGGGGCGGAGGGCTATATGACCGCCTCGACGTATGAGGACGGCCGCCTCGGTGAGGTCTTCCTCAAGTTCGGCAAGCAGGGCTCCACCCTCGCGGGGGTGATGGATGCTTTCTCGATCGCGATCTCCGTGGCGTTGCAGTATGGCGTGCCGCTCGAGACCTGGGTGGAGAAGTTCACCAACATGCGCTTCGAGCCGGCCGGCATGACCGACGACCCGGACGTGCGGATGGGCCAGTCCCTCATGGACTACGTCTTCCGCCGGCTCGCGCTCGACCACCTCGACTTCGAGACCCGCTCCTACTACGGCATCTACACCGCCGAGGAGCGCGCTCGCCAGCTCGAGACCGGCTCCTACGCCCCCGTGGATGAGGAGTCCGAGGAGGACATCGAGGACGAGATGGAGATCATGCAGGAGGGCGTCGGTGCCCAGGCTCCGAAGAAGACCGCCGAGCCCAAGCAGAGCCCGCACCACGACAAGGACCTCGACGCCACCAAGGTCCAGTCCGGCTCCGGCGCCGCCTCTGCCCGCGAGGTCGACGCCGACGTGCACTCCTCGGCCGACCTGCTCGCCAAGTTCGGCAACAGCAAGGCCGCCGACGCCCCGATGTGCATGACCTGCGGCACCAAGATGCGCCCCGCCGGCTCCTGCTACGTCTGCGAGGGCTGCGGCTCCACCAGCGGCTGCAGCTGAGCGCCGCTGCCGGGAAGTAAGTCCGCGGTTTGGACCCACATACGGGTCCTAACCGCGGACCTATTTCCGGGGAGGAGATGTCGGTGTCGCGTCGTAGTGTCGTGGCGTGCATCCCAGCCGAGTCGGGGTCCTTCTCGTCGACATTCCCCAGGAGTCGTATGCCGCAGCCGCCGCCTTCTGGTCTGCGGCGCGGGGTCCGAGCGTGGGCAAGGAGACGCGCCGCCGGGGGAGGATCCCTGCGAGATGCTCGCCCCCTTATCGGGTGGGGAACTCTTCCAACTGCAGCGCACCGGCGCGGGCACGCCACCGCGAATCCACCTCGACATCGAGACCGACGACGTGCCGGCCGAGGTCGAGCGCGTCCTGAAGCTTGGGGCGAGTGTGGTCCGAGCAGCGGCAGGGATACGCCATCATGGCCGATCCCGCCGGCTGGCTCTTCTGCGTCGTCCCCGTGCAGACCGGCGCCGACTTCGAGCACCACGCGATCACGTGGGGACGGTGAACGGCTGCCCGGTGAGCCGCTCGCACAGGTCCCACAACCCGGCGGCGGCCGTTCGGTCATGCGACGCCGCGCTCGACCCCACCGGCCGCGGATGGCCGCGCAACTCCCGGAAACTATCCGGACCGACATACGTGCCGCCCGGCAGGTCGGGGACGATCACGGCATACAAGGTCGGCAGCGCACCCATGGCCGCCGACTGGGCGATCAGCGGGATCTTGTTGCCCACAGCCATGATTCGGTCCTGATAGGTCTGCGTCTTCGACTGTAGATTGGTCGCGGTGTAGCCCGGGTGCGCAGCGACCGACCGCAGCCGCGACCCGGCGGCCGTCAGCCGCCGTTGCAGCTCGTAGGCGAACATCAGGTCGGCCAGCTTGCTCTGGCTGTATGCCGCCCACGGCGTGTAGCGGCGCCCCTCGAAGTTCGGGTCGCCCAGGTCGAGCCGGCCGGCCCGGTGCACCCCGGAGGACAAGGTGACGACGCGATCGGTCAGCCGCGGCAACAGCAGGTTGGTCAGCAGGAAGTGCCCGAGAACATTGGTCGCGAACTGCAGTTCGTAGCCCTGCGCCGAGGTGGCCCGCGGCACCGCCATGATCCCCGCGTTGTTGACGAGCGTCTCGATCCGCCAGTCTGACACCCCGTCGGCGAAGGCCCGGACCGAGTCCAGATCGGACAGATCGAGGGCGCGAGTCTCGTGCGAGCCCGGCACAAGAGCGCGCGCCTCGTCCGCCTTGGCGACATTGCGGCAAGCAAAGACGACATGAGCACCCTTGGCGCACAGCGCTTTTGCGGCTTCGAAGCCGATCCCGGAGTTGGCCCCGGTCACGACGAACACCCGACCGCTCTGGTCGGGGATGTCCTCAGCGGTCCACTTCGCCGACGGCTCGCCCTTCGCCCCCAGCCGGATCAACCCGCGAACCGATCACGGGCAGCCACGAACGCCGCTGCGCAGGCTCGCACATCGTCCTCGCTGTGCGCCGCCGACAACTGCACCCGGATCCGTGCCGCTCCCTTGGGCACCACGGGATAGGAGAAGGCGATGACATACACGCCGTCGGCGAGCATCGCGTCCGCGATCTGTGTCGCCTGCCGCGCCCCGTCCTCGCCCCGGAACATCACCGGCACGATCGGGTGCTCACCCGGCAGCAGCTCGAAACCCGCCTCGCCCATCAGCGACCGGAAGAGGGCTGCGTTGGCCGTCAACCGGATGCGCCCCTCCGACGCGGTGCTCGCGATCCGAAGTGCCGCAAGCGAACCCGCCACCACACTCGGGGCCACCGCATTGGAGAACAGATACGGACGCGAGCGCTGACGAAGCAGGTCGACCACCTCACGATGGCTGGAGATGTATCCGCCCGATGCGCCGCCGAGCGCCTTGCCCAGGGTGCCGCTGAGGATGTCTACGCGCTCCTGCACGCCGAAGTGCTGTGGGGTCCCAGCCCCCGTGGGCCCGATGAACCCCACGGCGTGGGAGTCGTCGACCATCACCAGCGCACCGAACTCGTCCGCCAAGTCACAGATGGCCGGCAGCGGCGCGAACGAGCCGTCCATCGAGAACACGCCGTCGGTGACGATGACGACCCGCCGCGCGCCAGACTGCCGAGTCGCCTCGAGCTGAGCGCGCAGGTCGTCCATGTCGGCGTTGCGGTAGCGATATCTCGCGGCTTTGCAGAGCCGGATGCCGTCGATCAGCGAGGCGTGGTTCAACTCGTCCGAGATGATCGCGTCGCCCTCGCCGAAGAGCACCTCGAAGATGCCGCCATTGGCGTCGAAACAGGAGGAGTAGAGGATGGTGTCCTCCGTGCCGAGGAACTCCGACAGGGCGCTCTCGAGCTCCTTGTGCTGCGCCTGGGTGCCGCAGATGAACCGGACGCTCGCCATTCCGAAACCCCGCTCCTGCAGGGCATCCCGGGCAGCGGCGAGCACCTCGGGATGGTCGGCCAGACCCAGATAGTTGTTGGCGCAGAAGTTCAACGCCTCCCCACTCGTCGTCGCGATGTGAGACGACTGGGCGGTCGTCAGCTGCCGCTCCGCCTTGTAGAGCCCGGCCGCCCGGATCTCCTCGAGCGTCGCCAGGATCTCGTCGCGCACTGCGCCATACATCCGAATCAGTCCTCCCAGTTCATGACGACTTTGCCGCACTGCCCCGACCGGGCGATGTCGAAGGCGTGCGCCCACTCCGCGGCCGGCACCCGGTGAGTGATGACGGAGGACACGGCGCGGGTGAGTTCCGGCGAGGTCTGCAGCATCGCGCCCATGGCGTACCAGGACTCGAACATCTCGCGCCCGTAGATCCCCTTGATCGTGAGCATGTGGGTGATGACCTTGCCCCAGTTCACCGGATACTCGGTCTTGGGCAGGCCCAGCAGGGCAACCCGCCCGCCGTGGTTCATGTTGTCGATCAGTTCCTGGACGGCGCTCGGTGCACCCGACATCTCCAACGCGATGTCGAAGCCTTCGCGCATCCCGAGTTCGCGCTGCGCGTCGCGGATCCGAGTATGGGCAGTGTTGACGACCAGGTCTGCCCCCGCGCCTTTGGCGAGGTCGAGACGGAAATCGGAGATGTCGGTGGCCACGATATTGCGTGCGCCGGCGTGCCGGGCGATCGCGACCGCGATGACCCCGATCGGGCCGGCGCCGGTGATCAGCACGTCCTCACCGACCATGGGCCATTGCAGCGCGGTGTGCGTCGCGTTGCCGTAGGGGTCGAAGATCGCGGCAAGGTCCGGATCCATGCCCTCGGGTTGCACGTACGCGTTCATAGCGGGGATGACGACATAGTCGGCGAATGCCCCGTCGCGGTTGACGCCGACACCGATCGTGTTGATACACAAGTGCCTTCGCCCGGCCCGGCAGTTCCGGCAGTGGCCGCACACGATGTGGCCCTCGGCGGAGATGCGATCCCCGACGCGCACGGCGGTCTCCGGCACGTCCTCTCCGACCTCGACGACCTCGCCATAGAACTCGTGCCCCACGATCAGCGGCGGCTCGAGTGTCGAGGCGGCCCAGTCATCCCAGTCCTGGATGTGCAGATCGGTGCCACACAGGCCGGCCCGCAGCACCCGGACCTTCACATCGAGGCTCCCGCAGGGTGGCTCGGGAACGTCCATCATCTCCAGGCCCGCGTGGGCCCCGGTCTTCACGAGCGCGCGCATTGCATCCTTCCACGGGTGGCTGTTGTCAGCGTATGCCGCGGGCCGCCCGCAGGGGTGGGAGGATCGGAGCCATGATCGATCACTTCGGGATCAACTGCTCCGACTTCGAGGCCAGCAAGCGCTTCTACGACGGCGTCCTGGGAATTCTCGGGCACTCCAGGGAGATGGATTTCGGGGCGGCCATCGGCTATGGCTCGGAGGGCAAGCCGGCGTTCTGGATCAGCAAATGGCCTGGGGCAGAACCCAACCGGGAGATGCACGTAGCCTTTGCGGCCCCGGACCTCGCGACCGTGCACGCCTTCTACGACAAGGCGATGGAGCTGGGCGCCGAAAGCCTGCACGCGCCGCGACTGTGGCCCGAATACCACCCTGGCTACTACGGCGCCTTCGTGCGCGACCCGGACGGCAACAACCTCGAGGCCGTCTGCCACGACGCGCCACCCGAGGCGACCGCCGCTAGCTAGCCCGGCGCGCCGCCCCGATCGGGGCCCGCTGCGCGTTGGTGACGATGGCGTCGACGATCTCGCCGATACGCGGACGAGGCAGGTCGTGCGCCATGTCCGGGAACATCAGCAGCCGCGAGCCGGGGATCGCCCGGGCCGTCGCGATCCCGCCGCTAGGGGAGACGAGGCGATCGAGGAGGCCGTGGATGACCACGGTCGGCACGTCGAGCTGCCGCAGCTGGGCGGTGCGGTCCGGGGCCGCGAGGATGGCGAGAATCTGGCGGACCCGCCCGATCGGGTCCGCATCCCGCTCGACGGACAACTCGATCATGTGCCGCATCTCCGACTCGTCGAAGTGCGGACCGGAGATCTGCCGCCACGCGTTGAGCGCGAAGTCGACGGCCTGCTCCCGCGAGCTGGGGCGCGGGGTGAGGAAGCTCTTGCGGAACTCGTTCATGAAGGAGGCCGCCGGCTTGCCCTGCAGCCGGCTGCCGGTGTTGGACATGATCGAGGCCAAGGTCGCCACCTGCTCCGGGTGTCGGATCGCGACCTCTTGCGCGATCATGCCGCCCATCGACACTCCGACGAGGTGGGCCTTCGGCAGGTCCAGGTGCGCGATGAGCGCGGCGGTGTCATCGGCCATGTCGGCCAGGTGGTAGTCGGGCCGCGCCAGCCGGGGCGAGGCGGCGCCGCGCAGCACATCGCGCAGGACGGGAGCGGGGCCTTGAGTCTTACCGGACAGTCCGATGTCGCGATTGTCGAACGGGATCACGCGATACCCCCGATCGACCAGGGCGCTGACCATCTCCGGCGGCCAGGCGATCATCTGGGTCGCCAGACCCATGATGAGCAGCATCGGCTCCCCGCTGCCGTGCTCCTCGTAGCAAATGGTGGTCCCGTTGACCTCGGCGTTCGGCATCCTTCGATTCAATCACCATCGTGACGGGTGGGGCTCGACGCGTCGTGCCACTCCCGTCACACGCAACGGCCCGACACGCGCCCGGTCCCGCGCTCCTGGCAGGCTTGGCCGTATGCCGCACCCGCCCCGTTATCGCGAGGACGACCCCCTCCTGGCACGCGTGCGCGGGATCGCGCTGGCCATGCCCGGGGCGAAGGAGAAGATCTCGCACGGCACGCCGAGCTTCTACACCGTCAAGATCTTCGCCCAGTACGGCGCGGCCATCAAAGGCGACCACGACTCGTGGGCCCTACGCCGCTCGCTCGTCTTCCTTCCCGACGCGCAGGAGCGGCCGGCGCTCGAGGAGGACCCCCGCATCCACGTGCCCGCGTATGTCGGTGCCTACGGTTGGCTGGCCCTCGACCTGACCCCGGGGGAGCCGGACTGGGACGAGGTCCGAGAACTCCTGGACGCCTCATACCGCAACACGGCGCCGGCGAGGCTCATCCGCGAACTCGACGCCACCTGATCGCCCCGGCGTGGCATACGGTTGCGGGGTGAGCGACTCGAGGACCCCGCTGTCCATACTCGACCTGGCGTTCGTGCGCCACGGCCAGCCGGTCGCCGAGGCGCTGGCGCAGTCGGTCGAACTGGCGCAGCACGCGGAGGCGACCGGGCGCTTCGAGCGGATCTGGTATGCCGAGCACCACAACATGCCCGCCATCGCCTCCTCGGCCACGGCGGTTCTCATCGCCCATGTCGCGGCCCGCACCGAACGGATCCGCCTCGGCGCGGGCGGGGTCATGCTGCCCAACCACGCCCCGCTCATCATCGCCGAGCAGTTCGGCACCCTGGCCGAGTTGCATCCGGGACGGATCGACCTGGGCCTCGGGCGCGCCCCAGGCACCGACCAGGTCACCCTCCGCGCCCTGCGCCGCGACCCGCGCGCCTCCGACGAATTCCCTTCCGACATCAGGGAATTGCAGGGTTATCTCGCCGGGGAGTCCCTGATCCCGACCGTGTCGGCGCACCCAGGCGCGGGCACGCGGGTGCCGCTCTACATCCTCGGGTCTTCGCTGTATGGCGCGCAGCTGGCCGCCGCGTTCGGGTTGCCGTATGCCTTCGCGAGCCACTTCGCGCCCGACGCGTTGCACGCGGCGATGCGGGTCTATCGGGAGCGCTTCCAGCCCTCCGAGCAGCTCGCCGAGCCGTATGCCGTCGCCGCGCTCAACGTCATCGCCGCGGCTGAGGGCGGGGCGGCCCGCGAGCTGGCGGATCGGGTGCTCCGCTCCCGGGTGCGCAATCTCGCCGAGCGGGTCCCGGCATACGCCGGACGACTGGACGACGCGGCGGTCGACGCGCTGATGACCTCCCCCGTCGCGGACCAGGCCCGGCACATGCTCACCTACACGGCGGTGGGGGATCGCGACGAGGTGGCCGATTATCTGCGCACCTTCCGCGAGCAATGCGGGGCCGACGAGCTGATGATCACCAACCCGGCCCCCGACCTCGCCGCGCGGCATACGGTCCTCGACATCCTCGCGGCCATCGACTGACGGTCCGCCTCGCCGGGGGTGTGGATAAGGCCCGGGCGGTGTCGGCCCGCGGACATAGGCTGGCCGGTATGCCGAATCTCCCCGAGCTCCTGCACGCCGCGGTCAGCGACCTCGGCGGCACGCAGCGGCCGGGTCAGACCCAGATGGCGCAGGCGGTGCTCGACGCCGTCGACAAGGAGGAGCACCTGCTCGTCCAGGCCGGCACCGGCACGGGCAAGTCCCTCGGCTACCTCGTCCCGGCGATCCTGCACGCGCAGCGCAGCGGCAAGCCCGCCATCGTCGCCACGGCCACCTTGGCCCTCCAGGGGCAGATCATCGATCGCGACCTGCCGCGGCTGGCCACCGCCCTGGCCCCGATCCTCGGGCGGCGCCCGACCTATGCCCTGGTCAAGGGCCGCCGCAACTATGTCTGCCTGCACAAGCTCGAGGGCGGTTTCCCCGACGAGGACGAGGGCCTGTTCGACGTGGGGGAGGCCGATGCCTCCGCGGGCCGGCTCGGCAAGGAGGTCGTGCGCCTGCGCGAATGGGCCCAGGAGACCGAGTCCGGTGACCGCGACGAGCTCGTCCCGGGTGTGTCCGAGCGGGCCTGGCGCCAGGTCAGCGTCGCCGCCGAGGAGTGTCTCGGCTCGCGCTGCCCGATGGCCGGCGAGTGCTTCGTCGAACGCTCCCGGGCCGCCGCCAAGGATGTCGACATCGTCGTCACCAACCACTCCTTCCTCGCGATCGACGCCTTCGAGGGCCGCTTCATGCTGCCCGAGCACGAACTGCTCGTCATCGACGAGGGGCACGAGCTCGTCGACCGGATCACCTCCACCATCACCGACGAGCTGACCCCCGGCATGGTCAAACGGGCCGCCAAGCGCGCCCGCTCCGCCGACTCCAGCGACGTCCTCGACGACACCGCCCTCGTGCTCGAAAGGGCGCTGGAGCAACTGCCCGAGGCGCGGATCGACGCCGTTCCCGAGCAACTCGCGCTCGCCCTGGCGACGGTCCGCGACGCCGCCCGCACCGTCCAGTCCGAGCTGAAACCGCAACCGGGCGAGCAGATCGACGGCGCCAAACAGGTGGCCATCGCCGCCGTCGACGAGATCTTCGACAACAGCGCCCGCATGCTCGAGGAGCGCGAACTCGACGTCCTGTGGAATCGCGTCGATCAGCGCCGGGGCGCCGTCCTCAACGTCGCACCGATGAGCGTGGCGATGTTGGTGCGCGACAAGATCTTTCAAGACCGCACCGTCATCCTCACCTCGGCCACACTCGAGCTCGGCGGCACCTTTGATGCCCTCGCCGGCACGATGGGGCTACGGGGCGAGGGCGCACCGGCCTACACCGGGCTCGATGTCGGCAGCCCCTTCAACTACCCCGAGCAGGCGATCGCCTATGTCGCGGCGACGCTGCCGGCGCCCGGTCGCGGGGGCCTCAGCGACCAGATGCTCGACGAGATCGAGGCGCTTGTCCGGGCCGCCGGCGGGCGCACCCTCGGCCTCTTCTCCTCCATGCGCGCCGCTCGCGAGGCCGCCGAGGCCATGCGAGATCGCCTGGGAGAGAGCGAGATCAGCATCCTGTGCCAGGGGGAGGACCAGATCTCCACGTTGGTGCGTGACTTCGCTCGCGACCCAACAACCTGCCTATTCGGCACCCTCAGCCTGTGGCAGGGCGTCGACGTGCCCGGCTCGTCCTGCCAGCTCGTCCTCATCGACCGCATCCCCTTCCCACGCCCCGACGATCCGCTGGCGTCGGCCCGCACCGAGGCCATCGGACGGATGGGCGGCAACGGCTTCATGGCCGTCTCCGCCACCCACGCCGCCCTACGCCTGGCCCAGGGCGCCGGCCGGCTGATCCGGTCCGCGAGCGATCGCGGTGTGGTCGCCTTCCTCGACTCGCGCATGATGACCGCGCGGTATGCCGGGTTCCTCCAACGCTCGCTGCCGCCGTTCTGGCCGACGACCGACCGGCAACTGGTGCTCTCTGCGCTGCAGCGCCTCGACCAGACCGCCCCGCCGCCGCGCGAGGTCCCCAAGCCCGGCAAGCGCACCCTGCAGGGCGTCGCCGCCGAGGCCGCAGAGAAGGTCGACGCCGACGGCGCCGCTCACGCCGAACCGGAGAAGCCGACCGCCCCGCCGCCACCGCCGCCGGAGAACGCGCGCACTGCCGTCACGAGCGGGCACCCGTGGACCGAGCACGACGACGAGGAACTGCGCGACGGCGTCGAGATGGGCTTGAGCCTCGACGAACTCGCCGAATCCCTCGAACTGCCCGAAGAGATCATCGCCGCCCGCCTGCAGGGGCTCGGCTTGGAGATCTCGCCCGAGACGCAGCTGTCTTTCGACTGATCCCGGTTCCGATCCCGGTGGTGCGGTCGACGATCACAACCGGGTGACAACCCCGCGAAGACCCTCCCGCGCAGCGGCCGAGCCACCCGTATGGTGGACGCGTGAGCCGTGGGGGAACACCGGTCGCGCGGGGGAGCATCGCCGCGGCGGCCGCGGTGCACGCTCTCCTCCTGAGCATCGGAAGCGCCGGCTACGGCTACCACCGCGACGAGCTCTACTTCCGGATGCTGCCGCCGCGCTGGTCCTACCTCGACCAGCCGCCGCTGACCCCCTTCCTCGCCCGGCTGACCACCCACCTCGCCGACGAACCCTGGGCGCTGCGCATCCCGGCCACCCTGGCGAGCACGCTCGCCGTCGTCCTCCTCGCGCTGCTGACCCACCGGCTCGGCGGCGGCATCGCGGCCCAGCGATTGGCTGCCTGGGGGTATGCCGTGGCCGCCTTCCCGCTCATGCTCGGCCACCTGCTGCTCACCTCGACGATCGACCTGCCGATCCTCCTCGGCGTGGTCCTCATGGTCGTCAAAGCCGTTGACGGGCAACCGAAATCGTGGCTGGCGGCGGGAGTGCTGGCGGGCGCGGCGGCATACAACCGGCTCCTGGTCGTCGCCCTGCTGGCGAGCCTCGTCGCGGGGTTGCTCGCGCTCGGTCCGCGCGCCACGCTGCGTATGCCGTGGCCATGGCTCGGCGCGCTGGCCGCCCTCGTCGTCGCGGCCCCGCAGATCGCCTACCAGGCCGGCCACGACTGGCCGCAACTGCGGATGGGGCAAGCGCTGTCGGAGAACAACGCGAGCGAGGTGCGCATCCTGATCCTGCCGATGCTCCTCGTCATGCTCGGCCCGCCGCTCGTGTGGATCTGGGTGCGCGGGTTCCGCTGGCTACTCGATCGCGAACGGCGTCACCGATTCGGTTTCCTGGCCGTGGGGTTCGGCGCATTCCTGATCTTCGCCCTCGCCACCGGCGCTCAGCCGCACTATCCGGTGCACCTGCTCAGCGTGCTGTATGCCGCGGGCTGCGTCCCCGTCGGCGCTCGCCTCGGCGCGGGGCTGGGCGGGTGGCGCTGGGCCATCCTCGCCAATGGGTTGGTCTCGGTCGTGCTCGCGCTTCCCGTCGTGCCGGCGACCCGGCTCGGGGCGACGCCGCTGCCGCAGATCTCCCAGCTGGTGGGCGACCAGGTCGGCTGGGAGCGGTATGTCGAGCAGGTGGCCACCGCATACCGACGCGCGGGCGACGCCGACATCCTGACCTCGAACTACGGTGAGGCCGGCGCGGTCGCCCGGTTCGGACCGGCATACGGCCTGCCGGCACCGGTGAGCGGTCACAACGCGCTCGCCGATCTGACGATGCCGACGCGGGATCGGGTGTTGGTCGTCGGAGGGGCGTGGCGCGACCTCGCCCCGGCCTTCGCTCGCTGCGAGCGGGTGGGCGAACTCGACAACGGCGTGGACGTCGACAACGAGGAGCAGGGAGAAGAACTCACGCTCTGTGCCGGCCGCACCCCACCCTGGGCGGACCTCTGGCCGCACCTCTAGCTCACCTGGACTGACCCTTCGCGGCTGGGCTGTCGGCCCGGCGTGGCAGGCTGAGCCTCGTGAGTAAGACGGTAATCGCCGGCCGGGTGCCTCCGCTCGTGCTCATCCACGGCCCCGAGTCGGTTCTCATCGAGCGGTCGATTGCGCAGGTGTCGGCCGATCTGAAACTGACCGACCCGCAGATCGAGATCGTCAAGGTCTCGGGCACCGGATACGAGGCGGGGGAGTTGCCGCTGCAGGCGAGCCCGAGCCTGTTCGGCGAGTCCAAGGCCGTCATCGTCACCGACGCCGACGAGGGCAACGAGGCCTTCCAGGCCGAACTGCTAGCGATCCTGCCCGACGCGGGCGCGGAGCTGATCCTCGTCGTCGCCCACAAAGGCGGCAACCGGGGCAAGAAGATCGTCGATTCCCTCAAGGCAGCCAAAGCCCGGGTCATCGACACTCCGGCCATCAAGTCCGACCGCGACAAGCAGGACTTCACCGTCAACGAGTTCCGGCGGGCCGGGCGCAAGACGACACCAGACGCCATCCGCGCCCTCATCGAGGCCGTCGGCAGCGACATCGCCGAGCTCGCCAGCGCGTGTCAGCAGCTGATCTCCGACACCACCGGCACCATCGACGAGCACGTGGTGGCGATCTATCACGGCGGCAAGGTCGAGGCCACGGGCTTCCGGGTCGCCGACGCCGCGATCGCCGGCGATGCGGGCGAAGCGCTGCGGCTGCTGCGGCACGCGATCGCCACCGGCCTCGACCCGGTCCCGATCGTCGCCGTGCTCGCCAGCCAGCTGCGGCAGTTGGTCAAGGTGGGCGCCGCCGGCCGGGGCCGATCCGCCGATCTGGCCCGGGAGTTGTCGATGGCGCCCTGGCAGGTCGATCGCGCGCGCCGCGCCTTGTCGGGCTGGAGCGGCGACGCGCTCGGGCGGTGCATCCAGGCCGTGGCGGCGGCCGACTTCGAGGTCAAGGGCGGCGGCCGCGACCCGGTGTATGCCGTGGAGCGCGCCATCTTGACCATCGCCGCCGAACACGGGTGAGCAGGACGTCGCCGCGTGGACACCATCACCTTCGCCTATCGCGCCGGGGACGACGAGATCGTCATCGAGATCAACGGCAGGAGCCTGCGGGACCTGGCCCGCGCGGTCGAACTGCCGGAAGCGCGGCGTACCCGGGAGCGAGGGCTCGCGGGGAGCTACGCGTGGCTGCCCGGTCACGCCGTGGGCTGGCGTGCCGAACACTTCCTCGGCATCGGGCGCGAACCGCGGCTCGCCGACGGTGACACCTGGGTCCTCGGATGTCAGTGCGGAGACTGGGGGTGCTGGCCGCTGCTGGCCCGGATCGAGGTCGCAGACAGTGACGTGACCTGGTCCGGCTTCCGACAAGGGCATCGCGACTGGGACCTCGGCGACCTCGGGCCGTTCCACTTCGGCCGCGCCGCCTACGAGCGGGCCGTGGCCGAGCTGGCGACCGGCCTCGCCCGAGTGCGGCCTTGACGGTCAGCGCGCCGAACCCGCCGATTTCGCCCCGCCGCGAAGTCGCTGGTAAATTTGTTCTTCGCGTGCGCGCATGGTCGTGTGCGCATCGCAGCACCACCCAGGGCAACTCACGCAAGGCATCCCCACGCCGGTCCCGAGCCGCCCTCAACGGCAACCCGACCAACCAAAGAAAGATCACCCGTGGCGAATATCAAGTCCCAGATCAAGCGGATCAAGACCAATAAGGTCCGCACCGAGCGCAACAAGGCCGTCAAGTCCGAGCTGCGCACGTGGGTCCGCAAGTTCCGCGAGGCCGCCGACGCCGGCGACGCCGCGGCCGCCAAGGAGGCCCTGGCCGCCGCGTCGAAGAAGCTCGACAAGGCTGCCGCCAAGGGTGTCATCCACGCCAACCAGGCCGCCAACAAGAAGTCGGCCATGGCTAAGAAGGCCGCGTCCCTCTGACCCGGCCCACCGCACCGGCCGCTCGTCCTCACGGACGAGCGGCCGTTGTCTTTTCTCCGGCGCGGGTTGTCACCGACGCCGAACGTCGGGCTCGGCTGGCGGTCCGGCACGGGCTGGCCGCGGGTTTCGCCGGCATCGACGCAGCCACCACCGCGATGACGGCTTGGCACGCGACCGAACTCCCCTCGATCCACCTGGCCATTGCCGCCCGGGTTGCCGACGTGACGGTCGCGGACGTGGAACACGACCTCAACGAGACCCGTGCCCTCGTCAAGCAACTGGGTTTGCGGCGCACCCGTTCGCCGTCGGCCGTGATCTGCTGCCGGCCGTCATCGCCGGCCCCGGGCAGCGCGTCGCCGGTCCGGAACGGCGACGCCTGCTCAAGGAGGTCGCCGCGGCCGGGCTCAGCCGTGACCCCGAGCACTGGCTCGCCAACGCGGAGGAGGGCGTGCTTGATGCACTCCGCGACGCCACCCTCACGACCGCAGAGATCAAGCGTCAGGTCCCCGACGTCGCCGGCGCGGTCCCGGTCGCGATCGGCACCAAATGGGGTCAAGAGGTGCCGCTCGCACCACGCATCCTGACGATCCTCGCCGCTGACGGTCGCGTCGCCCGCGCGGCGAACGCCACCCACTGGCGCACGTCCCGGCCCGCGTGGACCACCATGACCCGCTGGCTCGGGGCTGAGCCCGACCTGCCGGACGCCCGCACGGCATACCGTGACCTTGTCGCCAGATGGCTGCGGACGTTCGGGCCCGGCAGCGAGGACGACATCGTCTGGTGGCTCGGCGCCACCAAGACAGCTGTGCGCGCCGCGCTCGCGGACCTCGGCGCCGTCCCGGTCGCGCTCGCCGGCGGCGTCCTTGGCTGGCTGCTCCCGGACGACCTCGACTTCGTCGAGGAGCCGGGGGAGTGGGCGGCCCTCGTGCCGGCCCTGGCCCCACGACGATGGGCTGGCGCGGTCGCGGCTCTTACCTCGATCCGCCCCGCCGGCCGTATCTGTTCGACAGCGTCGGAAATGCCGCCCCGACAGTCTGGGTCAACGGCCACATCGCCGGCGCCTGGGTGCAGGACGAGGCGAACCGCGTCCAGATCCGGTGGCGCGAGCAGGTCGGCCGGGGGATGCGTCGGCGCGCTGCCGAGGCAGTCGCGCGGCTCGAGGCCTTCGTGGAGGGCGAGCGGATCCCCATGACCTATGCCGCCGCGCTGGCCGACGGGAAGCAGCTTCCCCTGACCGGCGGTCACGAGTTTTCCGATTCCGCGGACAGCAGCGGATCTGGGCCATAGCGTTTCGCGATCACTACCTTGCGAAGGAGGCCCGCCGTGCCCGCAACACCCGCCGCCACCACCCGGTTTCTGACGTCCGCTGTGGTGTTCGTCGCCCTGGTGTCGGCGGTCCTGATGCCTCGCACGCCGGCCGATGCCCAGGCGTGGACCCCGCCCGCATACCAGCGCACGATCGGCGGGCCGGGGCATGCCGGGGTGTATGCCTGGGGTGCCGCCACTGCTCCCGACGGCACCATCGTCATCGGTGACTACTGGAATTACGTCGTACGCCGCTACGCCACCGACGGCACGCTGCTGCAGACGATGAGCAGCCGCGGCAAAGGTCCGGGACAGACGAGCGCGCCGCACGGCGTGGCGACGGACCCGGTGGACGGTTCGATCTACATCGCCGACATGAACCACCCCGAACGGCGGATCGTCAAACTGGCCGCCGACGGCAGCTTCATCCGCGACATCCCGCCGTATGTCGCGGGAGTGACCGTTCCATACCCCTACGTCACCCACATCACCACCGGCCCTGATGGCGACCTGTATGCCGTCAGCTCCCACAACGTGCCCTACCTCTTCGCCGCGGTGCTGGTGTTCTCCAAGGACGGGGTGTTCAAGCGAGCCATCACCGGCGTCGGCAGCGAGCCCGGACAATTCGGCCTGCTGCGCGGCATCGCCGTCGACGCAGCGTCGAACACCTATGTCGCCGACACGAGTAAGGGTCTGATCCAGGTCTTCGACGCCAGCGGAGCGTTCGTGCGCACCATCGGGGCGCGAGGGGACGGACCGGGCAAATTCCGCGGCGACATGCGCGGGCTCGCGATCGATCGCGTCAACGGCTGGATCTACGCCAATGACGCCGAGGCCAGTCAGATCGAGAAGTTCAGCCTGACCGGCGAACACTTGGCCACCTTCGGCAGCGAGGGCAGCGGCCCCGGGCAGTTCCGCGATGGCGGGCGCGAACTGACGGTCGGTCTCGACGGCAACGTCTATGCCCCCGATTTCGGTGGCTACCGGGTCCTCGTCTTCCGCCCCGACGGGACCTTCCTGCGCTCGCTGCCCGACCCCGTGCCGCCGCCCCCTCCTGGAGGCTTCAACCAGGCCATGGGGGTGGCCGTCAACGATTCGACCGGTGCCGTCTACGTGGCCGACACGTACAACCAGCGCATCCAACAGTTCACTGCCGCAGGCGCGTTCGCCCGGCAATGGGGATTCCGGGGGAGCACGGGCGGGTATGCGCTGAACTACCCCCGCGGCGTGACGGTCGACCAGGCCACCGGACGCGTGTGGGTGGCCAACAGCCGACAGGGCAATGTCAAGGCCTACAGCGCGACCGGGACCTTCCTGCGGTCCTTCGGTCGTTGGGGCACCGAGACCGGGCAATACCAGCTAGCGCGCGATCTGGTCGTGCGCGGCAATCGGATCTATCACGCGGACAGCAACAACCTGCGGATCGTCGCGACCGACCTCACCGGCAAGGTCATCTGGACCCGGCCGTGCGGGACGACTTTCATCCCCGGGCAGGGCCCCGGCCTGCTCAAGGGTTGCACGGGCGTCGGGGTCGACGACGCCGGCCGGGTGTATGCGGCAGCCGTCACCGAGAACGCGCTCTATGTGTTCAGTCCCTCTGGCACCCTGCTGCGAAAGTCGATGACGGGCGTGCGAGCGCCTTACGACGTGGTGGTGCACCGGGATCGCGTCTATGTCACCGAACACACCGCCAACCGCGTCGCCGTCTATTCGCTCAGCCTGGCCCGCTTGGGCAGCTTCGGTGCGACGGGCACGGCACACGGACAGTTCCAGGGTCCTGCCGCCATCGACGTCGACGCGACGGGACGCCTCTACGTCATGGACTCCCGCAACGAGCGGGTGGAAGTGTTCGGCTGAACCCCACCACCTCGGCGAACCCCACCACCTCTGCGGCCTGCTGGTATCTACCCGAAACGGGGTGGACCGTAATGTCCCGCCAGCCGCGGATCGTCGGCAAGTTGTTGGTAAAGAGATTCCCAAGTCAGCCTGGAATCGTGATCGGGGAACCAGTCGGGTGCCGACTGCGTGGGGTTGCAGTATGTCCTTGGACATCCACAATGATCGGACAGTTCGCTGAAGGTCGGCGCTGCCGCAACGGCCGCTAGACGACTGATTCCAAGGGGTGTCAGTGGTCGTAGGCGGTCAGGGATCGTAGGACGGGTTGGCTGGTGTGGTCGTTGTGCCAGATGGCGGTGGTCAGGGCCAGGAGTCGTTGGAGGACGCGGACG
>Ga0209793_1000356_pt1 | contig 59063 bp, 61 predicted proteins | sample EBPBio122009_DNA_FD_185863 | JGI IMG/M metagenome (GOLD analysis project Ga0209793, IMG submission 185863) | Wastewater treatment Type I Accumulibacter community from EBPR Bioreactor in Madison, WI, USA - Reactor 1_2/2/2009_ DNA (SPAdes) (version 2) | ecosystem: Engineered > Bioreactor > EBPR >... | reverse complement strand
TCAAGGGCTTAGGCTGGACACATACCTTGGTCAGAACCCTTCGGGTTTTGGGCGGGTTCTGTCTCGGGGGCAGCGCTTCGCTTCACGTCACCTGTTCCCGTCGATCCACTTCGACATCATCCCCTTGTCGCGGAAGCATTCCTCCGGAACAGCGCGCCGTTTGATCCGGGCGAGTTTCTCTGCGAAGGCCACCTGCTTCGACGTCGGCAGCCTGTCTATTTCAGATACCGGCTTCAGCTGGGCCTGCGCCTCGATCCAGGCGCTGAGCGACCGACGGTCCTGCTGGACCTCCCAGGGCAGAAGGGTCTGGTTGCGCAGGGCGAGCGACCGCGCATAAGCGATCTGCTTCGGCGTCGCAGGCAGGGCGTGCGTAGTGCTGTCCATGGGGAAACTCCCTCTCTGGCTTCGCTCTCACTATAGAACATAACGGGAACAGCATCAACCCGAGCGCGCCGACACGGCGGCTCGAGAGGAAGAGGGGAGATGGGGAAGATCAGACCTGAGGGTGCCCGAGAGAGGGCGTCCGGGCCTGATCCTGTCCTTCATCCTGGAGTTTCCCGATGACCTATCTCACCCCTGTTGTACTTCCCGTTCCTGCCCCGTCTGCCGATCCCGCGCCCGCGATCCTCGCCGTCGCCGAAGCGCTGCAGCCCGATCTGGCCCAAGGCTTTCAGATCGACACCCTGCGCCTGCGCCTTGAGATGGAGCGCGCCTTTGGCGGCTCCGATGCCGATGGCGCTTGGGACTGGAAACTCGCCTATGAGGCGGGCGAGGTGGCGCTGGTCCTGTTCCTGCGGAAATTCGGCCACGCGTTGCTGGCCCGGACCGGCTCACCGGCGGCGTTGCTTCCGATCCTCGCCAAGGTGGCGGGCCTCTTGCCGACGCATACCAGGCGCTCGGAGGAGATGGAGCGGTTCCAGCAATTCTCGACGCCGCTGCTCATGGGGCTCGCGGCCTTGGCGGCGGCGCAGATCACGCCGCGCGACCTGGTCCTTGAGCCTTCGGCAGGGACCGGCCTTCTGGCGATCCTCGCGGAAATCGCCGGCGGCAGCCTCGCGCTGAACGAGCTGGCGGACACCCGCGCAGATCTTCTGCGCCTCCTCTTTCCGGGACGCCCCGTCACTACGTTCGACGCCGCGCAGATCGACGATCATCTCGACGCGGGCATTCGCCCGAGCGTCATCCTGATGAACCCGCCGTTTTCGGTTGTGGCGAATGTCGATGGCCGGACGACCGAGGTGACAGCGCGTCACCTCCGTTCGGCGCTTGCGCGGCTGTCCCCCGGCGGGCGTCTGGTGGCTATCACCGGGGCCGGTTTCGCGCCGGACGCACCTGCCTGGGCGGAAACCTTCGCCCGCCTGACCGAGACGGCCCATCTGGTGTTCACCGGTGCTGTGTCGGGCTCAGCTTTCGCCAAGCACGGCACCAGCTTCGAGACGCGAATTTCGGTCTTCGACAAGTGCCGTGGCGGGGAACGGGGTGGCGTCACCGCCGATCTGGCTCGGCCGATGTCCGTCGATGCGCCGCAGCTCCTCGCCCGGATCGTAGCAGAGGTGCCGCCGCGCCTCGAGATGGATGCGGGTGCCGTCGCTCAATCGCAGCCCGCTTCCCCTTTCCGGGGACTTCCTCCCCGTGCGTCCGGCCCTGCCGCTCGAACCTTGCGTTTGACGGCAGCGGCCAAGATGGATGTGCATGTCACCACGCCGGATGCCGAAGACCTCGGCTACACCCCGCGCGAGACGGTGGACGATCTCGGCTCTGCCCGCCTGTCGGATGCGATCTACGAGACCTTCCGCCTGCAGGCGATCGACATCCCCGGCGCGGCCCCGCACCCGACCAAGCTGGTGCAGTCCGCGGCCATGGCCTCGGTCGCGCCCCCGAAACCCTCCTACCGCCCCAAGCTGCCCGCCGCCGTTTTGCGCGACGGCCTGCTCTCCGACGCGCAACTCGAGACCGTGATCTATGCCGGCGAGGCGCACGGCGCATTTCTCGCCGGATCATGGACCGTCGATGACACCGGCGACATGGTCTCGGCCGCGCCGGACGATGCCGCGGACGCTGTCCGCTTCCGCCGCGGCTTCTTCCTTGGCGATGGAACGGGGGCGGGCAAGGGCCGCCAGTCAGCCGGGATCCTGCTCGACAACTGGGCCCAAGGCCGACGCAAGGCGCTCTGGATTTCGAAGAGCGACAAGCTTCTAGAGGATGCGCAGCGCGACTGGTCCGCACTTGGGCAGGAGCACCTGCTGGTCACGCCGCTGTCGCGCTTCGCTCAGGGGAAGGATATCCCGCTGGCCGAGGGCATCCTCTTCACCACCTATGCGACGCTGCGCTCTGAAGAACGCGGGGCCAAGAAATCCCGCGTCGACCAGATCGTCGATTGGCTCGGAGCGGATTTCGACGGGGTGATCCTCTTTGACGAGAGCCACGCGATGGCCAATGCCGCCGGCTCGAAAGGCGAGCGTGGCGACACGGAAGCCTCGCAGCAGGGCAGGGCGGGCCTGCGCCTGCAGCACAAGCTGCCCAATGCTCGCGTGGTCTATGTCTCGGCCACGGGCGCGACGACGGTCCACAACCTCGCCTATGCGCAGCGGCTCGGTCTGTGGGGTGGTGCGGATTTCCCCTTCGCGACGCGAGCAGAGTTCGTCGAGGCCATCGAAGCAGGCGGCGTCGCCGCGATGGAAGTCCTCGCCCGCGACCTGCGGTCCTTGGGCCTCTACACGGCCCGGTCGCTGTCCTACGATGGCGTCGAATACGAGATGCTGGAACACGCGCTGACGCCTGAGCAGCGCGGCATCTATGATGCGTATGCCGGGGCCTTTGCCATCATCCACAACAACCTCGCCGCCGCGATGGAGGCGGCGAACATCACGGGCGACAGCGGCACGCTGAACCGCCAGGCCAAGTCCGCCGCGCGCTCGGCATTCGAGTCCGCCAAGCAGCGCTTCTTCGGCCATCTGCTGACCAGCATGAAAACCCCCACCCTGATCGCCGCCATCGAGGCCGATCTGGCCGCAGGCCATGCGGCCGTCGTCCAGATCGTCTCGACCGGCGAGGCGCTGATGGAACGCCGCCTCTCGGAGATCCCGACCGAGGAGTGGAACGACATCCGCGTCGACATCACCCCGCGCGAATACGTCCTGGACTATCTCGCCCATTCCTTCCCGGTGCAGCTCTACGAGCCTTTCACCGACAGCGAGGGCAACCTCTCCTCCCGGCCCGTCGTGCGGGATGGTCAGCCGGTCGAATGCCGCGAAGCCGCGCGGCGGCGCGACGCGCTGATCGAAAAGCTGGCCTCGCTGCCGCCCGTCCCTGGCGCGCTGGACCAGATCGTCCAGCGCTTCGGTACCGATCTCGTGGCCGAGGTCACGGGCCGGTCGCGCCGCATCGTGAGGAAGGGCGAGGGGCACGCTGCGCGCCTTGTCGTGGAAAGCCGGGCAGGATCTGCCAATCTCGCGGAAGCCGCCGCTTTCATGGATGACCAGAAGCGCATCCTGATCTTCTCGGATGCGGGCGGCACCGGACGCAGCTATCACGCCGACCTTGGCGCGAAGAACCAGCGCCTGCGGGTCCACTACCTTCTCGAACCCGGCTGGAAGGCCGATGCGGCGATCCAGGGCCTCGGGCGCACCAACCGTACTAATCAGGCGCAACCACCCTTGTTCAGGCCGGTGGCCACCGATGTGAAGGCAGAGAAGCGGTTCCTGTCGACCATCGCGCGCCGCCTCGACACGCTCGGCGCCATCACGCGGGGTCAGCGTCAGACCGGGGGCCAGGGGCTGTTCCGGCCCGAGGACAACCTCGAGTCGCCCTATGCCCGAGACGCCCTGCGCCAGCTCTATCGCCGCATCTATCGCGGCGATGTGGCAGGCTGCTCGCTCGGAGACTTCGAGGATGCGACGGGGCTTAGCTTGACCGATGACAACGTTCTGAAAGACGACCTTCCTCCGATCACGACCTTCCTCAATCGTCTGCTGGCGCTGACGATCGACATGCAGGCCGTCCTCTTCTCCGACTTCGAGGAACTTCTCGATCAGCGCATCGAAGGCGCCATCGCCGCCGGGGTCTATGACCTCGGGCTCGAGACGCTGCGCGCCGAGAGCTTCCGCGTCACGGATGCGCGCGTCATCTACACCCATCCCGGTTCCGGCGCTGAAACCCAGCTCCTCACCATCGCGGAAAAGCGGCGCAACACGCCGACCTCCATCGCCGATGCTCTGGACTGGCTCGACGACCCGAAGGCACGCCTGCTGGTCAACAGCCGCTCGGGCCGTGCCGCAGTGCAGGTGCCCGCCACCAGCCTGATGCTGGATGATGGCACCATCGAGCCGCGGCTGAGGCTCATCCGCCCGACGGAGGCGAGCACGGTTCCGGCCAGAATGATGGACGATACTCACTGGCTGGAAGCCGACCGCGCCGCCTTCGCTGCTGCCTGGACCGCGGAACTGGCCGAGGTGCCCGAGTTCTCGGAAGCCACGCTGCACATCGTGGCGGGCCTTCTGCTGCCGATCTGGAAGCAGCTCCCACAGGATGAGACCCGCGTCTACCGGCTGCAGACCGATGACGGCCAGCGCATCATCGGCCGCCGGGTCTCGCCCGCCTGGGTCGCGACCACGCTGGCCAATGACGCGCCGCAACTCACGGCCGCGCAGGTCCATGCCCTCGTTCTGGAGGGCAAGACGGTGGTGCGGTTGGCTGAAGGGATGGAGTTGCATCGCTCCCGCGTCATGGGCGTGAACCGGATCGAACTCTCCGGCTTCACGGAGGCGGCGAAGGACCGGCTGAAAGCTAATGGCTTCTTCTCAGAGATCATCAGCTGGAAGCTGCGCCTGTTCTGCCCAACTGACGCCAGCGGGATAGCGGCACTGGAGCGTCTGCTTGCGCGTTGTCCTGTGACTGGATTACAGGCGCGCGGAGGGTGTTGAGCCATGTATTCCGAGACCGAAGATGTGATCCGCGCTCTCGCGCAAAACGCCGAAGGCGTGTGTCGCGCTTACCTTCCCGCCGGGCGGCGGGAAGGGTCCTACTGGATCGTGGGCGATCTGCAGAACAACCCTGGCCGGTCGCTTTTCGTGCGGCTGACTGGGCCAGCTTCGGGGCCTGGTGCGGCTGGCAAGTTCAGCGATAGTGCCACGGGCGAGCATGGCGATCTTCTCGACATCATCCGCGAGAGGACCGGGATCTCCCGCTTTCCCGACCTTCTGGCCGAGGCCCGGACGCATCTGGGCCGCCCGCAGCCGGTCCTCCCGGATGCGCCAATGCCGAAGAAGGCCAAACCCCCCGGTGGCACGCCAGCCGCGGCGGCGCGATTGTTCGCAGCCTCGGTGCCGGTCGCAGGCACGCTTGCCGACACCTACCTCCGCTCCCGGGGCCTCACCCAAGGTGGCAGGATGAGCGCGCTGCGCTTCCACCCGAGGTGCTGGCATCGGGAGGAGGGCCAGACCCGGAGCGTCCCTAGACCAGCGCTGATCGCCGCGGTCACCGATGGGGCAGGGGCCTTGCAGGGCGTGCATCGCACCTGGCTCGCGCCTGACGGTCAGGGGAAGGCGCGGGTCGAGACGCAGCGGCGTGCCATGGGTCACCTTCTCGGCAATGCCGTCCGGCTGACCCCGCATGAAGACATCCTCGTCGTCGGCGAAGGCATCGAGACCATGCTGTCGCTCGTCGAAGCCGCACCCGGCCTTCCCGTCTGGGCGGCGCTCTCGTCGGGTCACCTCGGAGCCGTCCTGCTGCCGGAGGGGGTGCAGCGCCTCTACATCGCCATCGACCGCGATCCCGCGGGGCGCGCAGCGGCAGAGAGGTTGAGCGCACGAGCAACCGAGGTCGGGATTGGTTGCCATGTGCTGGAACCACGGTTCGGAGATTTCAACGATGATCTCCGGGCGTACGGCAAGGAGGCGCTGCGCCAGCATCTGATAAGTCAGATCGGGCCCGAGGATCGGCATCGCCTGTCAGGTTGAGCTGCATCGCGCAGCGGGCTGGCTGGGACAGCGGGGCAGGGGTCACGGATCCCTGTCATGGCTCTGGATCGTTGCTTTGCCTCTTCCCGGGCAATCTCATCCACCCGTCCCCTGAGCGGCCTTCAAGAGATGGGCAGGCGGCCGTCAAAGGGGCCGCCCCTTCAAGGACGGGGGGCGACTGATTTCCGCCGGCGGCAGAGCCGCCTTTGCATCGCGAAGCAAATCAGCCGCCCCCCGTCCTCCTCCACATGCGTTCCGGCCCCGAAAGGGGGTGAAGGGGCGTCCCCCGTGACGGCTTCCGCAGCCCATGAAGGCCGCGCGGGATGACGCGCGGACGAGTTGAGGCCCGGAGGCAAGAACCGATGACGATCCACACCCACGACGACGCGTATGAACCCACCCACACCGCATCCCAGACCGCCCATGCGCTCGACGAGCTGCAGCTCTATGGCTACCGCCCCTTTGACGAGCCCGATCCACGCCCGATGCCCGATGGACAGCGCCTCGCGGTCGCCGTCGCCGACATCTTCGATGCCCTCGTTGCGACCCTGGAAGACACCCGTATGGAACCCGACCTCGAAGAGGTGCTCTGGGGCCAGGTCAACCTCTTCCACCGCGCCACGGCCCGGATCGAGCGGTCGCTCGATGAGAACGAGCAGGCGCAGCGCCGCCTTCAGCGCGAGCAGGACGGCTCCGAGGTGAAATCCGTCGAACTCGAGCGCCTGACGGCCGAAGGCCTGACCCTGATCGAACGTCGGAACTGCATGGACATGATGCGCGATCACGCCGCCACCGAGTTCGTCCATCACACGGGATCGACCTGGCGTCCCCGCACGGGCTCGATGGTGAACCGCCAGCACATGACCGCGGCGCTGATCGACAGCCGCGACTTCCTGGCTGCCAAGCGCCGCGCGGAGACCGAGGTGATGCTGCCCGCAGGCCCCAAGGTCGCCCTCACCGGTGGGACCGACTTCAACGATCACCGCCTGATCTGGGGCAAGCTTGATCAGGTCCGGACCAAGTATCCCGACATGGTCCTTCTGCACGGGGGAAGCCCCAAGGGCGCAGAACTCATCGCCGCCAAATGGGCCGAGTCCCGCGGCGTGACGCAGGTGGCCTTCAAACCGGACTGGACCAAACACGCCAAAGCTGCACCCTTCAAGCGCAACGACGCCATGCTGGATGTGCTGCCTGTGGGGGTCCTCGTCTTCCCGGGCAATGGCATCCAGGAAAACCTTGCCGACAAGGCCAAGAAGCTGGGTATCCCGGTCATGAAGTTCGAGAAGGGGGCGTGAGCCCCCTTCACTCAACTAGAAGATCACCGCCGGGCGAACGGTACGACTTCTCCCGCAGGAGCGTCACTATGCGGCTTCGCGGCATCCTGCTTCAACGACAATTGGACAACGCTAGCTTCTTGCCGGTTGAACCACCCTGGTGGAAGCCCGGTCAGGTTCTCGATGTCGCCTGGATGCATTGTGAACTCGACGGCAAGCAAATCTTCCTTGGTCCGAGTTCCGGATTCGACGATCAGGCTAAGCGCGTTGCGCAAGACCGCCGGCTCGGGAACTGGCCACTCGCGATCCAGCGGCTCCACCTTGTTCCAGCCGTTGGCTGAGTAGCTCTTGTAGAGCTGCGTACCGTAGTGCTCCGGGATGACTTCGACGTCCAGAAGCCGCCTGATTTGCGCCTTCACTGAAACCCGCCACCGCTCTTTTACGGACAGGAGCCCTGCTAAAGAATAATGCTGCACTTCATGCACGTAGGTCGTCTCGGGCATTAGGAATGCACTGGCAAAACGGAAAGCCTGACGTTCGATCTCTTTGAGATCGGACTTCAGCTCTTCGTGGCTAACCCCCTTGTGCAGGATTGCATGACCAAGTTCGTGTGCGGCGTCCATTTGACGGCGGGGCAGGGACATCTTGTCAATTGCGAGCATGATATGCGGGCGTTCGTCACCCCGTGACCAGCTGCAAAGCCCGTCCAGCTTCGACGTTCCCATCTCGATGGAGCCAACCACACAGCCGACCCGTTCAAGCAACGCCACCATGTCGATGATCGGACCTTGGCCAAGCCGCCAATGGGATCGCAATTCCTGCGCGATGCCCTCGATGTCTTCATCACGCAGTTGGCGATAGGTTAGACCCTTCATGACATCAGGAATGTCGACTGCCGGAAAATCCACATAATGCTGCAAGACCGCAGAGATTTCCTGCAGCCATTGCATCTGGGCGTCCTGGTACGACGTGTCGCGCTTCAGGGCACTGGATAGCGAGCGAGAAAACATCGGGTGTTCACTGGCATGGACAGGTCGCAGAAAATACTCCCTACGCACACGAAGTTCACGCGCCAGGGCGGTGAGCGCCTCTGCATCGGGAGCATGGGTGCCGCTTTCCCAGCGTGACACTGCACTGGGTGAAACCCCAATCATTTGTGCAAGCTCCTTCATGCTCAAAATTCGCCGAGCAGCCCGCACTTCCGCTAGGCGTTCTGGCACGAAGCCAGGCGTTCCTACGCGCATTCAATCCTCCCGCCGGTATCGCAAGATACCGATCATGCCTTCCCTGTTTCGTCGTCCACCTCCGGCGGCGACTCGGGGGGGACAAACGGTTTCACCTTCGCCTTCAAGCGCACCAGCCCGGTCTCGGACGGCGACACAATCGAAGCGGGGACCGGTTCAGCGGCATCGGCATCATCAGCAAGGAACTTGTCAAGGCGTTCGTAAAACAGAAACTGCTCGTAGGTCGCATCAATCACGCCAATCGCAATCTCATCCAGTTTGCCGGACTGTTCGCGGTCACGTGCAACCAAGAAGAGGACAAAGATGTCCCCGGGCTTCGGGCCGCTGCCGTCGAAGTCAAAACTTGGGGTCAGATTGAAGTTCAGCGTCACACCGGCCAGACGGGAACGGTTCTTGTTCGGCAACTTGCTGCGTTCGGGCATCGCGGCGAGGCCAAAGATGACACCCGGGCCATCACCGCCGAACCGCATGAACGGCTGGAAGATCTTCAGGCTGCTGTTCGGGATGACACCACCGACAAGCGGCTGACCGCCGAAAAGGACGCAGACCTCTTCGAAGCCTTGTTCCACCATCCGAAAACGCGCCTGGCCTTCGAGTTCGCGCGCGCGCTTCTTGTCCAGCCCAGCATGGTCGCGCACCAGCAGGGAAGCCTTCAACGTTTCCGCCCGCGTCCGATCCTCCAACGCGAGGATCAGGCCGCGTTTCAGAAGATGTTTCCAATCGAAGTCTGCCATTCGAGCACCCGTTCGCGCGATTCGGTGATTGCGTTATGAAGGAAAGATATGCCAGTTTTTTGCGTAAAGCAAGAGAGCGCACGGGCGGGTCACACATCAAGTCTGAGTCTGGCGCGCCCAAAGTGCCAAGATATAGGCATCCTAGTGAGATTTGCGCTATTTGTTGTGCTCTGCGGTTGGTTTGCGCCCTTTCAGTTTGGTTGGGGGCCGAGGCTCACTCTGAAGCCGCCAGACTTCACCCCTCCAAGCATTTCAGTTGTCCGTCGGCTGGAATGAAATAGACACCGCGCCGACGCGTTGTCAGCAATTCTTTCAAACGGGGGAGGCATATCTTTGGGGGTAGTCCGACCGCCCCCGTTCCTCGCGTTCAGCCGAGCAGGTCATCAGGGTTATTGCCTGGATCGACATGGGCGGCAAACCAGCCCGGCTTGCGTCCCCGCCCGGACCAGGTGAGGGTCGGGTTCTCCGGATGTCGGAAGGTTTTAGTCGAGGGCGACCGCTTGCGTTTCGGCTCCCCCAGTCCTACCAGTTCGGCAAGAGTGAAGCCGAGCTCCTTGGCGAGCATCTCGACCTTTTCGCGGGCCTCCGCCTTTTGCCGTACTTCGAACGTGGAAATGGCCTTGGCCACGGACTTCTGCAAATCGCGCAGTTCTGCGAGCGACATGGCCGCCAGGTTGAAATCAGGCATCGGGTGCTCCGGTTGATTCAATACCGCAGGCGTAATCGTGCCGAGCCCGCGCGGCAGGAGACGAGCGGGGCAGGGGGCTTGGGTAGGGGGCGTGGTGATCCCATGCTCCATTCCCGGGATGGTTCCTCCTGGGCCTGACATTGCCGGAGGAGATCGGTCTGAGCGTGTCTGCTTGGGTTTCTCCCCCTGTGATCCGGCTGAGGCACCTCCCCTTCGACTGACAATCCCCTAAGTCTGTTCGGTTTCCTGCCCGCAACCCCAACTCCTGCCCTGGCCGTGTTGGCCGCAAAGCGTCCTGCCCGCGCCACCCCGGGCCCTCGGGGGTTTCCGTCTGGTCCATGGCCCAGCCGTGCGGACGTCTCCCGACAGGCTTCTGACGGGTCTTGTCGAAGGGATGGTCCCTTCAGCGAAATCTAGGAGAACCACCATGCAGAACATCGTCATCCTCGCCGGCAACATCGGTCAGGCCCCGGAAGCCCGCACCACGCAAGGCGGCACGAAGATCACCCACTTCACCCTCGCCACCTCGCGCCCCCGCCTCTCGGAAGACCGCGCGGTCCGCGACGAGCACGGCTACCGTGTGATGGACACCGAATGGCATCGCATCACATGCTTCAACGGGCTCGGCAAGTCGGTCGCCGAGAACTGCGAGAAGGGCATGAAGGTCCTGGTCCAGGGCCGCATCCACTACACGAAGTGGACCGATGCGGCGGGCGTCGACCGCTACGGCTGCGAAATCATTGCCGAGAAGGTCGACTTCCTCAGCCGCCCCAAGGCGACCGAGGGCGATGCTCCCGAACTGGTCGATCGCGACGACGAAATCCCGTTCTGATGAACGGGGTCTCCCCTCTCGGGCCCGGAGGGACAACCCGCCGGGCTTTGAATTGTCCGAAGCTGTTGCAGTCGATAGGTAGTAGCTATATTTTAGCTACTATTTACTTGACAGATGTATGCGAAACAGCTAGAAAATGTGCGTTCAATGAGGATCGCCATGAGCAAGAAGACCATGACGCTCAACCTCACAGAGGCTGAGATGAGCGCCCTAGAGGCCTTGTGCGCCAAGAAGGATCTCAGCAAGACCGGCCTGATGCGGCAGGCGCTTCGACTTTACCAGATGATCGACACCCGGGTAGAGCGCGGCGGCAAGCTGTACTTCGAGGACGACCAGACCAGGGAGAAGTCGGAGATCATGATGCTATGACATCGTATCCAGTCTTCATCATTGATGTGTCGTCACGGCAGCCAGTCGAGGCTGAATTGCTTGATACGATCGGCGAACGACAGCTGTTGGATTGGCAATTCCAGTGGCGAAGAACCCTGGAGGGCTATCTCCGGCGACTCGCCGACAATGGGGTAACCCGGCAGGGTCTCGACTGGCCGCAGAGCTGGCATTGGGACTGGCGCGCAAAGATCGACGAAGTGCGTGGCCTGCTCGGCCACACGGGTTACAGCGTCGTATGCCGGGATGTGACCCAAGGCATGATGCGGCTCGATCTGGCGAGCCGCATGGCGCGCATCGACGATCAGATGGGCAAGCCACTGGTTTATGTCGACTACCTCGAAATCGCGCCCTGGAACTGGAACGAACCTTATGCTGATCCACCGCTTTATCGCGGCATTGGTCAGGTGCTGATCCGAACCGCAATCCAGAGGAGCTTCGACGAAGGCTTCCACGGTCGTGTCGGCCTTCATTCCCTGCCGCAGGCGGTCACCTTCTACGAGCGCTGTGGCTTCATCAATCTTGGCACCAATCCGAATGAATGTCGTGGGCTGCTACCCTATTTCTAGATCACGACGGATCGAGCCAAGACGTTCTTATGAGGAGAAGCGCAATGACCTACAGCACGACTGCTGAATGGGCCCTCGCCCGGGCGGCGCTCGATGAGACGTCGACGCCTGGCGCAGGCCCCCTTTCCGCACGTCCCCATGTGCCGGGCGAAGCCTTTTGGCTCCGCGGCGAAGAAACCCGTCTGGCCTTCGCCCGCTTTGTCAACATGGCGCGCCGCCAGCGTGGCTGGTCGATCGAAAAGCTCGCCGATGACGCCCATATCGAGGTCGGCGAGCTGATGAGCATCGAACAAGACGGCGGTCACGAGCCGGAGCTGCGCACGATCTGGCGGCTCTCCGAGATCTTCGATGTATCGCAGGCTCGACTGATGGAGCTGGCGGGGTTGGCTTCGCCAAAGGACACACATGCCATCGAGGAAGCTGTCCGTTATGCGGCACGGTCTACGGCCATCACAGCCCTGACAGCCGAGGAGCAGGCCGCCTTTGACGGCCTCGTTTCCGTGCTGCGCGACAAGGCGAAGTAACGGGCTGTCAGCGGCCTGGGGAGTTCACGATGGCTCGGAATTACATCCTGCGACGCAAAACCCAGCAGGAAATCGACGAGCGTGTGGAGCGTGTCTTGGCGCGTCTCGGGAATCCCGAACCACCGCTCGACCTCCGGGTCGTCCGAGATCTGCTGTCGCTCGATCTGACCTATTTCCGGAAAGACGATCCCTCGCTTGCTGATGAGGTTATCAGCCGCATGCGCATGGCGAGCAAGCAGATCATCCGGCGTCCTATGCTCTTCTTCGAGGCTGTCGCCAAATTCGATTTGCGGGCACTCTATCTACCTGACAACAAGCGTATTCTGCTCGATCAGTCGCAACCCGAACTGAAGCACCGCTGGCACGAGGCGCACGAGATCGGCCACAGTATCATCCCCTGGCATGAAGGGGCTATGCTCGGCGACGATCGCTTCACCCTGAACCAGAACTGCCATGACCAAGTTGAGGCCGAAGCCAATTTCGCGGCCAGTCGACTGCTTTTCCTCCGGGACCGCTTCACCGTCGAAGCCCGCGACCACGCACCCTCCATCGAAGCCGTGCGCGCGCTCAAGCCGGTCTTTGGCAACACATACACCACGACCTTCTGGCGCTCTATCGAAACCTGGGGCGTATCTGTGCCGATTGTCGGCATAATTTCCGACCATCCGCACCCGGCCCGTCGATCGGCCGAGTTCGATCCGGCCAATCCCTGCGAACATTTTGTGCGCTCGCCGGCTTTTGCCGCCGGCTTCAGCGGGGTCGGCGAAGTTGAGGTTTTCGGGTTCGTCTCCGGCTATTGCCAACCACGGCGGGCCGGTCCGCTCGGCGAAGCCGAAATTGTGCTCACCGACGACAATGGCGATGCCCACGTCTTCCGCTTCGAGAGTTTCAGCAACAGTTATCAGGCGCTCACCCTCGGGATCTATCAACGTCCCTACGCGCCGCTGGTCCGTTTCGGCACCTGACGGTGACCGCTATCGCGACACCATTGGACCTGGCCCCGCTTGACCCAAAAGTGGCAGCGGCAGGCATTGAGCTGGCGCACTGAGGGTTCGATGGTCGGCCGCAGCAGCCAGTCGAAACGCACCGCCCAACGGGGTCGCCGCGCCTGGTTCAGCGAGAGCTGAATCTTCTCGCCGCATCCTCCCGGACAGCGGAAACAGGCCCACTTGTCGAGGGTGCCGTCACGCACGACGACCAACGACCCCGTCTGGAGCTGGTCCGGTGACGGATGCCGGCGGCTGACCCGCGCGACCAGATCGGTGCGACTGATCAACCGGCACCGCTCGGCAGTCCAGCGGCAAAGGTGGCTAAAGACGCGCATCAGCCGATCCGATCCATAAAGGGGTCCATGTCGCCGCGGCCCCAATAGTCCTCGCGCGCGCAAATTGGACAATGAGGCGACTGGATAGCGCCGCGCTTCCGCTCGATGCCGCGGTCCAGCCGCCGAACCCGCTCCCAGGCCCAGCCACCTTCCCCGCGAAAGTCGGTCAGGCCCTGCAGCAGCTCATTGACGGCAAGCGTCGCTGTTTCGGTCGTAAATGTTACCACGGCTGGCGCCGGATTCTGACCGCCGCGGACATAGGCCTCACGCTTCTGCCGCTCGTATTCTTCCGGCGCTTCCCGACGCAGCGCCTCCTCGCTCGCGGCTTTGGGGTCGACAACGCCCCGGCATGAGAGGCAGGGCGCGCCCGGCGTCAGCACAGTGACCCGCGCCGACATGTCCCGCATGCCAGCCGACGCCGGCTCGATGGCAAGTCCCATGTCGATGACCGGGATCAGATAGAAATGCGAAAAGCGATTGAGAAACAACCGGCCGGCATGGTCATCCGTGCAGCCGAAGATCACGTCGCAGGCTTTGAGCGCATCCCGTGCGGCTTCTTTCTCGATCCAGCCACGATGGGTGTGGACACGCAAGCCGAGGCCTAATTCCGTGATCTCGCGCGCGAGCACCTCGACCTTTGGCCGCATGGCGTCGGCGTCTGCCCGGCGCGCGCCATGGAGGCGGTTCAGATTGGAAGTTTCGACGATATCGTCGTCAAACAAGGCGAGCTGACCGACGCCGAGGCGGGCCAATAGCATCGCCGTGGCGCTACCTGTGCCGCCGCAGCCGACGACGCCTACCCGCATCGATGCTAGACGGTTGTTAACCGCTTCGCCGAACAACAGTGCTTGCCGCACCAGTGCCGCGTTCGAGGCGCCGGACTCGCCGCCGAAATGGAGCAGCCGGGAGCCGACACTCCGGACGATTTCGGCCGCGACGGGTTCCTTGTCATCGAACCAGGCACGCGCCATGAAATGATCGCCGCCGGCGAGCAACACGCTCGCCAGAATCGCGTCAGTGCCGTTGCGGTTGCGCAGCAACCGGTAGAGATCGCGCTCGTTCGCGTCGTCCTGCCGCGAGAAGACCCGCATGCCGGCAGGATGGCTGTGAACGATCGCTGGCACCAGATCCCGTTCGGCCGCCTGCCGGCACAGACTGACAAAGGAGGCAGTCGACCAGGTAACATGGCGGGCGCTCGCCGAAATCTCGTCGCCCGCCGGCACCGGAACGACCTGATGAGAAACCAGCCGGAGCCGCCGGCGACGGGTCCAGGGGTCAATCCCTACGAAGTTGCGCCCGAACATGACGTAGGCCGAGGCCTCGATCCCGTCCGGGCGCTCGAGCAGTTCGCGCAGCGCCATTGCATGACGCGCCTGCAGAGTTACATCGAGCTGCGTCACGCGGCCTCCTGCAGCGCCTGTTCGACCCGCTTGAGCATGGTCCAGATGCCGTCGACGCCCGGCCGCCAGTTATTATTATGCCGGGACCATCGCTGCCAATTTTGGCTCTCAAACTGCTGGGGCTGATCCGCGCAGTTGGGATAGCGGCTGGATCGCACGAGGCTCAGCCAGGGCAGCGAGTAGAACATGTCTGGCGCCGTATCGGGATAGCCGCACGGAAGGAGGATCAGGATATCGGCCGCGACTACCTGAAATTTCGCCGCCGGCAGGGCGAAGCCGGGAAGGATGACGCCCTTCCGGCCGCCATCGTCCACTTCCCGGAAGGCCAGCCCCCGCTCCTCAAGATAGCGCCGGTCGGCTGTCGGGAGGAAGCTCATGCCCCACCCTCCGTAGTCTGGCTGATGCCCGTGAAGAAGCGTTCCAGCCCCTTGCCATCGAGCCGCACCAGCTCGGTGTCGCCGATCGGCCGATCCTCGGCGCCGCGCACTTCAAGCCAGACGCCGTAGGTCTTCGGATCGACCTTTGCGATCGTCTTCAACACCCGCCCGCTGATCGCGCAGGCACCCCATTCCAGCACCTGGCCGTCCAGTTCGATCCGAAAGGACTCGGCCCCCGGAAAGATCAGGAAGCGCTCAGCCCGACCGCCGCGCAGATCGGTCGTCTCGTCCTGGCGCAGCTCTTCGAGCTCGCCGTCCCGCAGGAGCTGGAACACCAGATGTTCCTCGGGGATGCGCACGCCGGCGGCTTCGAGGATCTGCCGGCCGGTCGGAACCGGATCGTCGATCCGTACCGGCCGGAAATTCAGCTCGGCATCGCCCACGCTGATGTGGAAGGCGCCGTTGTCGTGTCCGTTCTGCTCTGCTGCCATAATGGCCTCCTATGCCTGTTAGGCAGTGAGACCCTTGCCATTGGCGGCCTCGACATGCCATGTATGTCGGGAATATAGGAGGACGTTCGCAAGACGTCAATATAAACATGTCGAAATCGCCATGACTATCGAACACGAGAAGCCATCAGATATCTTCAGGGAACGACTGCGCGCTGCGCGGGAGAGCCTGCGCCAGATGAGCCAAGCCGCCCTGGCCAAGGACAGCGGCCTGCCGCCCAGCTCCATCGCACATTTCGAGGCCGGTACCCGCAAGCCGTCGTTCGACAGCCTGCGCAAACTGGCCAACGCACTCTCCGTGACCACAGATTTCTTACTTGGGCGCACAGACAATCCCGAGGGCGCGGCCGAGGCCGATCCGCTTTACCGTGACATGCAGAAGCTCAACGACGAGAACCGACGGCAGGCCGCCGACTTCATGCGCTTCCTAGCCGAGAAGCATGACAGGGAAGCCGCAAAGAAATGACCGGCAACCCCGATCTGAAACAAAAGCAGCTTATGCGCCGAGCCGAACTCGTGCTCCAGGAACACGGACTGTTGACGCTTCCGGTCGATCTGGACGCTTTGGCTCAGGCCGTCGGCGTCCATCTGCGTGAAATGGACCGCAGGGCCGAGGGTGTATCGGGCATGCTGATGCGCTACGGCGATCAGTTCGGCATCATGTACGCCACCCACACCGACAACGAGGGCTTCGAGCGGTTCAGCATCGGCCATGAATTCGGGCACTATTTTGTCGATGGGCATCTCGACCATATCCCCTTCGATGGCGGAGTGCATCGTTCAAGAGCCGGGTTCGTCTCGGAGGAACCCTACGAACGCGAGGCAGACTATTTTTCGGCAGGCCTTCTGATGCCGACCTCGCTAATTCGCCCGATCTTGAGGCAGGCGCGAGAAGGGTTGCCGAGTGTGGAGGCAATCCGCAGCGAGGCAAAAGCCTCGCTCACGGCATCTGCCATCCGGTACATTAACGAGACGGACGATGCCGCCGCCATCGTCGTTAGCCGTCAGGGCCGGGTTGACTACTGCTTCAAATCCGAGGCCTTGAAGCAGCTGAAGGGCCAGAACTGGCTCCGCAAGGGCGCAGCTCTGCCGACGGGCACGCTCACCGCATCGGTCGCCGCACGGCCAGCCGCCGAACGGCAAGGCCGCCGAGAAGAAGCCGAGACCGATATTCTCGACTGGTTCGGCGGGGATCGCACCGCGCGCACGGTCGAACAGGTCGTCGATCTCGGCCGCTACGACCGCGTGTTGACCGTTCTTTCCTGCGCGGAGATCGTCGACGACACCTACAAGGATGCCGACGATCTTGAAGAGTCCGACGAAGGCATGGAGTCGCGCTGGACGCCACGCTTTCGTCGATGACCGAACTCGATGAGGCTCTTGGCGTCGGCGGCTTTGGCAAATGGTCAATGCATGGCGTTCCCCATAAAGGCTGGACCTGTGTTGACATTGAAGACCTTGGCGCCCCTGAGGCCGTTTGCGAGATGTGCGAGCGGCAGGACATTCGATATGTCCATGCCATGCAGCACCCGGACTTTCCCGAAATTCTGCGCTGCGGCTGCATCTGCGCCGGCCATATGGAACAGGATGTCGAACGCGCACGGCGGCGCGAAGCGTCGATGAAGAATGCGGCCCGGCGGCGTGCTGGTTGGCCTGATCGCAAGGCGTGACGCCGGTCGCGACAGGGCAATTTGGTAATCAGTGAACGTGGTTTCCGCGTCACCATCTTCGAGCGTGACGGTGGATGGCATGGTCTTATTCAAAGGCCAAGCACTGGATACAAGCGGTTCTCCAAGCGGACCTATGCAAGCGAACGCGAGGCGCAACTCGCTTCGTTTGACGCAATCCTTTTTCTAGAAGAGTTCACTAACAGTGGAAGGACTACGTCCATCAAGCGCTCGCCTGTTCAGGACTGAGCAATTGGCGAGGGTGTCGGGGTTGCGCAGATCTCGCACTCCACTGAAGGGCAACGTTTTCCGTTCCAAGGTGTCCATTCGGTCCCGGACGTAAACGTCAGCTTTCACGCCCGGCGTATCTTATATATGACATAATCAACACTATGCGTCACACGCCCTGTCTCAAGGTGGGGTCAGCCAGTTCTCGACCTGCAGGCCCCGCACGCGAGAAAACTCACCCGTGTTGGCTGTGACCAGGACAGCCCCAAGGGAATAGGCATGAGCCGCGATCAGAAGATCGTTCGGGCCGATCGGCTTGCCGGCGGCCTCGAGTTCGGCCCGTATTCCACCATACTCCGCATCAGCAGGGACATCGAATGCCAAGACCTGGATACTGCGCAGGATGGCTTCGACATTGGCCAGCAGCTTGGCCGAGCCTTTCCGCGCGCAGCCGTAGCGAAGTTCTGCGGCGGTGATGATACTGACGCAGACGGCCTCGGGTCCGACCTCGACGATGTGCCGTGTGACCTGGCCTTGTGGGTTGCGCACCAGATCGGACACGATGTTCGTGTCCAGCATGTAAAGTCGGCTCAAAGGTCGACCTCGCGCGCGGGCAAGAGGGTCTCATCGACGTCGGGAAACTGGTCTTCTGGCAAAAGTGGTTCAAGATCTGCCAAGACTGCCAGCAGGCTTCGCCGCCGGACCGGCTCCAGGATCAGGCGGTCCCCGTCGCGGTGGATCATCACGCGATCACCCGGCAATTCGAAGTCGGCCGGGATGCGCACGGCCTGACTCTTGTTGTTGCGGAAGAGCTTAGCTTCCCGGCCCGGCAAGTGGTCATGGGTGTGAGCGTGCGGCATGTCAGCCTCCATTGGATATGCATTAGCATATACATGCTGAAGACGTCGATTTCAAGCAGGCGTTCCGGACGCGACCGTTTCTTACGATCCGTTACCTTACCCAATTACACCCAATTCTAAGCGGGGCTACGGTTTGGCTATACGGCATGAGCGATAGAAGCCAATTCTGTAGGCAGATTTCAGCGCAAGGCCTGCCATATCTCAGGCGGCGAGGTATTACTGGCGGATCAGGCGGGTGGGCAGATAGCCCCGCCGCACCTTCTGTCGAAGGGCTCGAGATGCCGCATTCTCCGCGTCTTTCAATGTGGGGAAGGTCTCGATACTTGTCCGCCCGTGCGTTCCGATCCTGCCCCAAGTCCGCAGGACAGAGACCTCGCCGAACAGTGTTGGCGCTATATCGACACGGTAAAACCGCGCCATGTTGGCCTCGGGATCGATGCGGTGCAGATGTGCCAGAACCATGGTGGTCCTCCCCCGCACAGAATCCGTCGTGCCGCTCTCCAAGTCCAATTGCTTTTCTGAATCGAACCCTGCGGACCGATTCAGAAACTTGATGGGTTGCCGTTCTGCCCGCGTGCATTGGCCACCGAGGGGTTGCTCCCTGGCGGCCTGCCAGTGTCAGACGGTTGCGACATTCCGCGCGCGTGGGACATCTACGACAACGAAACTCTTCGCGCGCCTCTTGTTCGGGGTGTACCAAACCGTCTTGCGTTCGCCGGTGTTGCTGAACACATAGGTGACCCCGAGGATATTCTCAGGCAGATTCGGGTCGACCATCCATTCCACGGGCGTGCCAACACCAAGCTCGGCTGGCTGTGCGGCAAGTTCGAGGGGTTCCGTTTTCTGGTTGGTCATTTTTCGTCTCCCTCGGTTGTCGTTTGCAGTTGCGCCTTGTCCAGGGCCATGTCGAATGCCTCCTGGAACCGCGCGCGGAAGGCCGGACCCATGACCCGCGCCAATCCCAAAATGCCAAGCGGGTCGTGCCGGGCAGCCAGGTCGGCCGCGAAGTCCGGTCGCAGGGTCAGGGTCACGCTGGTTGGATGCTTGCCGCGCGCGCCGCGAGGCTCATGGACCTCCGGCATGCCATCGCGCTCCCAATCGTCAAAGACCTGGTCGCGCAGTCCCTGTGCCACACGGCGGATCAGGAACTGGACCGAGCATCGCGCGACTGAGGCCCAGGTTTGTGCCAGGGGCGCTTGCCGGGGCGTCAAGGAAAGCGCGACATAGACGACCTGCCCTCGCGCCGCTGAAGCAGGGACACGGGCAGCAGATTGGGCCGCAAGGTTCGCGGGATTCTGGTGTCCTCCATCCTCTTTCCGGGCATCTTCCCTGATGCGGGTTGGCAGCCCGCCGTCATTGTGCTGAGGCATGACTTGTGCGGCGGCTGTCTCGACCGGACGTCGCTCGAGCTCCCCCGACACGGCATTGACCGAAGACGGCGGCATCACGCTCGGCCTGTCGACCTCCGCGGGAGGGGTAGCCATTCCACCGAACCCGAGCTTGGCCGAGAACCCCGCATCCTGCCGGATGATCCGCATCTGATCTTTACGCGGTGCCATTATGCGACCTCCGCCGTTGCCACGATCAACTGATCGATTTCGTCGAGAAGCTCCCCGGCCTCCTTCACGGCCGTCTGAAGATGTGCAGCCAACCCACGGTTTGGCGTCTTGTCCGCGATCAGCCCGAGAAGTCCTTCCTTGTCCATCCGGACATAGGCGCTCCGGTTCGACAGCCAGGCCTCGCAGGCGGGCAACGACCGGAAAAGCTCGTCCGCCACCGCGCGCTCGGATTCCGAGAGCCTGACCTGCACCCGGCTGAACACCACGGAGAAGCCAGCCAGTTCCTCCGGGTTATCGACCCGGCCTCGCAGCTTCAGATACCAGCTGGCGGTTTCCACGGTCTCGCTGAGATCGCCCCGCGACAGCATCATCGGACAGATGATCCGATGGGCGGCGACGGCCAGCACATCCTGCGCCTCTGACCCGCCGCCGAAGGTGTCGATCAGGATCAGATGCTCCTGGTCCGGCTGTTCATAGATCTGCTCAATCGCTTCTACGACCCGGTGCGCGTCAAGCGTGTGGATTACCTCGACAAGGGGTGACCAGTTCCCGGCCTCTTGTCCCGCCTGCATCCACTTAAGGCAGGACTTCGAGGCATCGGTGTCGAAGATCGTAACCGTCTCGCCGCGACTTGCTGCGGCAGAGGCAAGGGCGCGGCAGAGGGTGCTCTTGCCAGATCCGCCCTTCCTGTTCATCACCAGCACAACCCGTATTCCGTAACCCATAACACCTCCGTCACTTCGCATATCGACGATCACATTCTTCCGAATGCTGATTGCCGAAATCCTTTATCTTAGATCACATCGCTTTAATCTGAACCCAGACTCTGAATATCAAAAACCATCTCGCGCAAACCCTAGTGCGCAAGACGTATCTCTTTAATCATTTGGCTGATTACTGGATGCGTATATCTTTTATCTGATCGCGCAATGCGTGTATCATAAGGCGCGGCCCTGAACACACGTCACCGATGCCACAAGACGCATCCCACACATCCTTTCTCCGAGCCCGCAACACTGAACGAATGGGCTTGCACATCAATTAAAACAGGACGTTACCGCCGCTTCTTCCTGGGAAATGCCCTCCTGCCAAAGGCCTGGAGGGACACCTTCTCCAGCTGCGCCTTGTGCATTCAGCGATCAGCGAAGTGCACTCGGTGGCAGGTGAGTTACCCAAGGTGAACACCACCTGCAAGAGGTTATTTCGCGCATAGATTGTGCTTGATCAAGGGATGAAAGAAGGGGATAGAGAAGGTGGCAGGAAATGCGATGTGTCTACAAATATTCGGTGGCAGAAGTTGGCGGTAAAATCAGATCCTTGCGAAATACGACTTAAGTCTCAGTCCACTATTTTGGCGAAGATTGACAATGAGGTTTCTGATTCTGCAGCGCAGCAAGGAACCGGGTGCGGCCGCCCTCGGTTGGAGGGCAAGGTCGTGAGCTGCCGTCTGCCTGCCGAAGAACTCCATGCCTTCGATGCGCTTTGTGCCCAGCTCGGCGCGAAGTCCCGGTCTGATGGGATGCGGTCTGTGGTGCGGATGGCGGCTGGCTTCCTCGAGTTCAGCCGGGAAGACAGCACACGGCTGGAGGAGATCCGCTTTGAGTTGGCCAAGATCGGGACCAATGTGAACCAGATTGCGCTGGCGGCGAACCGGGGCAGGGCGCCGATGGTCAAGGCGCAGTGGGCATCAGTCGAGGAACTGCGGCGATCCTTGCCGGTCGTGGCGCGGGCCCTGAACCAGATCATCGCGGAACGTCGTCGGCAGGGCGTGGCGCTGTTCCGCAAGTTTGTCGAAGCCCAGGAAGGCGCGCGACATGGTTAAGTTTGGGGCGCGTCCCATCGGGCTCGCGGAGGCGGTTCTCGGGGAGATCAATTTCCTGCGGCCGCAGCACGGTCGGGTGAAGGGGGGCGCTTCGTCTTCCCCCAAGCGCGGGTTCAGTTTCTCGGCCCGGGCTAGCCAGCTGTGGCGGTTTTCGCTGGGATCAAACGCTGCGGTCATCAAGAAGATCGACAAGGGCGGCACGGCGAATGCCAGGGAGCTGGCGGCCCAGATGGACTATCTGTTCTCGAAGTCGGCATCGATCTTTGGCAACGGGGTCGTGCTGGATGCAGATGCCAAGGGTCTGACCAGGGACGAACGGAACGAGATCGTCGGCGACTGGGTTGAGGACTGGCGTGGGGCGCCCAAGAACGGGCATACCTCCCATCTCCTTCTGAGTTTTCCATCGCATGTGCGGCCGGAGAAGGCCAAGCTGATTGCCGAGGCTTGGGCCTTCGAGATGTTCCAGTCGGGTGACCATCAGGACGATGTCTGGTCCTACGTCGCGGCGCTCCACACCGACCGCCCGCATCCGCATGTCCATATCGTCGTGAACAACCGGGGCACGATGAACGACAGGTGGTTTTTCATGGCGAAGGAACATGTGTTCAACCTCGACATGATGAAAGAGCGCATGGTGGTCATCGCGGCGGAAGAGGGTGTGTTCCTCGACGCCACGTCGCGGGCGGAGCGGGGGCTTCTGACCTACGGCCCGTCGAGAGCAGAGATTGAACGGGCACGGGAGGAGGCCCGGGCGCCGGAAGAGCGGCCGCGTGAGGGCAGGGCGCTGGAAGATGCGCTCGCGACGATGGTGCGCACGGCCGACACGATGCGAAGCCTGAGCCATGTGGCGGCTCTGACCGGGTTGCCGGAGATCGCCGAGAAAATTGCCAAGGCGGAGGATGTGCTGCGACAGGGCGGAGTGCTTCATCCTTTCCCGGCTGAGGCGGCGACGCTTGAGCGCGCCGACTTGGAGCAGCATTTCAACGGGTGGATGACGGAGACAGAAGCCAAGATCCGCAAGGCACCCGTGGCCGAGCGGAAGGACCTGCGGGATGAGCTTTATGGCTATGCCATCGACATCGCGCGCGGGCTTGGCGATGCCCGCGGTGCGCAGCTTATGCAGATGATGCCGCAGTCAACGGTCTACGGCATCGCGCTCGATGGCGACGTTCTGACGAAGGGCAGGTCGGAGACTACCCTTCAGCCTGGTGCAGTGGACCAGATGCGCGCGGAAATCGTGGCGCGCGCGAGCGCGATTGGCCTGAGCGGTGAGCGCGCCGCCAGCCGCCTGGAAACTGGTGCGGCGAACGCTTGGGAAGAGCGGGACTGGGTCCGGAGTGATCTTCTGGTCGTCGCTGGTCGGCGGCGGTTGGACCTGCGCGACCCAGATCAGGGGAAGCGCGCGGCGGACGAGTTGCAGGGGTTCTATGACCGAGTTGCGACAACATTCGATCATACAGTTGCCCAGGATGGCGTGCATGAGAACGACCGGCTGGTGCGCACCCTACGATCGATGGGGCGGATCATGCAGACCGAAGGGAAGGTTGAGTTTCGGGGAGATGCCCATGCCGAGCAGTTCGCGGCGGAATTGCGCGAGCGATATGGGGACGGTGTCGTGGCGCAGCTTGCCGCAGGTCGGGCCGATGCGCTGGCACGGGATATTGAGGATGAGGGCGAGCGGCACTGGATTGCCCGGGCGGTGGTCTCAGCCGCGAAATCGCATGTGGCCTTTGGCCTGACATTGCGTGAGGTGGCAAAGGCAGAGCGGCACCAGGAAGGTCACCAGCAGCAGCACGGGGGCGCGAAGGATTGGGAGTTGTGAGGTGGCCCCGGCTTGAGTTCTCTTGAACTTGCCTTGTTGATCTTTGGCGATATCCGGTGTGTGGCCTGCATTTTCCTTCCCAATCCTACGCTATGCGGCACTGACAAGGTTCGGCGACCTCGCTAGGCTGGTCGCGGAAATCCGGAGCAGGCGACGGGTGGCAAAGAGTCGGATCGATGAAGCCTTGGCCGCCCTTGCGGCTGAGGGCGGCGATGGCTTCGGCGCGCGTCGCGACGTTCTGGAACGCATGAGTTTCGACCTCCTGCATCGCCCGGCTCTGGGCGGCCAGATTGTCGCGCGCCTCTGCGCGATCGAAGCACCAACGCCGAAGGACGAGGATCTGCTCGACCTGCTTGGCGCGGGCCTCGATGCAGCACGCATCGCTTGTGAGAATGGCAAGGCCCGCGGGCAGGCCTTTCTCGCTGCGGTCGAAGACGCCCTCGCTCTCGCGCGGCGTCAGGGCCGGATGACGCCCGTGCACAATCTGATCTTCGCCCAACTCTGGACCCGCAACGGACTACCCGCGCCGGTTGCTCTGGAGTTGCAGCGTGAGGATGTCGTTGCCGGAGTTGGTCGGCGCACAGCCAATCCCGCCGAAGGCGACGCATTGCTTGACGGTCTCTTTGCCGAACTGATCCAGCAGGCAGAGGGCGAACCACTGGCATTGCACCATGCCCTGACCGAGAGTTTTCCGGCCATGCCCCCGGAGATGCGCGCTCATGTGGTGGCCTATTCGGTGGGCCGAAGTGACGCGCTCCATGCTGATCTCGCCTGTTTCTGGCTGCTCGATCCAGCCCCACCTATCCGTCTTGCCGCAGCACAAGGTCTGGCGGATCGGCTTGCACAGGGCACCCTTCCGGGCCGCATTCTCGCAACATTGGTCGTCCTGCGCAGTTGGATGCCTGAGGATGCCGCACGGGGGAGGGTCGATCAGGTTCTCAAGGAGGCCATGCGCAAAGGCGTTGTTGCCGACCCGGACCGGACCCCATGGATGATCCATGGCATCCGCGCCACCCTGCCGGATTGCGGCGGTGCCCAGAGCATCGGCATCGCCCTGCAATCGGGAACACGCCGCAAGATGGCGATGCTGCTCCTGAAACAGGGGCAGGGCGTGAAGGATGCCTATACCATCCCCTGTGCCAACGCCCGGGAGCAGAAGTCGATTACCGAGCGTATGTCGGAAGACGTCGGCGCGCTGAGCGTGACGGTCGAGTGTTTGCACAGGGCCCTCTCCGTCGCCCTGGCCGATGGCCTTGCGCAAGGCCGGCCGCCGGTTCCGGGCCTGATCGAGATTGCCCGGATCTGCGGGCTCACTGCTCTGCGCCCCGAGGTGAAATCGACGCCCGAACTGATAGCAGGCTTGGGATCATCCGCTACGGTCAAGGTGCTCTCGCTGCGGCAACAGGGTGCATTGATCATGGCCAGTGACGAATGGTGGGATCGGCACGAGATCATCGAAAGCTGGTTCGAGGACAGCGATGAAGCCCATGCGGTTCTCGACAAGGCGCGCAGCGCCCGCTCGGCGGAGGCCGCGCTCTGGAAATGGCTCGAGACCCGGCGCGACTGGTGGGCCCGCATCATGGTCCGCAGTGCCGATGTGCTGGAGATAGCTCTTCATCCGGATGCGGCCGGATTTGTGGCTTGCGCCACCGCGCTTCTCGAAGGCCGGGAGTTGAAGAAGATCCCGGTCATGCTCGACATTCATGAGCAGACCATCGAGGCTTGGATCCGGGACGATCCGGATTTCGACCCTGAGGCCTCACTCGAGGATCTGGCCGAAGCGGCCCCGGCGCCCGAAAAGAAGGGTGAAGTTTCCGCGCTGCTGCGTGGCACGGGTCTTTCGTCTGACTGGCTTGATGGCTACCTGACCGGAATCGTCATCGCGCCGAAAATCATCATGCCGAACCAGTGGCTGCCCCGTATTCTGGATGCCGTCTTGCCGCGGATCGACCCGTCCCGGTTCCAGCGGTTCATGGACCTTCTGATGATGCGGGCCCAGGCGGTTGCCGAAATAGCGTCCGAGCCCGCCGAGTTCGCGGCATGGGTGTCCAACCGTTCGAAGAAGGGGCTGGGGGATTGGGCATCTGGGTTTTCCGAGGCCCTGGACAGGTTTCGGTCGGCATGGCCGAAGAGGGGCATGACCAAGGAGGACCAAAGGATGATTGAGATCGGCGCCGCTGGCTTGGTCGGTGTCGACCTGTCAGAGTTCGCGGCTTTGATCGCGATACGGCAGGAGAAAAACTCAGGGTGAAGATAGGGCGAGAGGCGTCGCGAAGGGGCGGAGAGCAGACTGGCGGTGGTGCAGCACTGCACACGCAGCAAACGCGGGAAAGCAGAACCATGCGCGGTGCAGCGATCCCCCTGTTGTACAGTTCGTAGGTGTTCACCTGGAGTATGCCGAGGCGAACAATGAGATTTGACTCAGTCGCTCATTTCGTGCCTTGAGTAAGGTACATCTCTGATTGACCGCCGCCGACTCAACGTGAAGACTGTGAATGCGAACATTTAACGAAGAAGAATTCAGTCGCCTCAATGATCGCATTGATCAACTCTTATCTTCTCAGGAGATACAACAGCGAAGTCAAGCTCTTATCCACATCTTCTTAACTCATCGCTTCTATTGCGAGAAGGTCACCATTGATGAGGTGTGGACGGACGGTGGGAATGACTGCGGGATAGATGCAATTCATATAGATCGAAGAGGGGACGAGCCAGTCATTCACCTTCTTCAATCTAAGGTTTTTGACAGCACAAGGAAGGCTTCAAACCCCTTCCCTTTTTCCAGTGCCGAAAAGACTCTTCGCTTCTTCGAGATCTTGAAGGATCGCCGCTGCGACCTGAAGAAGGTTGTAAATCCGAAGCTCGAACAAAAAATCCTTGAGATACGTGATATCATAGCACGTGAGTTTCCATCGTTTAAATTGTGGTTGCTGGGAAACGGTATGCCGTGCAGCGCGACTCAGATCGCACCTTGCATCAAATCCTTAGAGAGGGAGGATGTGCAGGTCGAAGAGTTCCATTTGGACGAAATCGTGGAGTTCTGCCTTAATACACATAGCGGTCGTGTTAATCACGTATTCTACGCAAGGGACGTAGGCGTACTAGAATCTGGAAACTCAGAATTGCGGAGCGTTGTTGGATACGTTTCGGGTCTGGAACTCTATAAGCTACTGCGCGATATGCGAGATGAACGAAAAATCGATTACACGTTGTTCAACATGAATGTTCGTGGTTTTCTCGGCCTCGACAATCCAGTTAACAAGGAAATATTCAGAACGGCAGCGTCGAGTGATAACATTAACTTTGCCTCACTCAACAACGGAATTACCATTGTTGGATCGCAGTGCAGAGTTAACAGAACCGGATCTGACACGCCGAAGATCGGCATAAAAAGAATGAGCATCGTGAACGGTGCGCAGACATGCTCTGCAATTTTTGATGCGATAAAGGATTACTATCCCGATACTTCAAAGTTTGAGAAACTTTCTGTTCTGTTCAGGGTTTTTGAGACCGAAGACCCAGACCTGATTTCAAGGATTGCCGTCTCAACTAACAATCAGAGCCGTATAAACCCCCGCGATCTCAGGGCTAACGATGATATTCAGAGAAGGCTGGAGAGAGAGCTTCGTTCCTATGGGATTTCCTATAGAAGAAAGCGAGGCTTCCAGCCAGAAGGCTTGGAAGAAGGTAAGCATTTGGATGCTCTGAAAGCTGGCCAAGTCTTGTTGAGCTATGTCCACCATGATCCAGTCAAGGCTAAGCGTGACTCGGACGTAATTTTCACTGATCTATATGCCAAGGTTTTCGGAGGGGTAGACGTCGCTCAGTTGGTTGAAGCGCTATCGTGGTATGAGATAATCGAGGAGCGGCGGCGTATCGTTCAGGATGACCTCAGGATAAGAGGGCAGCACCGAACGGAGAATACATTCCTCACCTATGGTGCGTTTCATGTTCTGATGCTTTGCAATTTGCTAGGGCCCAGCGTCGCTGAACAAGAGCGCAGCCAGATAGTCGATCAGGCCATCAAGATTATTTCAGATCACATCGCAGAAGCAGGAAATCCCGCGCATTATGCCTTCTTCAGGGACGCGAATCAGTCCGAGGCGATGAGGACTGCCGCCATAGAGCCGAAACTTCTGTAGATAGTTCGGAACTGGGGAGCCACGTCGATCGTGAATCTGATGGATAATTTACGTGCGCTATATATCAGTTTTTTTGAGGGGCGTCTGAGCCATCCCTGCACCGTTCGACCGTTGCAGTCATGACGATGCTGCGTGACTGTTCCAAAGACCGCTGTTCGGAACGACGGCTTGCAGCAGTGGCGGGCGCTGACCGGCGGCTTTGGGCCGGGTTCCGCTACTGGTCTTCAAAGCTCCATGCCTGTGAGTTTCTGAGAAAACTTGCTCATCTTGGCGACCGCGATCGTCACGGATGGCTTCAGGGCATCGAGATCAACCTTGGACGCGGCGACGGCTTTTCCGTCAGCCTGCGCTTCGGCATCGGTTTCTGCCCGCGCTGCATTCGCGGGCACGTCCTGCCGCGCCACGATCTCCGCTGCCAGTTTCGGCTCGGGCTCCACCGGGGCGTCCGCCTTCGACTTCTCCGGTCGCACAAAATCGACCACCATTCTCTCGGCCAGTCGGCGCTCCAGCGCTTCCATTCGCGCGGTCAACACTTGCACCGCGGCGGCTTCCTTCGGCGGGTAGGGCAGCGGCCCGGATTGCGCTTCGAACAGCGTCTTGAAAGTCGGGTCTTGGAAATACACGATCCGATGGACAAGGAGCGGGTTCTGCCGTTCCGGGATGAGGATGGCCTGATCCGGGTTCAGCCGCCGAACTTCGTCGGGGGTCAGGAGGGGCCGCTCCTCCATCCTCCGACTGACGGACCGCCGCTGCATGAAATCCCGATCCCTCGACACGCTGTCCGACACAGAAAGCTTGGTCGTCTTGCCCAAAGCATCCGAAATCTCCCCGGCGGTCTTTTTGTCGTTGGCCGCGAGGTAGAGCTTCATGCCGGCGGCGGACTCGAGGGACATGCGAACATTTTCGCCATAGATATTGTCGAGGCCGGGGATCGACTGGGTGATGATCGAGACCCGCGCGCCGTGACCGGCGAGCTGCTTCAGGGCCTGCTCGACAATGGGCATCGGCCCGAGTTGGTCGAATTCGTCGAGCATGACCATGACGGGCCAGGGCTCGGTCTTCGGGTCGGGGAGGGTGGAGCGCATGGTGGCGATGAGCTCGCCGAAGAAAAGGCGCACTAGGGGGGACAGGGTGCGGATGTCATCGGCATTGACGACGACATAGATCGACTTCGGTCGCTTGCGTAGGTCCGTGAAAGAGAAGTCGTTGCCGGAGGTCGCGCGATCCACCGCGGGGTTGTTCCAGAGTGTCATGCCCGCGCCGCCAAGGACCGAGGCGTGGGAGGACAAGGTCCGTTCGGAGTAGCCTGCGAACTTGCGGAAGGTCTGGGCAGCGTTGGGGTGTTTCACTTCGTCGGCATGCTCGCCGTAGACCTCCTGGGTCGCGCCGCGACCAAAGAGGATGCGGCTGATTTCACCAATCGTCGGCTTGCCCCGCTCGATGGCCAGCAGGCCCGCGGCCACGAACAACTCGCGCCCCTCAGTCAGGAAGTCGCCGGCCGTGCCTTTGTCCGAAACCGTGAGGAAGTAGTCCGAGATCTTGGCCAACTCTGTGTAGCGCTGTTCCAGGTTTTCAATGCGGGCGACGCGCTCGAGCGGGTTGTAGCGATGGGTCGGATGTTCGAAGTCGAAGGGCGAAAAACGATAGACCGCATCGCCTTCGGCCCGCCGGTGCCGCGAGGTGGCCTCGAAAATCTCCCCCTTCACGTCGAGGACGACGATGCTGCCATTGAAGAGGAGGGTGTTCGGGATGACATAGCCCACGCCCTTGCCGGCGCGGGTGGGCGCCACGACCAGACAATGCGGGAACTTCTGGAAGGTGGCGCTGACGTAAGGCGCGCGCTTTGAAGGTGCCCCCAGCTTGCCGAAGACCATTCCGGCGCCCAAGGGCTGCAAAAGGCCATTTGCCTTCATCTCGGGGCGGGCCTGGAATTTGGCCTGACCGTATCCCGTCAGCTGCTGGCGAAAAGTCAGGGCGACGGCGGCAATCGTGAAGATGACGGTTGAGGCACCGACGATCTGCCAAGGGAGAACCCATGGTACGGATGACAACCGCGCGAAGCCGGGGAACTCGGCGATCAGGACAAAGATGCCGGTCGCGTTCGGATCGCGACCCAAGATCAGGTTCAAAACGAGGCCGCCGGCAATGAGGCCCACAAGCAGACCAGCCGACAGACCGAGCGGGAGGAGAAGCGCGATACGGGGCATGATCAGAACTCCCTGTCATTGGCGCGAACCCGGTCATGGACAGGGGAACGCGCGTGTTCGGGCGGCCTGGGAGCGGCCTCGGCCGTCATGCGACGTTCGGCGGCTTCGACCTCATGGGCACTGAGGCCGAGAGAGGGATGTTCCCTGGCGGCTGACACGACAGCTGCAGCCATTGCCTGACGTGCGCTTGGGTCCGGAACGTCCTTTGCGAGGGCATCGGCGCGCCCGGCGGCGATGTCTTTCAGCACGGAAGCGCCATAGCGCTCCTTCATCTCTTCCGCGAAATCCCGTGCCTGAGACTCATTGCGGAAGGCGACAGAACCTTGCTGGGCATGGAGGCTCGCCATCTTGTCCAAGGCCTCGACCATCGGGTCAGGGGCTCGCGAAAGATCTATGCCGCGGGCGGACTGGATCATACCAGCGGCACGTTCGTAGAAACGATCCAGGCGTTCAGCGGCTGCGCTGCGCCCTTGCGGGTTATCGAGATCATAGCCGTGACGCTTGGCGACGTCGCTGAGATCGGATTTCACCCAGGATTCCTCTTCGCGGGCGTTGGCGGCACCGGTTTCGAGACGCTTGCCAAGCGTTTCGGCATCGATGCCTGCGAGGCGGGCGTTGAGGGTCAGACTTGCCTGCAGATTGCCCGCGCCGCCGGATTGGAGCTCCGTCTCTTCGCCGCCAACGGTCAGGGTCGTCGGGCTGATCGCCGTGCTGTAGAGGGTCGAGCGGGGAGGGGCCTCGCGCCCGGCCTGATCGCGTTCCAGACCAAAGGCTTCTGCTGCCTCTTTGGCAATGCCCTGCATTTCGGATCGCAGCTCTTCCTGCCGGTCCGACGGCAATCTGTCGATCTGCGCGCTTGTTTGCGACACCCAGGCGGAGATGGCCCTCGCCGGGTCTGCCGTTACGTCGCTGCGCAACCGTTCTTCTTCGACATGGGCCATGAGAACCGGGCTTTCTGACAGATGCCTTGCCAGGGCTTCACTCAACGGACTCTCGTCCGGAAACTTGGCCAGAACCTCGGCACCTCCATCGCGACCATAAGACGTGACCGCGAGGAGTTCATCGGGAAGAAAGCCTGCGGAGCCTTCGCCGTCGACAAATCGGCCAGTGCCAAGCGTGGCCTCGGCATTGGGGACATGCTCGGCCACCACCTGCCGGAACGCGGGATCGGCAACCAGACGTTCCGCAAGATCGCGGGTCGCCTCTGTGTCACGGCCGAGGGTCAGCACCAGTTGAGCCTCTTCGCCCGCATAGACCGCGGCTTCAGGGCGAGGGAACTCCGGTTGTTCCCGATGTTCCAGTACGAGGCCCGAGAGCATGCGGTCCGTATCGTCGCCCGTGTCGCGATCCATCGCCACAGCCCGGCTGACGGCTATCTCCAGCCCCTCCTCGCCGCCTTCGTAGAAATCCCAGGCGTGACGCAGAGCATCACGGCTGGTCGCAAAGGTCCGCTCGGAGAAGCTGATCTCCGTCTCTCCTTCCGGCAACCTTGCCTCAAAGCCCGCATGCAACCCCCTGTCGGTCACTACGGCCACCGGGCGCAACTCGACATCCCGGTCTGTAGTTACCCAATCTCCGGTCGCAACCACCTGCGGCTTCTCCGCCGTGACGACCTGACCCACCTGCGATTCCGCCTCCACCGCCTCTTCCCGGGCCTTCACCGCCGCCTGCAAGATCGGACCCGGTGCAGGTTCCTCCGTCCGGTGTGACCAAAGGCTTGCTGCCTTCCCGGGTTCACGGCGCGCAAAGGCTTCAAGGTCGTCTTTCAGCCCTGCTTCCAATCGATCGACAACATTTTCGCCGTTCCGACCGGCTTGGACCCTCTCCAATCGCTCGGAGATCGAAGCCTCCATTGCTGCCAGAAAACCGGCCCGGAATTCCGCATCTGGGGCATGCGAGTCCGGCAGCGATTTGAAATGCCGCGTCTCTCCTTCCTCGTGGGTCCCGTGCAGTTCCGTGCGGGCCATGGTCCGAGCAGTGTTGCCGTCGACATGGGTGACCGAAGGCCGCTCAGCCGGATCGGCCCGGAAGAAGGCCTCGCCGGCAAGACGCGGATCTTCGAACTCCTGCGAAGTCCCGGAGAAGGTCAAATGGACGGAGAAGTATTCCTTCTTTCGCTCTGCGACCTCACTTGCCGCACCCGTCTCGGGCTCCAGGGCTGCGGCGCGCTGTGTAGGCCCGCTCATCTGCTGGCCGTCATTGTCCTGATCCATGGATGCAACCTTTCAGCCAGCGGGCTGATAAAAAGTGGAAAGGAAGGGGCGAAGACCGCAGCCTGTCAGTCCTCGAGTCCGGGGAAATACATCTCCATGATCCCGCGGCGATCGCCTTGGCGGCCCATTTGCAGGATCACGTCGATCGAGGTCTCGAGGTAACGGATGACCTCGGCGAAGCTGAGCTTTGTACCCTGGGCCATGACGAGAAGCGCCAACCGGTCCATCGCTTTGCGTGCCGAATGGGCGTGCAGCGTGGTGAAAGAGCCGGAATGGCCGGTGTTGATCGCATCGAGAAACGTTGCCGCCTCGGCCCCGCGCAACTCTCCGAGGATAATCCGGTCCGGCCGAAGGCGTAGGGTCGCCTGCAGGAGCTTGTCGGCGGAGCGGGGTGAGGCCTCGTCGCGCTGCGCGATCAGGCTTACGGTATTGGGCTGACCGGGCAGGAGTTCGAGGGAATCCTCGATGGTGACGATGCGCTCTTCGGAAGCGACCATCTCCAGAAGTTTGCGGCCAAGCTCGGTCTTGCCGGTCGACGTGCCGCCCGAGACGATGACATTCAGCCGCTCAGAGACGAGACGCCCGAGGAAGGCATCGACATCCGCCCCCTCGGATCCGGCGCGGATTTCTGCGACCATTGCGCGCCGCTCCTCTTCCAGGGACTTCTCCTGTCCCCGCAAGAAACTGAAGGAGCGCGGCGCGCGCCTCGCATCCCCTTGCCGGGACCGAAACACCCGGATGCCAATCACAGTGCCGCCTGAGACGGCAGGGGTGCCCACCACCTGACAGCGCAGCATCAGATCGCGGTAGCGGACCGCCGCCGAGACAAGGGGTGCTGCTTCCGTGAAGGTGTTCGAGGTTGAATTGGCGATCTGGGCGGCGAGATCGCGCACCGAGCGCGCGGGCAGTGGGGCCAGCCCGCTCGGCGCCATATGGATCTGTCCCGACCTCTCGACCCAGATCGTGCCATCGGCATTGATGGCGAGTTCCATGACGGCCGGGTCTGACAGGGCTGCGTCGAGCTGCCCGAGATAGGTATCGAGGTAGCTCATCAGTAGAACTCGATGTCGGCGTCGACCCGGACCATGACGACAACCCCCTGATTGACGCTGATCGTCGGCGGAATGCGCAAGTAGTCGGCCATCACATCATTCACGGCTTCGCCAAGGTCGTTGCCGACGTTCTCGGCGGTGTCGGATGCCACCTCATCGCCCTCGTATCGGGCGGCCGCGCTCGCGGGCACAGCGCCGATCACCGAGATCAGGGCGGCGGTGCCGAAGCGCTGCAGGAAGTGGTTGCGCACCTTGCCGGGCAGGCCGGAGCGCCCGATCCGGTCTGTGCCGTAAGCCGCGAGTTCCACGGATTGGCCATCGGTGGTCACAATCCGGTCCCAGGCGATCAGCACCCGGCGCTGACCGGCTTCGACGTCGGAATCGTAGCGGCCAAAGAGGCGGGAGCCGCGCGGGATGAGGACGCGGGACATATCGAAGGACCAGACATCGTGGCTGACGATTGCGGCGACATTGCCGGAAAGATCGGTGCTGACCGCAGTTTCGAGCGAGGCCTCGATCAGGGTGCCCTGCATCACGGTATAGGCGGGGTTGGCGATCACTTCGGCCCGCCGGACTTCCGCCGACTTTGCTCCCACGCGCCGGAAAGCCTCATCGCCAGTGGCAGCGGCACCTCCACCTCCGGGACCGGCCGGGGCTGTGCCACCCGTCTCCCCGCCCATATCCATGGAGGAGCGCATCGCAACCATGTCGGAATGGATCTGGGCTTCCTTCAGCATCTCGGCTTCCTGGCGTTTCCGGGCCAGTTCCTCTTCGCGGGCCCGGGCCGCCTCGGCATCGGCGTCACCCTCGACGAGCGCCTTGGTTTCAAGTTCGGTCTGGAGCCGGATGTTCTCGCGTTCGAGGTCGGAGAGAGCGGCCTCGCGTGCCTTGGCATCAGCGTCCAGAGCCGCCAGTTGCGCTTTCAGATCCGCGAGCGCCGCCTCATCGGTGACGGTCACCGGATTGGCCTTCAGATCGGCGATCTGGGTATTCAGCGCCTCGATCTCTGCCTTGAGCCGGTCCGTCTCGGAAGTGTCTGGGACGGCAGGGACGATCTGCGGTTTTTCTTTCGTGATCGAAAACCCGTCGGCGCCTTGCGCGCCCTGGAAGTCGCTGACCGAGGCGGTTTCCAGCGCAGGTGCCGGGGCAGGGGCTTCCGGGGCGGCGAGGACAAGCCAGGCCCCGACGCCGACGCCCGCCACGGCGGTGACGGCCGAGAGGGCATAAGGGTTCACGCCGCGGCGGCGTTTTGGGGCCTCGGAGGGCTTCATGCGGGCCATGCGCGCGGCGAGTTTGTCATCCTGATCACCCTCGCTCATTGGCCGGTTCCCTCGACTGCGGTCACGCAGACATACTCATCCCCGTAGCGGAGGACCCAGCGTTGCGAGCGGGTGCTGACGATGATCGTAGTGCCGCGCGCGGCGGAGTTGACCGAATATTCCCGGCCCGCGGCATCAGCCCGGAAGATCGTCGGCATCGGCGCGCCAGGCGGGATGACAAATGTGGTCTTCCGTCCATCGTCAGAGATCGACACCGGAGCGAAGTCGGGGAGCCGCTTGCCCTTTTTCATGACCTTGTAGGTCATCGGCAGGGCCGCCGGGATGTCCGTTCCGGGCGCGGTGCCCCGGGAGCTTCCCGGCACGGTGAACTTCACCGAGTAGTTCGGACTGCCCTTTGCGCTTTCCGTCACTTGCAGGAAGTAGATGTTCTTCTGGGTTTCGACCGTCAGGTTGGTCGTGGCTCCGGCGACCACGGGCTTGATGATGAAGAGGTTCGACCGCTCCAGCTTGTCTATCTTGAAGCTCTCGAGATCGCCGATGGCGATGGACTGGATTTTCTCACCGTCGCCAAGCTCAACGAGAGTCACGGTCCTGAGCCGCGTGGTGATGCGATAGACCTGACCTTCCTGATAGGTGGCATAGGTCGCCCGCGCGTCATGACTGCCGGATTTCGGGGCGGTCTCGGCAAAGGCGGGCGGGGCCGCGAGGCAGGCCAAAAGACCCGCCGTGAGGAATATGAAGCGTCGGGTCATATCAGCCTTCCGAAGGGGTTAGGGCCTCGGACGTGAGACGGTAATCGGTGACGAGGAACCCGGTCGGGTTCTGCCAGACGAGATCGAGTGCGGTCTGTTTGGTCGGCTCGAACCGGAAGGTGACGGTCGCGGTAAACTTGCCTTCCCGGTCCGGGATGCCCTCGCCATCCGAGACCCAGGTCTTGGTGAAGCGGACCTGCGCGGTGGTCTCGGTCACTGGCGTGATCGAGAGAATGTCGACCCGGACCTTGGAGCTCTCGCCGTAAAGCTTCGGTGGGTAGTTCGGATGCCCTTCGGTCCAGAGCGCCACAAGGGACGACTTCGCATTGGCCTCGGACCAGGTATAAGCGCGGAGGATCCGCTCCTCGTTGTCGTGCTGGTCATAGGTTTCGCGGTCGGTGACATAGGCGAAAAGGAGGCTCTGCCGGATGGCTTCGGCCTGTTCCATTCCCGCCTTTTCGACCGCCACCACGCGTTCGGCCACACCGGTGTCCTTGTCGACGATGGCGAGGAAGGCCTCAGTCTGTTTCAGGGGCAAGAGGGTGACGACGGCGATCATGCCCATAAGGCCGATGGCGAGCCCGCCGCCCGCCACCGCATAGGCGATGCGCTCTCGCTTTTTCACGCCGAAGAACATCTCGGCCTCGAGAAAACTTCTCAGTTCAGGGGGTGAACCTGTCATGGTCTTGCTCCGGGAAAGGGGGTTTGGCGCGGCTGGCGTTGGCTGGATCAGCTGTCGCGGATGAACTGGCCGAGCCGCATACGCGCCGCGTGGCCCCGTTCGGCATCCGACCGCGCCTGATCGCGCAAATGGTGGTGTTCGGCCTTGCCGGTCATGAATCCAGAGCGGAACTCGTTCATGCGCCGGGCCGAATAGTCGCTGGCTTTTTCCAGAGGTTTGCCCGCAACCCGGAGGGCCTGGGGCGCGATGCTGGCGAGGCTGATCTGGCCGGTGATATGCGTCACGGCATTCGGGATGGCCATCAGGGCGAAGATGCCCACGAAGACGATGACGAAGAAGCCGAGGATCGAACCAAGATCCGTCACGGCATCCGCGTTTCTAAACACATCGTGCGCGACGGTCACAACGGCAACGATGATCCCTGCGGAGGCGACCGGGTACATCAGGTAGCCGATCATCGCTGAGAGCCAGGCCTCGAAGATGCCCTTGGTCTTCTCGAAGATCGTGGCGCCGATGGCAAGCGGGGCGACACCCAGGAGGAAGGCGATCATCAGCTTGGCGAAGCCGACGATGAAGACATAGACTGCCATCAGCACGCCAAGGACGACGTAGAGGATGGCGGCGACAAAGCCTCGCATGATCGAGGACATGGCCGAGGAAACGCTATCGACGTTGCCCGCCATCATGTTGGCCATGTCATCCATGGCTGCTGTCGCGGAGGTCGCGACATCGCTGCCGCCAAGGCGGAAGTATTCCAGTGCCAGATCGCTCAGCCCGTTGCTGGCGGCCTGATAGATCTGGCTGAAGTTTGACCAGGTAAGACCGAACATCAGCACCATGACGATCCGGAAGGCGAGTTGCACCGCATCGCGCATGGCGATGCGGTAGACGTTGAGGGCGGCATTGATCCCGACCATGACGAGGAGGAGGGCAAGGAGGCTCGAATAGATCGGGCCGACGGCGCTGGCCGTTGCTTCGAAAAACCGTTGGCCCGCCGCCGTGATCGCCGCATCCAAAGTCGTCAGAATGGTCGAGACGCTGTCCATCAGAAAGAACCGCCACACATGGTCTCGGCAATGGCCGTCAAGCGGTCAGATTCTGCGGCGACTTCCGTTGTGTGCTGCCAGCCCAAGCGTTCGACGCCGTTCTGCTTGCGCAACGCCTCTGCAACACGGGCTACGTCTTCCCAGTTCGCGACCTTCCCGGTGCAAGTGCAGTCACTTGAAGCCACGACATTTCGCGCCTGAACAAACCCATAGATATCTCGAAGCGCGCGCGCCTCGGGCCCGGACTGCGCATCCTTATACTCCGGCGGCCACTGAGCCTCACAGTTCCGGAACTCTTCATTCACCGCGCCCGAGATCGGCTGGACATCGTCCGGGACATCGATCTTCGGCAGGATGTCGAGGAAGGCCTCTTCCTGCGCCAGATCGGCCGGGGCAGGGGTCTCGGCCGAGGCCATTCCCGCCAGCAGGGCCGCCAGGATCAGCGCCGCACTGACGGGCTTCCGTTGCACTTTGCCCATTTTCATTCCTTCCCGATCACTTTGATGAACTTCTCTTCCTCGGCGGCCGTCGCGGCGTCCATGACGCCCGCTTCGCCCATGCCCATGAGCTGGGCGGATTCCATGTTCCAGATATTGGCCATGGCGATGGAAAGCTCGGCCGTGATCCTTGTGTTGAGGTCGATGGCTTCCTTCAACCCTTCGGTGTCCGGGATCTCCTGGACCAGTTCGTGCACCCGCTCGAGGCTTTCGGTGGCCTTGACGGAGGAGGTTTCCGCAGCCGCGGACAGGAAGGCGGCCGTGTTGGCTCGCGTGCCAATCCGCGCCGCACCCGGGTCCTCGCTCTTCGAAAGGGTGTCGACGGTGGCGACATCAAGCCCAACCGATGCGAAGAAATCGGACACAAATTGTCCGGCCGGCTTGTCGCCGACCTTTCCCGAGGTGGTCATCAGCGAATACTTCCCGTCCTTCGCGGCAATGAGCCCGCCGGTCAGATCGGCAACGTCGGGCAGGATGTCGTCAAAGAAGGTGTCAGGGTCCGGAATGCCGAGCGCTTCCAGCGTCAACCCGTTCCTGAGCGCATCGAGCTGCGCCTTCAAGGTGGCGATCTGTTCGATCTGCTTCAGGATCTGCTCGTCGAGCTTCAGGTTCGAGGCGATCATCTCGCGCACCTGCAGCTTTGCCTCCGTCAGGACCTCGCCAATCTTGGCGATGCTGGTGAGGTCCACGGTGGGCACGCCCTGTGCATGGGCCGCCAGGGGCAGCGCCAGTGCTGCGGTGAGAAGAAGGGCACTGAGGCCCCGGATGTGCTTGGGGATCATTCGGAACCGGCCTTTACCTTGATGAATGTTGCGTCGCGGGCGTAAGCCTCGATCCAGAGCGCGTATCGCGCCTGGTCGACCTTGACCCTTGCGGCCTTGACCCGGTCGACCATCAGCGCGATCCGCACCGCTTCGGCCCGGGCATAGCTGTTGAGGTTCAGCGCTTCCTTGGCAGACTTGGTGGTCGGGATTTTTTCGATGAGGACGCGGAGCCGCTTCAGCGAAGCCTCGATCTCGAGACTTGCTTCCATGCCATAGTGCAGCCCGGCGTCCGAGACATTGGAGGCGGTGGCGATCGCCATGTCGCGCGGATCGAAAGTGCCGACCTGATCGATGCCGCTGATCTTTGCTGCATAGGCATTGAAGAACCCGGTGATGCGGACGACGTAATCCTGGGTCTCCTTGAAGGGCGGGATGCCGCCGTACTTCGAGACATTGCCGGGTCCGGCATTGTAGGCGGCCAAGGCCAGCGGCACCGAGCCGAACTTGTTGAGCTGGGTCAGGAAATACCGGGCACCACCATCAAGCTGCAGCATGGGGTCGTCATAATAGGCCGGATAGATGCCGAGATCCTTGGCGGTGTCCGGCATCACCTGCGTCAGGCCGAAGGCGCCGACAGGCGAACGCGCCCCGATGGAAAACCCGGATTCCTGCTTCACCAGGCTCTGGAACCAGATTCGAAATTCGACCGGGTTCAACCCGGCGCGGGCAAGGCCAGGGTGTCCGGCGTATTTCTGCGCGGTGGTCACAATCATTTCTTCGATGCTGGTCTTGGCATCTCCAAAGAGCCGATCAGCATAGGGGTTGTTGTCCTCAACCGCGTAGAGGACTTCTGCTTCAGCGCCGGGGATGACCTCCAGATCGCCGATCCACGGTGTCTGGCCGGTCATCATCGCCAGCGTGGCATCCAGCGCGTCGAGTTGGTCCTGGTGCAATTCATCGATGCGCCGTTTTTTGTCGGCCTCAAGTTCACGCGCGCCGGTCAGATAGGACATCTGCGCGATTTCCAGAACGTGCTGGATGATCGACTTTCCGTCCGCCACAGGCACGCCTTGCGCCGCCGCCATGATCGGCAGCGCCGCAGTCGCCAGAGCAATCACTCTGGCCGAGCGTTGGACGTTACCGGCAGGGAATGACATCGAGGCTCGACGTGTTGCCGCGTGAAACCAGATCCGGGCTTGCGCCCTTGGTGGAAGCGGTCACAGTGGAACCAGCGGTGGCCCAGCAATTGGTCTTGGCGATCGGCACTTCGGCGCAGCCTGCGAGGCCGGAACATCCGAATCCGATAAGGATAGTTATGTAATACGTTGATTTCATTATATAATCATTCCTTCCAGAATTTAGGCCGCGCGGCGTAGTCGGCGCCGAAGGCGTTGAGGCCGGCCTGACCACCGCCGAGCGCTGTCAGCAAAGGCCCGAGCGCCTTCAGGTCGACGTTGAGAACAGTCGAGCCGCGCGGAGACCGCGACAGGACCAGCCGCTGGCCCGGGATCGGGTTCAGGACGAAATCCAGTTCGCCATCGGTCAGGCGGAAGCTGTCATAGTCGCTTGAGGCTGCTTCGCCGTTCGGGAAGAGAAGCTGGTTCGGCAATGCCTCGAGGATCGAGCGGGCTTTGGAACCCCGGATCTGGCTCGGGAACTGCGTCATCATGACGACCACGACGTTCTTCTTCCGCGCCGTCACCAGCCATTCGGCGAGCTTCTTGACGAAATACTCGTCGTCGAGAACCTTCCATGCCTCGTCGATCAGGATGAGCGTCGGGCGCTTTTCCTCGATCAGCATCTCGATCCGGCGGAAGAGATAGCCCAGGATCGCGGTGCGCTCGGTGCCGAGATCGAGGATCTCCGTCAGATCGACGGCCGTCACATCATGGCTGGTGAAATCCACCACCGGCTCTTTGGCCTCGCCGAAAACCCAGCCATATCGACCCTCCGGGCCCCATTCGCGGAGGCGCTGCGCCAGATCGAGACCATCGCCGACATCGCCAAAGAGTTCCTGGAAACTCTGGAAGTTGCGCAAGCCCTCGCGTGCCTTGCCGTTCTGGGCGATGGCGGATTTGAGGGCCTCGGATTGCAACGGTGTCATTGGCCCGGAACGGGATTCGAGAAGTGCCACCAGCCAGTCGAGAAGCCAGGCTTCGCCGCGTTCTCCGGCCTCGGTCGCGAGCGGGTTCAGCCCCGTCGGGCGTCCTGCGCGCACCTCGGCATAGCGGCCGCCGAGTGCGTGTACTGCCATTTTGAGACCAGCTTCCTTGTCGAAGATGATCGTCCGGCCCCCTGCCCTCTGGGCTTGGGCTGCAAGGAAGGCGACAGTCGTTGTCTTGCCGCCGCCGGATTTTCCCAAGACCAGGGTATGCCCATTGGTCGGCTCTGCCGTCGGGTCGCCCGGTTCATGGAAGCTGAAGCGATGGAGGGAGCCCTGCAGCGTCTGAAAAGCCGTGATCGGCGTCGCCCAGGGAAGGCGCGCCTTTTCCGTGCCGGTGTCGGCGGCATGAAGGGCCGCCATGTCCGCGAAATTGATCGACGACACTGTCATGTCGCGCGCCCGATAGTCCATGTTGCCGGGATGCATCGCAAAGAACGCAGCTTCGAGCGCTGTGACCTCGCGCACGAGCCGCATGCCGTTCTGATGCGCGATACCGCGGATGTGGGCGACCTCGGCGTCGAGCGCAGCCTCAGTCTCAGCAAAGACCGTGATCGTCATCTGGTGCACGCCGAAGCCGAGTGCGCCGCTCTCGGCCTTGTCCGCCGCCTCGAAAAGCTGTGCCTCAACCGTGGCGGCAATGTCTTCCGCGGACCGCATTTGCGCGACGCGGCGCTTCACCCGCTCGGCGATGCTGCCGCGTTCAATCGGCGTGTAGCTGTGGGTGATGATCGTATCCTGCGCGGCCCCGAGCGCATCGAGCATGCCGGGCCAGGTCGCTGTGGCGTAGGATTTGACATAGAGAACGGCGGCAAGTCTTGGGATGGACGTCCCCTCCTCGATCTCGATCACGCCCTTGCAAAACTGCACGGAGGTACCGGCGGCATCTTCCGCGAGGAGGCAGTACGGGCTGCGCGGGTGGTCACGCAACTCACCGGTCAGAAGCGAGGCGTAGAAGCCAACCAGGCTTCCATCGCTGATCTTCATCCGGCGGGTCTTGATGCCGAGACCGGTCTCGAGGATGGAGGCCACCTCGCGCAATTCTTCCAGTCGCCGTGCCGTGTCTTCGCCCCAGACCCGGGCCGCAGCTTTGCCAAAGAGCGGAACGGCCAGCGGGGCCACTTGTCGACGGACGACGGTCAGGATCAGCACAGAGTCCTGCAGGTTGCGGCGGTTGAGCTCCCTGCCCCAGGCCCTGTCGATGTCGGCCGCAAAGCTCGTCCCATGGATGGGCGCAATACCGGTCTCCGCGGGACGCATCATCCGGTGCAGGTAGAAAGTGAACCGCTCGTCGAGCGTGTCGAGGAGATGCGCGAAGCCTGCACGAAGGGCTGAGACTGCAGACGCACCCGATGTGACTCCGTCGATGCCCCTCACCTCCAGCGACAGCATCAGCGCATTGTCCCGGGTGCGAACGACCTCGTCATCAAGTTCGATGACGTAAGGAAGATGGGCGTAGATCTTCGGGCTGGCCGGGATTAACCGCCCTGCCCTACCCTTTGGCTTGTCCCGCTCAAGAAACATGGCGCCGCCTCCGGTTCAGGATGGCGAGCGGCGTCACCTGCATCATGACCGCAAAGACATGATGCCCGTTGGGGTTCACCTTGGTGGCAAGGCGTGCAAACCCGTACCAGACCGGGGCAGTCAGGAACCACCAGACCGGTTTGAAGAGGATGAAAGGCAGCACGGTCATCGCTCCCACTGCCATGGCATAGGGCATCGGCAGGCCGAGGAACTTGGCTTGCCGAGAGAGCCCGAGGATGACCGCGCTTTTCTCCATGGGTCCGGCCTCGCCTCAGCTGAAGGACGAGCGCAGGTTGGCGACGATGGCGGGACCGGCGAACACAAGGAAGGCGCCGACCACGACGAGGGCTACCCAAGCCCAGGAAATGCGGTTGAAGGCGGCAAGGAAGCCAGTGACTACGAAGGCGATGCCGAAGAAGGCAGTCGCGAGCGTACCCCGGAACGAGGCAAGGATGCCGGTCGCCACGGTCTCGGCTTTGGTGAAGACCACCTGTGCCAAAGCGGGCTCGGCTTGTGCCAACACCAGGGTGCAAAGGGCCAGGCCCAGAAGAGCCACTTGTTCGTTACGCATGTCTTGGATTTGTCCTTCTGGTCAGAGATCGGCGAGGATGCGGTCGTAAGCCGCCATCACCTTTACGATGTGGGATTGGGTCTCAAGGTAGGGTGGAATGCCGTCATATTTGCGCACGGCTTCCGGCCCGGCGTTATAGGCGGCAAGCGCAAGCTCGAGGCTGCCGAACTCGGCCATCTGCTCAAGGAGATAGCGCGCACCACCGTCGAGGTTTTCGATCGGGTCGGCCGGATCGACGCGCAGATAGTCCGCTGTTCCGGGCATCAGTTGCGCGAGGCCAAGGGCGCCGGCATGGCTCACCGCTCCTTGGGTGTAATTGCTTTCGACCTTGATCATCGCCTGGAAGAACGCGGCCCATTCCGCCGGTGAGAGGTCGAGCGCCGAGAGAGCCGGATCATCCTGATAGCGGGCAGCAATCAGCCGGATCGCGGGTAGCACTTCAGTCGGTGCCGCAACGCCCTTGGAGCTGAAAGAGACCTCGACGGTCGCCGCCTCCCCTTCCCGGGCATTTTCCTCCGATTCCGGGCGCGCCGGAACGATCAGTCTTCCTTGGCCGTCATAGCGCAGGACGGAGGTATCAAGAGAGGCGAGCTTGATCGCTGCCCCCTGACCTTCCCGTTCATTCCACCGGATCACCTCGGCCTGCGAGGCTCCGCATGCCGCGGCGGACATCGCCAGCGACAGCAGGCACGTCGAGATGATCGAGGGCAAGCTTGCCAAAGGCGAGGCCGAACATGCCGATCGGCGAGTTGACGATCCGTTCCCGCGCAAGAGCTGTGACAAGCATGAAGCGTTCGCCTGAGGCATTGACGACATAGAACAGCCATTCGCCGGAAAAGCGCCCCTCGGGGTCCGGAGCTGATACACACTCGATCTCAACCGTTGCTCCTTCCGTTGCCGCCATCTTGCGGAAATCGCGTTCCAGCAAGACGGGCAAAGCACGTCTTCTTTTCGTCATGGGTTCCCCTCGGGTTCGGTCTGTCGGGGATCGTTGTAACGGAAAGTTTTCCGTGCGGCGATGCCTAACAGAAAGTCTGGCGCATACAACGCAAAAATGACAAACACGATAAAATAAGTCTGTAGGGCGAACAGCCCAAGGCCTCCGTAGCATGGGCGGTCGGGCGACAGATGACAGGGCAAGGATCGGAGATCTCGATGAATTCAGAAGTCAAAGATGCCTCGTATCGCCAGAGAAACAGGGGAAATCGCCCCCCGTTTCCGCTGCCGATCCGAGGACGGCTCTTACGCCAGGTGGGCGTGCTGCGTGTCGCATTCGCCGTCGCAACCTGCGCCCCTTTCGGTGTGGTCCCCGCCTCAGCACAACCTGAAGTGATTCGTTGCCTGCCACCCGAAGCACCGATGACCGAGCTGCCGGTCGACGTCCTGGCCGAGTACCGCAAGGAGATTGCAGGAGAGTTCGAGGCGTATTTCTCGTCGATCACGGAACACATCGCCTGCCTCGATGAAGAGCGCGCCCGGGTCCTGGATGAGGCCCGTGCTGCGACCGAGGCCTACACCCGCCTCATCAACACCATCCCTGTGAGAAAGGATCTCCCGTGAAACCTCACCTCCCTGCTCTGCTCCTCGGTCTCGGGCTTTCGACCGCCACCGTCTTACCCGCTGCTGCCTATCCGGTCGACTGCGCGATTCTGCTCTGTCTCGCAGGGGGCTGGCCCGCCTCCGCCGAATGCGCTCATGCCCGCGCAGTCTTCATCCGGCGCATCACACCTTGGCCGATCGAGCCGCCGCTGCAGATCTGGAACTGTCCAATGCGGGCGAGTTTCCATGGTGAGGAGCAACCGATTGAGCGCCTGTTCGACATCGCCGTTCGCGGTGAACCGGTGCCGCTCATCTCGAGCCCGGAAACACCGCTGGCGCTTCAGCTCGTCCAGGATCGGGCCGATGTCGACATCTCTGATCCGGCCTTTGACTTCGTCCGCTCGATCCGCGTGTTCGAGATCACCTACCAACAACGAAGGAACCGGGATGGCGACTGCAACAGCTGGGGCGTCGTGTACATGGGCTCCTATGGCGCTCAGGGCGACTACAGCCGTCGCCGGAGCAGTGTTTCTGCTGTTCCAGCTGCGTCAGATCTCGCTGTGCCGGCGGACTGCCGCGACTATCGGCACCGGTCAGTCTTCGTCGAGTGGCGCGACTATAAAGGCAGCTACGGACACGAAGAGGTTCATTACTGAGCCCTGAACGACCTCTCTCTGCCGAAACGATCGAAAGACGTAGCTCCTAGAAACAGAAACGACGCCAGACCATAGGCCCGACGCCGCACTGAATTCCCTCGTGGTAGTGGGAATCTAGCGCGAGCTTTGGGTCCGTTCAACCGGCAAATGCCTTTGCCGAAACGAAATTTTGCACGCCTCGCGGTCTGGTGTCGCCCCAAGACGGAACGACACATCATGGAACTCACGACCGGTGCCATCCTGCGCCGCATTACCGAAACGCCGCTCTCAACATCGGCTCACAAGCTCGCGACGATCATCCTCGACGGGATCGCCTGGAAGGATGGCTACAACGGGCTCGAGCGCGGAACGGCCGCGTTCACGCTGGCGCATCTCGCCGAAAAGATGGGGGTGTCGCGGCAGCACTTGACGGCGCTTTTGGTCGAGCTTTCAGCATCCGGTTTGGCGCTGGTCCGTTGGAAGCCGAACGGCAAGTTCGCGCCCTGGCTCTTCCGGTTTGGAGGAAACGCAGATGCCGACGCGCCGCCAGATGTCGTGACATCTAGAGGCGACACATCACTATCTAGAGAGTCTAAGAACAAAATTATCTTTGCAGGGAGGATCGAGATTGATGCAGGGACCAACGTCTATCGCTCACCCTGGGCGGACCTGATCAAGACTGCGAAGGCGTCACTCGCTTGCTGGAACGTCGATACGCAGGTCATTTGGGAGCGCTTCGTTGCCTTCAACCGGGCGCGTGGCAACGCGGCAGTGCCAGCGGGGTTTCTTCTGGGCTTCATGCGGCGGTGGCGCACTTCACCGGGCGCCGCCGCTCGGCCGGAGGACGCACCGACACCGCAACGTGCGCTTGAACCAGAAGAGCGCGAGCTCCATGGTCAGATCAAGGCTGCCCCGAGTGCCAACCGCCAGTTTCACGCGTCGGATCTTTGTCGCCTCATCGGGCAAGCGGCCTACGAGGCTCGCGTCCTCGACGTCATCCGGCAGTTCGGTTGCCCAAGGTTCACTGCCACCCTGGTGGTACACGGACGGGCCGTGATAGCTGGCGAGATCCCGCGTTGACCTTGGCTGAAGCCGGAGCTGGAGTCGACTGCGTGGCTTTTCTTCGACTACATGATGAGGATTTGTCTTTTTTACAGGGACTTAAAAAAACCGCCTAAAGCCGCAAGCTCATGCTCGCTCGCCTTGGTTTCCGCCTTCGCCAGCCCCCGTCCCTTGATCAGCGCATAGACCGCCGGGATGACGACCAGTGTCAGGATGGTGGAGGACACCATGCCGCCTATCATCGGAACGGCGATGCGGCTCATCACTTCGGACCCAGTGCCATGAGCCCAAAGGATCGGCATCAGACCCGCCATGATGGCAACAACTGTCATCATCTTGGGTCGCACCCGCTCTACCGCGCCGACCATGATCGCGCCGTCGAGATCGGCGCGCGTGAAGACGCGACCGACGCGCGCGACTTCTGCCCTGCGCTCGGCCAGCGCATGGTCGAGGTAGATCAGCATGATCACCCCAGTTTCCGCCGCGACCCCGGCAAGAGCGATGAACCCGACAGCGACCGCCACGGACGTGTTGAAACCCATCCACCACATCAGCCAGACCCCGCCGACCAGCGCGAAGGGCAAGGACAGCATGACGATCAGGGTTTCGGTCAGGCGGCGGAAGTTCAGGAACAACAGCAGGAAGATCACCGCCAATGTCACCGGGACAACGATGGCCAGCCGCGCCTTGGCTCGCTCCAGGTATTCGAACTGTCCGCTCCAGCCCAGCGAATAGCCGGGCGGCAGGGTCACTTCCCCAGCGACGGCGGCCTGCGCCTCGGCGACATAGCCGCCGAGGTCGCGACCGGAGATGTCGACGAAGATGTAAACCGCCAGTTGGCCGTTCTCGGTGCGGATCGAAGTGGCGCCACGTGTCCGTTCCTCGGCAGCAACCTCGCCCAGGGGTACCGTGCCGCCGCCGGGGAGCGCCACCTGCACCTCGCGCGCGATGGCGTCCGGATCCTGCCGCAGCGCCGCCGGGTAGCGCAGCGCCACGTTGTAACGTTCGCGCCCCTCGACCGTCTGGGTGATGGCCTCGGCGCCGAGCGCCATGGCGATCACTTCCTGCACATCCTCGATCGACAGGCCATAACGCGCCAGCCGCTCGCGGTCGGGCTCGATGTCGAGGTAATAGCCGCCGATCACCCGTTCGGCATAGGCGCTGGTCGTGCCGGGAACGGCGCGCAGCACCGCGTCGACCTCGCGGGCGATGCGCTCCATCTCGGTCAGGTCCGTGCCGAAGACTTTCACTCCTACCGGCGTGCGGATGCCGGTCGCTAGCATGTCGATGCGGGCGCGGATCGGTTGGGTCCAGGCGTTGGAGACGCCGGGGAACTGCAGGGCCGCATCCATCTCGGCGCGCAAGCTGTCCATCGTCACGCCGGAGCGCCATTCGTCCTTCGGCTTCAGCTGGATTATGGTCTCAAACATCTCGGTGGGCGCAGGGTCAGTTGGGGTCAGCGCGCGACCGGCCTTGCCGAAGACAGTTGCCACTTCGGGGAACGACCGGATGATGCGGTCCTGCATCTGCATCAGTTCCGCCGCCTTGGTGACCGAGAGGCCTGGCAAGGTGGTGGGCATGTACATCATCGTGCCCTCGTCCAGCGCGGGCATGAACTCGGACCCGAGCTGCCGTGCAGGCCAGGCCGTGGCGATCAGCGCGACCAGGGCCAGGAGGATGGTGAAGACCCGCGCCTTGAGCACCCATTGGATGACCGGGCGGTAGATCGCGATCAGGACCCGGTTCACCGGGTTGCGGTGTTCGGCTACGATCCGCCCGCGCACGAAGATCACCATCAGGGCGGGCACCAGCGTCACCGATAAGAGCGCCGCCGCCGCCATGGCGAAGGTCTTGGTCGCGGCCAAGGGGCCAAAGAGCCGCCCCTCCTGTCCTTCCAGCGCGAAGATCGGCAGGAAGGACACTGTGATGATGAGCAAACTGAAGAACAATGCCGGGCCGACCTCTGACGCGGCTTCAATCAGCACTTCCACCCGCGGCTTGCCGGGTTCGGCTCGCTCCAGGTGCTTGTGGGCGTTTTCGATCATCACGATGGCGGCGTCGATCATCGCGCCGATGGCAATGGCGATGCCTCCAAGACTCATGATGTTGGCCCCGATGCCAAGCAGCCGCATGGCCGTGAAGGCCATGAGCAGCCCGACCGGCAGCATGATGATGGCCACCATAGACGAGCGGACATGCAGCAGGAATACGAACGTGACCAACGCCACGACGATGCTTTCCTCCAGCAGGGTTGTCCGCAGGGTCTCGATGGCCGATAGGATCAGATCGGACCGGTCATAAACGGTGACGATCTCCACCCCTTCGGGCAGGCTTTGCGCGATGGTGTCGATCTCGGCCTTGGCATTGTCGATCACGTCGAGCGCATTGGCACCGACCCGCTGCAGCACGATGCCGCTGGCCACCTCGCCCTCACCATCCAGTTCAGCGATACCCCGGCGTTCATCGGGCACAACCTCGACCCGCGCCACGTCGCGCAAGAGGACTGGCACGCCCCCTTCTGCGCGGATCGGAACCATTTCCAGATCGGCAATGCCGTCGAGATAACCCCGCCCGCGCACCATGAACTCGAACTCGGAAAGTTCGACCGTACGGCCGCCGGTGTCCATGTTGCTGGCGGCAACGGCTTCGCCGATTTCGGACAGCGTGATGCCAAGCGCCCGCATCCGCACCGGATCGACGGTGATCGAGTATTGCTTGACAAAGCCGCCGACACTGGCGACCTCGGATACGCCATCGGCGCGACTGATGCCGAAGCGCATCACCCAGTCCTGCAGGGACCGTAGTTCCGCAAGGCTCAGGTTCTCGCCTTTCAGGGCGTATTGATAGACCCAGCCCAAACCCGTTGCGTCGGGGCCAAGGGCGGGCGTCACCCCATCCGGCAGGCGTGCGGCGGCGGCGTTGAGGTATTCCAGCACGCGCGAGCGCGCCCAGTAAGGGTCAACGCCATCTTCGAAGATGATGTAGACGAAAGAGATGCCGAAGAACGAGAACCCCCGCACGACCCGCGACTGCGGAACGGTCAGCATGGCCGAGGTCAGGGGATAGGTGACCTGATCCTCGACCACCTGTGGCGCTTGCCCGGGGTATTCGGTCAGCACGATCACCTGCACATCCGACAGGTCGGGGATGGCGTCGATCGGCAGCGTGCGCAGCGACCAGAGGCCCGCCGCCACGGTGAAGACGGTGGCGAAGAGAACGAGTGCCACGTTGCGGGCCGACCAGGCGATGATATTGGCGATCATTGGTCGGCCTCCGGCGCGGCCAGCGCAGCCAGCGCCGCGTTCAGGTTGCTTTCGGCGTCGATCAGGAAGGTGGCGGCACTGACCACCCGGTCGCCCGCTGCCACGCCGGTGACGATCTCGATCATGCCGCCGCCCCGGCGGCCGACCGTCACCGGTTCGGGCCGGAACCGCCCCTCACCCAGATCGAGGATCACCACCTGCCGGTCGCCGGTGTCGATCACCGCCCCTTGCTTCACGCAGGACCCGCCGGGACCGATTGCGCGCGGCAGTGCCGTCTGGGTGCAGATCCCCTACCCCTGGGTTCTGGGCGAGGCGCATCATGTCGCCCTCGTGACCAACACCGGCACCGTCTTTGGGCACGAGATCGCCGTGGCCGTGCCCACCCCGCAGGCGTCAGGGGGGCAGCTTCGATTGCAAGCGCTGGTCGGCGCGCTTGTGGGCCTTCTGCCAGTTGCGCTTGGTCTGATGTTCTACCCGGCCATGCGCGGCTTCGGCACGTCCGGCATGAACTTCGTGCTGGCGCTGACCGTCGGCATGCTGGCCTTCCTGCTCTTGGACATGATGGGCGAGGCCACCGAACTCGCGGCTGAGGCAGCCGCGCTGTTCCAGGGGTCCGTCATGGTCTGGCTGTCGGCGCTGGCGAGTTTCCTTCTCCTCATGGCCATCGGGCGATGGCGCGGACGGCCCGAGGGGCTGGCGCTGGCCTTCTACATCGCGCTCGGTATCGGGCTGCACAACTTCGGCGAGGGGCTGGCCATCGGCGGCGCCTTCGCCGCAGGGGCCGCGGGCTTGGGTACCTTCCTCGTCCTCGGCTTCGCGCTGCACAATGTGACCGAAGGCATCGGCATCGCAGCACCCATGTTGCGCATCCGTCCGCCGCTCTGGAGCTTTGCCGCGCTGACCTTGCTTTCCGGCGGCCCGGCAGTGCTCGGCATCTGGGCCGGCAGCCTCGCCTACGCCCCGCAATGGTCTGCTTTCGCGCTTGCGGTCGGTGCGGGCGCGATCCTGCAGGTGATGGTGGAGGTCACGGCCTACCTGCAACGCCAGAACAGCGACCGGCAGGCGATCCTCTACTCTCCCGCTGTCCTCGGCGGCTTCCTAGGCGGGATCGCCTTCATGTATGTGACGGCGGCATTGATCAAGGTTTGACCGTCGGCGAAGCGGCGCAGCTGAGCATTTTTCGCGCGCTCAGCCAGTTGTGGCAGGACGGTTTTCCGTGGCGGTGCAGATCGGGCGACCTTCCGCCGTGCGCAGCGGCAGCATTGTCGTCTCAACCGGGCCGACGTGCTCGTACCAGTAGCAGCCGTCTTCGGGCAGCAAAACCACCGCGCGAAGGTTCTGGTAGGGTGCAGCTATCGCCATCACACCTTCGGGCAGCTCCTGCAGGAAGCGCGACGGCTCGTCGCCGACCCTGCCGACCGGTGCTGTGCAGGCTGACAGCATCATCAAGGAGACCGCCAGCACAACTGAGCGCCCCGCGACGACGGTGCGCGAGATACTCCCATGCTTCGAAAGTCCCAATGTGATTTGCGTTTTCTTTCCCGGGATCATGTTCAGGCCGTCAGTTCCACGTTGCCTTCCTCGGCCGGATACAGATGCGCCGTCACCCCGGTCTCAACCTGGTCGTAGAGATCGATGATATGCGGCATTACCATGCGCACGCAGCCGGAACTGGCCCGGCTGCCGATGGACCGCGGCAGCGGCGTGCCGTGGATGCGCAGATAGGTGTCACGGCTGCCAAGGAAGAGGTAAAGCGCCCGCGACCCGAGAGCATTGCCGGGACCGGGATCCATGCCGTCGGCATACTGCGCGTAGATCTCGGGTTCGCGCTCGATCATCTGTGGTGTGGGAGTCCACCTTGGCCACTTGGCCTTGCGGCCAACCGTGTAGGTGCCCGGCTCGTAGAGCCCCGACCGCCCGATGGCGACGCCATAGCGCATCGCAGTGCCGTCTGACTGGATGTGGTAGAGATAACGCGCGATCGCATCGACATGGATGTCGCCAGGCGTCAGCCCGGCGCGCGCCTCGACGCGGACCGGAAGCAGCCGCGGATGCAGGCCCCATGGATTGGTCGTTGCCGCGACGTAGCCCGGCGGTGTCACCTGCGCATCCCAAGCTGCCCACTGTCCCTGCAGATCGGAGGCGGCGAAAGCTGGGGTCACAAGTGGCGCGGAGAAGAGGGCGGAAGTCATCTTCAGGAAATGCCGTCGGGTCGACATGTTGTCCGCTTTCGGTTCAATTGAGGGCAGCATGCTTGCCGAGCACGACAAACAATGCACAGAACGTGACAAAGGCCCTTAATGTCCACTCAAGTCTGCGTGAAGAAGCTGCGGCCGGAACAAGAAAAAGACTAAAGACGCCTCCCGCCCGTTTGCCGCGAGAATCGTCACCTTGCTTTGTTGACGTGGATGATCGGTGACGATGGATTGACGGCGGGACTAGCTGGTCTTTGGACGCCGGCGTGTCACTTCAATCGCTCTTCTGCCCGTGTTCGGGCTATGTGCCAAAGGAGCAAAGGGAAAGGCGGTCCTGCCGACTCTTCGTTCTCGTTATGTCACGGTGCTTGGTCCCTTCGCAAAGGAGCTCGCTGGTCGAAAGGAAAAAGCCGCGATGGTGGAAGATCTGACAAGAGCGTGAATGTGAAGAACCGCCATTGCACCTCAACCCACTTGAGCAATTAGCGTCATCGCTCAGGTTCGGAGGGCACGGCTGTTGATCGACCTTGATGGACTTTTGCGCGTCGGATCGGAAGGACCGCGCGCAGCGATCTGGCTACCAAGTGGATTGATCTTTGGTGCCGTCTTTGTCTTGGCGCTGCCCCCCTTCTCGCTCCTGCCCTTCGCGTTTCTGTCCCTTGCGGCACTTTCACTGCTTTTGCGTGGGGCGACTGGCACATCTTCCATCCTCATTGGTTTTGTCTTCGGTCTTGGCCAGTTCGCACCGGGGCTGTTCTGGATCACCGAAAGCTTTCAGGTCGAGGCCGACCGGTTCGGCTGGCTGGCACTGCCTTCGGTTCTCGGACTTGCGGCGGTCCTGTCGGTTTTTCCCGCGCTGGCCTGCGCCCTAGCGGCGCGGCTAGAACGTGCGGGCCTGCCACTAGCCCTGTCGCTAGCAACCTCCTGGACAATCGCTGAATGGCTACGTGGTCATGTGCTGACAGGTTTTCCCTGGAATCTTGCCGCCTATGCGCTGGCCGACTGGACCATTCTTGCCCAAGGAGCCTCGGTCCTGGGCAGCTACGGACTGGGGTTCGTCCTCGTTTTTGCGGCAGCCAGCATTGGACATGCGATTGGCGGACCATCACGAGAAAGCCGTCGGGCAAATCTTGGGCTGGCTGCGGCAACGATGCTGGCCTTGGCAATCTTCGGCAGTCTTCGCGTTGCGCTTCTGTCGGCGGACACCGGCCAAGGACGAGAGGTTCGCATCGTTCAGCCGAACATCCTGCAAAGCGCGAAGTGGGACCCGGCGGCGCGCAACGCCAACATCGCGCGGCTCCTGCTCCTCTCGGCTCGGCCCGGTGCGTTCGACCTGCTCTTATGGCCCGAAACGGCGTGGCCGGGGTTTCTCGCCGAAGACCCGGGGCGAGAGCGATGATCGGCTGGCTCCTGCCGGATCGCGCTGTGCTTCTGACCGGCAGTCCGGAGCGGGAGGCCGCTGGGATCGACGCAATCTATCGCAACGCGGTCCTGGCCATCGGTCCGGACGGCACCGTCCTGGCACGCTATGCCAAGCATCACCTCGTCCCCTTTGGCGAGTATGTACCCTGGCGCAGCGTGCTGCCGTTCCAGCGGATCGTTCAGTCCCTTGGCGACTTCACGCCCGGCCCCGGACCCCGGACGCTTGCTTTCGGTCCCTTTCCGTTTCCCGGCGTTGCGATCTGCTACGAAATCATCTTTCCCGGGCATGTGGTCGATGACGCGATACGGCCCGACTGGATCTTCAACGCGACCAATGACGCTTGGTTCGGCACCTCGATCGGACCATGGCAGCACTTCGCCTCGGCCCGGATGCGTGCGGTCGAAGAGGGCTTGCCGCTGGTTCGCGCGGCCAACACCGGAATTTCAGCCGTGGTCGACCCGTTCGGGCGCGTCACGGCTCTCCTCGATCTCGGCGAACAGGGGATCATCGACGCACGCCTGCCGAGGCCGCTTCGCGCAACCCTCTACGCCCGTTTCGGGGACTGGATGCTGCTGGAAATGCTGGTCGCAAGCTGGACCGGATATGGCCTTCTGGGGCGGAAAAGCGCCACGAGGCCACGAAAAGGAAACACAACATGATCGGACCCGTTTTCGCCTTGGTAGGCTTCGTCTGGGGCGTATTGGTTGCTCGCAAGCGCTGGGGCACGCGGCTCGACTGCCTGCAGTATGGAGCGGGATACGGAATAGCCTTCGGCCTCGCCGGGACTCTCATAGGTATCGCGCTGGCGCGATTTCTGGTCCCGCACGGATAGGCGAAAGCCCGCCTGCCAGATCTGGACGCGGTAGTTGCGACTTGAACCTCTAGTTGCTCAAGGTTCTAGACCGCCCACGACGAAACCTGGGACTATTGAATGCGCCTTCGGAACCTGCAGATCATCCTCTGGGCCGCAACCATTGTGGCGACCGTCGCGTTTCTCGCGCTGCGCTGGTCATCTGCAGGGATGCAGGACGAAGCCGATGCGGCCTTTTCCCCGTCCTTCTCGCTTGCGGACAGCGAGGGCGCGCAGCGGATATCGGAAGAGTTTCGTGGCAAGTTCCTGCTGGTCTTCTTCGGCTTCACGAGTTGCCCGGACGTGTGCCCCACTACCCTGTCCGAGGTCGCGCAGGTGATGGATGATCTCGGGCCGGATGCGGCGAAGGTGCAACCCATCTTCGTTTCCGTCGACCCGGAGCGGGACCGGCGGCTCGGCCTTCGAGAATACACTGAGGCCTTTCACCCTGCGATCCTCGGGCTTGCGGGCACCGATGCGGACACGGAGGCCGCGGCGGAGAGCTTCAAGATCTACTTCGCCCGCAAGGACGACACAGAGGTCGCGGATGGCTACACCATGTCGCACAGTCCCGGCCTGTTCCTGATCGGCCCGGACGGCGTATGGCTGCGGCAGTTCGCGTACGGCACGCCCGCCGCCGACATCCTTTCCGACCTCAGATCGAGATTCTGACCAATGAAATCCTTGTTCCTTTCCACAGCCCTGCTCCTCGCCGCCCCAGCCGCCTTCGCCTGCGAGGCGTTCACCGTCGGTGACCTGACCATCGAACACGCCTGGTCCAAGGCGACCATCGGTGCGGAGCGCCCGGCTGTGTTCTATGTCGAGATCACGAACGGAGGGAGCACCGACGACGCCCTGATCGGCATTACGACGCCGACCGCGACCATGCCGGTGCTTCACGAGACCGTCGTTACCGACGGCATCGCCTCGATGCCCCACGCGATGTCGATCCCGGTTCCGGCGGGCGAGATTGTGGCGCTGTCACCCGGCGGCTACCACGGCATGCTGATGGGGCTCGGCACAGCGCTGAAGGAGGGTGACCGGTTCCACGTCACCCTGATCTTTGAGAATGCGGGCGAAGTGACCGTCGATGTAGACGTGCTGTCCCTGCGCGCGGCGGGTCCGGATTGCAGCGACGCCGGGCAGTGATCCTGGGCCTCGGGGCCTCAGGCGCGGCTGTCGCCTTTATGCTGGCGTCGGCGCGTGGCGGACACGTGACCGGCAGCGCGGGAACGCCTTGTTGCCCCTGCCTGTCGGCGACATGGACTGGCAGCTCACCGATCACCGCGGACAACCCGTTGGGCCTTCAGACTGGATCGGCCGCCCCGTCATGTTCTTCTTCGGCTTCACCTGGTGCCCGGACGTCTGTCCGACGACACTGAGCGACATCTCGCTCTGGCTCGAGGAACTGGGGCCCGACGCCGACCGGCTCATCGTGGCCCTGGTCACGGTCGATCCCGACCGCGATACGCCAGAGGTCCTTGCCGACTATCTCGGCAACTTCGATCCGCGCATCATCGGGTTGACAGGGTCCGCCGAACAGGTGGCGAAGGCTGCCGCCGATCTTCGGGTGAAATACGCGCGCGTGCCGCGGGACGATGGTGACTACACGATGGACCACACCGCCGGTGTGTTCCTGTTCCACCCGGACGGACGCTTTGCCAGCATCATCGACTTCCACGAGGATCGGCGCTTTGCCGTTCCGAAGATACGCCGAACCCTCAGCTGAAAGGTCATTCTGCCAGATGATCCGCTCTGCCCTCATCGTCCTTGCCGCCGCCTCTCTCGTACCTTTGCAGGCTGCGGCCGACCCGCCGACCGCGCATCTTCCGACCGCGTTCGATGCGACGATTGCCTCCGGCGATACGCTCGACAGTGTGCTTGGTCGCGCAGGTGTCCCTGCGGGGATCCGGGCAGAGGCCGCCTTGGCTCTTGCGGGGGTCTACGACCTCACCGACTTGCGGCCGGGCCATCGCATCGAGTGGACGGCCACATCGGGCGATCCGGCGAGCCTGACACGCCTGTCGCTCTTCGTGGAAGATGGCGTCGAGATTGTACTGAGCTTCGACGGCCCGGTTGCAGCCGAGCGGCTTGAGCCCCCGATCCGTGAGGCGGACCGGCGAGAGACGCTTGTCCTTGACGGCACGCTTTACGAAGCCCTCGTGGCGCGCAACGCGCCGGAGCGCTTCGCCGTGGACCTGACTGCGCTCCTCGCAGGCCAGGTCGATTTCCGGCGAGAACTGCAGGGCGGCGAGACATTCGCGCTGGTCTGGCAGGAAGACCAGCTTCCTGACGGCAGCATCGCGGGCGAGCCTCGGCTGAACTATGCGCGACTGGAACTTGCAGACCGGGTGCTTGAGCTCGTCGCCACCAAAGCCGCAGGACCCGTCATCGTGTTCGAGGACGGGGAAGCTGTCCAGCGGTCTGCCGCGCCAATCCTCGGTGCCCGACTGTCGTCTGTTTTCGGGCGACGCAACCATCCTGTTCTCGGGGGCGTGCGGATGCACACCGGGATCGACTATGCCGCTCCGGTCGGAACCGAAGTCTCGGCCACCGGCGCAGGGCGCGTGGTCTTTGCCGGTACGATCCGTGGTTACGGTCTGACCATCGACATCGATCACGGCGGCGGGGTTGTAACACGCTATGCCCATCTGTCCGAGATTGCCGAAGATGTTCGGGAAGGCACCCGGGTCAAGGCCGGTGACAGCATCGGTGCCGTTGGCGCGACGGGCCTCGTAAGTGGCCCGAACCTGCACTACGAGGTCCGCGTTGACGGTCGGCCGGTCGATCCGACGGACCGGGAAGCCCTGCCGGAACAAGAGATTGCCTCGTCCGAGGATCTTGATGCGCTGACGACATGGCGCCGCGAGACGGGCTTTGAAGCTTTGGTAGTAGGGGATCGGGGATGAGCGGGCAGCACATCGGACGGCGCAACCTGCTGCTTGCGGCAGCGGCGAGCGTCGCGGTCCCAGGGCGTGCCGCCTGGTCGCAAGCGGAACCACCGATCCATGTCGTCAAGGGACGCAGCTGTGAATGCTGCGATGCCTGGGTCGACTACCTGCGCGAGCAAGGCTTCACCGTGACGGACGAAGTGTCGATGGGAACGCTGCTGATCCGCTTCAAGATGGACCATGGCGTCCCGGCGAAGGCCTTCTCCTGCCATACCGGCGTGGTTGACGGCTATGCGCTTGAAGGCCACGTTCCTGCCGCCGACATCCGGCGGTTGCTGGCCGAACGCCCCGATGCGGTCGGGCTAGCCGTGCCCGACATGCCCTACGGCTCGCCCGGGATGGGGTCCGAGGATAGCCGCGACGCTTACGACGTGCTGCTTATCCGCCGCGATGGAGAGTTGGAGATTTTCACCAACTATCCGGCGGCCTGAAATCACATCCGCCCGGAGTCCGATCTTTGGCTGATGGTCTTCGACCAACACCGACTTATCCCTCAGAAGGCACCAACGATCTGGGCAACGGCGTCCTCGCTGTCCCACGCAAACGGGCCTTGAAGACGTCCGATCTCGCGGCTCTGCCGGTCGATCAGAAGAGTTGTCGGCAAGCCGATGAAGGCAAGGGCAAGCTGAACCCGCAGCTGCTCGGCCCAATAGAGCGGCAGATCGACGAGGCCGATCTCGTCGTAGAAGCGCCGCCCCCTTCCGATCCCCGCGTCGTCGATGCAGAGCGGAAGCACCGCGAAATCGGCGCCGCCCAGCCGGGACTGGAGCCGGTCAAGTGTCGGCATTTCTTCCCTGCAGGGCGGGCACCAGGTCGCCCAGATGTTCAAGAGGATCACCCGGCCGGCGAAATCGTCGAGTTTCCGCGTTGTGCCTGCTTCGTCGAGGATCGGCGGGGACAGCAGCGGTTGCGGGTCCTCGCGCAGCCGGAAGGGCGGGCGCGCCTCGGCGGACCCTGCAAGGAAGGGCGCGGCGAGGGCACCAAGGACGGCACGGCGTCCGATGAGTGTTGGCATGGGTCCGCTCTCTCCGGGAAAGGGCCCGGACCCGCAGGCAGGCTGCGGGTCCGGCCGTGCGTCAGGCCGACACCGCGAACTCGGTCATCATGCCGGTCGAAAGGTGCGGCATGTGGTGGCAATGCAGCATCCACCGCGCCGCCTCGCCCGCGTCCACCGCGACCGTCACCATGCCCATCGGCGGCACATGCACGGTGTCGCGGACCGCGCCTGCGATCCGGTCCATGCCGACACCCACTACCTGGAAGGCGTGGCCGTGCAGGTGCATCGGATGCGCCATCATCGACATGTTGTGGAACATGATCTCGACTCGGTCGCCGGATTTCGCAGTCACCGGCACATGGGACCCCCAAGTCTGGCCGTTGATCGTCCAGACATAGGGCATCATGGTGCCGCCCAGCATCAGCATCGGCTGCGAGGCTGGCGCGCGTTCGGGCAGCGGGGTGACGGCGCGCAGAGCACCCTCCTGCGCCAGATCACCGCTGAAGGCCGGATGGTCGGCCTCCGACATCTCGGCGATCCTGGTCACCGCCGCGCCCGGCGTGGCAAGGATGACACCCGTCCTTTCCTTGGCACCTTCGCGCAGGGCAAGGATCGGAAAGGCCCCGCCCTCGCCCGGCACATCCAGTTCGATATCCAGCCGCTGGCCCATTGCGACGCCAAAGCGGCTGCCGGGCAAAGGCCGCACCGGCTCGCCGTCCACCGCGACCAGCCGTCCCGGCAGCGCGCCAGTGTCGATCCAAAACACGGTGGCGGCCGCAGCGTTGATGACGCGGACGAGAACGCGGCCGCCCTTGTCGATCGGAACCACTTCGGGGTCGTCCAGCGTGCGATCATTGGCGAGATAGGCGTCGAAGTTGTAGTCGTTCAGGTCCATCGCCATGCCATCCATCCCCGGCATCGCCATCATGTCCCCCTGACCCATGCCACCCATGTCCATTCCGGAATGGTCCATGCCGCCCTGCCCCATCTGGCCATGATCCATCCCGGCCATCGAAGCGCCGCCGGTGATCTCGGCCAGCACCTCGGCAGGTGGCTTGAAGGAAAAGTCGTGCAGGAACAGCGTCACTTCCTTCCGGTCTGCCGCCACATCCTCGGCTCGCCGCACCACCAGAGGCGCGGCCAGCAGCATCATTTCATGCTCGGGGATATGGGCGTGCATCCAGTGTGTTCCGGGCCGTGCCGCGAAATCGTAGGCGCGGGATTCACCGGGCTGCAGCATCGGCATCGGCAGGTCGGGCACTCCATCCTGCGCGTTGTCGGGGATCTGACCATGCCAGTGAATAATCGTTGGCTCGGCCAGCGCGTTTGTCAAATCGACCGCGAACGCCTGGTCCGGATCGAGGACAAGGCCGGACCGGCCAGCGCCGTCCAGAAGCCCCCAGACGGTTGCGGCTTTGCCCCGCACGTCAATGGTGCGGGTGGCGGCGGTCAGCGACATTCGGCCGGACTGGGCCCGGAC